>Ga0180008_1000947_pt1 | contig 20318 bp, 37 predicted proteins | sample MM_PW_MetaG_FD_121121 | JGI IMG/M metagenome (GOLD analysis project Ga0180008, IMG submission 121121) | Groundwater microbial communities from the Aspo Hard Rock Laboratory (HRL) deep subsurface site, Sweden - MM_PW_MetaG | ecosystem: Environmental > Aquatic > Deep subsurface > Groundwater...
CATTTGAGTTAGAAGACCAAGTTGAACACCTATCCAATGTTAGTAAGATATTAATTGACCAAAATATGAAACTGATAGATACATTACATTCAGTTACATGTGATAATTCTTAACACAAACCCGAAATCCAAGGATCTGCTGTAGAATCATTCCCGTACGTTTCCCAATCTTTGTACTGTTGCCACGTAATAGAACAAGTGGGATCTGTCCAATCGGGATTTGATTCTATAGCTGTGAGAACGGGGGGTTTATTGGTATCACTATTAGAAATTTTAAAATCATACCCGTAAACTTTCCCGTTTCCATCCATATCTTCATTAAATAAAAATTCATTGATCAATCTAGATGCTAATGGTAACTGATTACCTTGTGTAGATGACCCACATGTGTTTATATAATCAGCGTAATAACTACTATAACTAGAAGCGCAGGTATGTGCTCTAGGGTGATCGTGGCTGTTATGATTGTGTATTAATATATCTGAATTTTTTAATGCACATCTATTGTTTATTTCATCCCACATTCTGCAATCTACGGTTATACAATTTCGCAACGTATATGTTACAGATGCAGTATCGGTTAGAAATGGACATTTAGTTCCCGCACTCATTTTTTTTCTCCTGGATTATGCTAACAATGAAGGGTCAGTAAATAGTTTTTTAGAACTACTTGCAGCACCTAGTCTTTTATTAAAATTATTCTCCGTGCTATATGCAACATAGTCAGATGTTTTTTGCGCAGATTTAATATTATTAATATCAGTAGAAGATAACCCTGAAAATCTAGACCAATCTATTGCACCATTAGGATCTAAATAAATTCTATTTAAATACCCATTCACCTTTGCTAATTTATCAGATAAATCTAAATCAAAACTATTTGATAAACAATTAACTAAATAATCCAATCTTGTCAGCATAGAGGGTAATTGAATCAACCTGGTATTAAATTTAATCATTGATAACTTAGATGCAATATCAAATTCAGGCCAAGGAAAATTATCTATAATTCTATTAAATATGCTAGCCAAACTAAAATTCATTAACCAATTTATAAAACTTAGAGGTAACGCTGCCAGATTTGTCAGTTCATCCCAATTGACAATTCCAAGAGCAGCTAACAATTCGGGATCGTTTCGTACACAATCTATAACTCTGCCTACTTTCTGAAGGCTATCGAGTATATCATTATCACTACCAGGCTTGTCAAAATTAAGAATGTAAGACTTGGCGTTATAATCGAAACTTCTCAACTTTGAAGAAATATCATCCGTTCTAGCAAAGTCTCTTAGGAGAACACTTACTTTGCTACCTATAGGATTCCATTGCCCTGTTAGTCCAAGTACTCTATTTGATATGCTATTCACTTCATTTGTATATCTAGTTTTTAACATACCAGACATTAGATCTGTTGCTATAGTCATTTTGTTATAACTGCCATCTCTCTATTAAAATTCTTATAATTCTTAGTTATATCCATACAAATAAGACCGTTCTTACATAAAGCCCAAGGTGAAGTATGAGTACCTCTCAAATACATTGGTGTGAAATCTAGATTTATTTTTAATTTGTTATCTTTTCTAGAATTTATAGAATATTCACCTTTTAATCCATATTGCAACTTTTTAGATAAATATCTTATTCCCGTATTGCTTTTCATAGGCCGTTTGAGATAGCCATACACATGATAAGACCTAGCAGAATTAGTCACTCTTACTTTAGAAATAGAATTTATATTATTGAACAACTCTAAAACGTCTGTAACACACTCTTTTAACTCATCTTCATTATTAACTAAATGTCTAGGTGGATCTATATCTACACAGAAATAATCTAACTTATCACTCGCCTGTTCTACTGATATAGATACCGTTCTGCCATTTATAACTTTATCAAAATTTCCCCTGGTTAGTTTTATTAGATTATAATCGTAAAACCTTCTTATAATGGAAACATTTTCTTGTACAAATATAAATAACAATATAGATCTACCTTTTATTTCGCGTAGAACTCTTTTTCTATTTTCATTATAATATTTCCATACTAATCCTTGAGTTAATCCGGAAGGATAATATTCATTCCTTATAACTATAGAATCCAGATTAGTAGGTTGTCCCATTATGAACTCCTATTAGTTAACAGAGTACTTGTTATATCTAGATTTGAAAGATTCATACCTTTTATTCCACTTAGCATATTCTTTTTCTACTGCTTTAACACATTGTTCTTTATTATCACCAGGACATCTAGATTTTGCTGATTTTACACCATCAGCCATCCGTTTACATAACTCCATCTTACATTTCAAGTTCATACCAGTATCGTGTACAGTACTGAACTGTCTATTACATTTAGCATATTTAGATACAAACCATCTGAATAAATCACTAACTACTGGTAATATTACCCTAGGTAAATACGCTTTTGCTTTTTCGTACATATGGTTTATAGAAAATTCAGATAAAAGTGTCGCTTCCAATTTAACAAATTCGTCATCCAGATCATCCGTATTAACTATATTTGCTGATATATACTCTTCAGAAACAGTCATGTCAAACTCTCCTAATATTTTTTAAATTTATCCTAACAAAAAAAAGAGGGTCTAGATTGTGTTAACCTAGACCCATACATTACATAAAGTTATTTATTCTTGGGTACATCTTCTTCTTTCGGTTCAATCTCAACCTCTTCCTTAACAACACTCCATTTAGCAATTTGTTTATTAAGAACAGCTTTACATTTTTCAGGATTAGAAGTTAATTTACACTTACCCTGCTGTGCACGTAAAGCGGAAACAACCTTATTTTTATTTCTAGTTTTCTTCCAAATTACAGCAGCAATTAAACCTAATACCGCAGCACCCAATGCTAAATGACTACCTTTTACTGCTTTCAACTTATCGGCCATTCCAGCATAACCATGAGATTTAAAGAAGTTCGCCAATCCCATTCGAGCGCGATAAGCAGCATTCGCTATAGCACTTATAGCACCTTTGGCTTTGTGTTTAACCATTCTAGCAGCATCAGCCACTTTTTCACCAACGGTTCTGGCCGAAGTACCTGCCGCATTCATAGATTGATAAGGATCTTTGGCTTCACTAAACACCATAGTAGCCTGATTAATATCCATAATCATAGTATCAGTTTTACCAGTTTCAACTATATGTTTAGCGTTTTCGAATACTAATTCAGATTCAGATTCGTCTAAGCTCCAATCCGAATGAATAGCACCAATATACTTCTCTAACAACTGCTCGTTGGTCAGTTCACCTTCTATCTTTTCACCTTCGGATATTTCGATGGACTTATCCAACAGATCACGTATAGCATCGAACTCACCATCTTTGGCCAATTGAATAGCAAGTGCTGTTTCGTAAATAGAACCATCTACGATTTTAGGATCCTTGTTTTCAAAATCAAACTTAAAAATACCTAGGGATTCTAAAATTGGATGTAAAGTAGTCTCGGTGAATTCTTTCAACTTATCTTCACCAATCTCTAACTCGTCTACAGCCAATACACCTTCCAATTTAAGTGCATCGGTTTCTTTATCCTCGATAACAGATTCTTTCAATTGTATACGTATCGCTTCTTCAATCAATCTATCTAAATCAAAGAATACCTTGTTTTCAAATGAAAGATCGGTTTCCAATAAACCATAATCCGTAGACAAATCGGTTAGTGACTTGTCTTCTGTAATGCTGGATAACGATTCGTTTACTTGTTTCAGCATTTCTTCAATTAACTCGTTATGATTACCCATCGGTAAATCCTCCTAAATTAACACAATAGTGTGTATTTTTTTAATTTATCCTGTTTTTATTTTCAAAGTTGAAATAATCGATATAGAATTCAAAACATTGATTCAATTCTTCTATATTATGAGCTATATATCCTGGGTATGCTGGTTTGTCAGGTCTATCTCTAAAAGTTCTCCATTTCTTTAACTTACCTACTGGTAACACTCTAAAATGGGTTTCATTTGAATTAGAAGATATATCCCCTAGATGTGGTTCGTCAATCAAATAAATTACTGGTATTTTCTTAGCAATGGCATACGCTATTTCGGAAGTAGTACCAAAATTTGTAGGAAATGTGGCTATTAATATATTACTATCTTCTAAGCAATCATAATCATGCTCGGCTGCGTCTACCAAAGAACACGGCCCAATATCCATCCATTCGCTTGTACAAGTAGATTTAAATTTAGTCACAAGATAATCTCTCATATAATATAAAATTAATCTCGCTTCCATACAACCTGCTAGGTAAAATCTAAAATCGTCATTGAACATACAATTTAAACTCTTGTCAATACTAATGTTAGGTATATCATTTACATCCATTCTTTAACTCCAATATTCTATTATATATATTCATTGTTAATGAGTTCACAAACCCATCTATTTAGGAGAACGAAAATGTCAAATTGTCTATGCTGCGGAAGAGAATTAAACGCATTCAAATCTCATATGGTATACTCACATGTGTTTAACAAACATGTGAATTACTGTAAGCAATGTATGGTCGAAGGAATCAAAAAACAAAATATAGTATTGGACCCCGAATCGGGCATATTCTCGACAATACCTCCCCAAGACTATTTTAACATCTTGGGATCATTTCAGAACTAATTGTGGCAAAAAAAGAATGGGTGTATCATAACCCTTCTTTTTTAGTTCAATATAAATCCGAAAATAATCTAAATTTATAAGAACAATAAATATAGATCGTTTTTTTTCTACCATTCATAATTACAACTAAATTTTCTTTTTCTGTAAAGCATACAACACATGGATAAAAATTAGATTTTATATATACATGTCTACAAAACTTACATGGTGAATCACAAGATTCCGAATGTTGTTTAAATTTCCTAGTATCAACGCCAGTGAAAACTAACTTCATAACGAACCTCTGAAGCCCGAATATCTACCTATAATATATTCACAAGTTACACCACCTACTACAATATCTATACATTCGTACTTTTCGTAGCAATTCAAACACGTACTAGACCAAAAATTTGCAAAATTCCAATCACAATACCCACATACTAATTTTGGAGAATTATTAAATTTGGTAAAAATCTCACTGTAACCAATTACTAATTTCATTTTGGTAATTTATACATATCTTTTTTTACTTCGTCGTATAATTCTTTCATGTCATTAATTCTAACAACATTGTAGTTGGGAACCTCTCTTTCCAGATTCCACGGTTGGTTCATCATAAATACTTTACACACAGACGATATTTTTTTACAAGATTCATACCTATCTTCGACAAAGTATTTTAATTTCAACTCTTTAATTATTTTTTCTTTTTCATTTGAAATGTATAACTTACATGGGACTGTAGGTCTAATATATTTATCTAACCATTTTTCGGTTGTTCTTCTTACAGTCTTGTCTCTAGATGATATAATGGGTATAAATGGATATTTTGCAGGACTAACAACTTGATTCCATAATTTTTCTATATAAAAATTACAACTAGCATATATAGGTACTGTATTTCCAGCCTCAATTAAAGTGGAAGATAAAAAGAAGTTAAAATCTAAATTTTTCAAACCAACACTGTCTAAATCTAAAAACCAAGATTTGGTGTTCTCAAACAATCTTTCACCACACATTGCTTCCAACTTATCGTCGAATATATCAAATGGGTGGGCTAACACACCATCTATATCAAAACCTATCATTCTTATTCTCCATATTCTTAATATGTTTGTATACTTCTTTACATGCTATAACGTCATATATGGCGTTATGACCACCCTTCATTTCAGATCCCACAAAGTGTTTATACATACAGTCTAATGACGATGATTCTATTAATACATTATTTCTCTTTCTGAAAGAATCGCTTAATTTTTTTGTACATATTTTATTAAACCCTTCTAATAGCGGGGTTCTACCATCGCGCCTATACTCAGTATTAATAGCTCTACAATCAAACTCTACAGAATGAGCACATACAGAATCTACAGTCTGTAACGTATGATAAAGCATGGATAATATATTACTCATTGGAACACCAACTTTATCACAAAACTCTAACGTTATTCCATGAACCTCAGCTGCTCTGGGATGTATAAACCAACCATCCTTGTTGTACAACTTAGAATCCAATGGTTTCACATAATAATTAAATATGGAGGCGTTATCGAATTTGTGATCGCTTACAAGCCACGCTACTTGTAATACTCGTTGTTGACACGGATCGTTCAGAGATAAATTGTTACTGAAAAACCCACTAGTTTCCGTGTCAAAAAATAATATATTACCCATGTTGTCTCTCATATCTTGTAACTAAACACTTTTATATCTCCACCCACACTATTTTCAAAATTAGCAGCGGAACTTACAGCTAATCTGACTCTTTCAGATGGGTTTTTTATACCAATAGTAGAAAATAAAGAACCCAATGCGTACGAATATCCAGCACCAATTGCAAAATAAGGATTATCTATTTTTACAATAGAAAAATCACCAGACATATAATACACTTCTCCGTTATACATCGATATTAGTTCACAGTCGTTCATTTCATGTGATTCTCTATATACACTTAAACACCCAGACTCTTTTAAACAATCTCTGATGTTTTTAGTAAACGTGTTAACCATAAATGAATAAATAGAGGTATGATCTTTAGTTTCAGATACATTTAATTTGAGTGTATATTTCAATGCATTGCTAACTCTAACCGATCCACAAACTCCAAACACAAACCCATTCAATTTAAAAATTTTAGGATAATCTTGTTTTCTGCTACCGGATCTGTCAAACACCAAACTGTGATTCAACGAAACTCTAGAATCACCCGCAATATAAAATCTATCGTTTTGAGTTAAACATGCAATACATGTCATATCTTACACCGTTGGTTCCAAACTAGATACGTTCACACCAAATCTAGATAAAAACCCTAGAACTAATTTCGTGGTTGTGTATCTAACCTCTTCTAATGTACCTGGGGCGATTTTAGTAATATAGGGATAAGTAGATTTGCAATGATTAAAACCTCTTTTTAATATTTCAAATGTTTCTTCAAAGTTACCACTTTCCCATTTGTCTTTTTCATCGCCAAGTTCTGACCTACGATCAATACTTTGTTCCAAAGTAACATCCAATAATAATGTCATGTCTGGATGTTTATCTTCAATCGCTAAGTTTAATATGTACTCTAATGGTACTAATGGGTATTTACCTACAAACCCCTGATATACAATCGCACTATGCACAAATCTGTCTACCAATACAACTTTACCATTATCTATATCTCTATTTATGTAATTTTTAACTAATTCGTGCATATCCACAGACGTTATACATAAATACGAAAACGTTGAAAATTTACATTGTGGATTTCTGATAAATTTTCTGGCTTCTGGAAACGCAAACCCTGGGCAGAAGTAATTAGATACCGGTATATTTTGATTTACTAACTCGTTCTTAATAGCGGATAACATTGTACTTTTTCCGCAACCATTAATACCCTCGAATGTTATTAAACAACCTCTACTCATTTTCATATCACTTTCATTTTCTAATTTATTGTGGTTTCATCTCCGCAGACCAGTTGTTACGAATCCTAAAATTTTCAATACTATCCATCATTTCGTCGAACGCGTCACCTAAAACTAAATCTGGAGATTTAACACTAGCAACGTCTCTATATTCAAGATTAGTGTTTTCGTTTACGGGTTTTAAATTAACAACCGTATCAAATCCCAGTTTTTCATTAGTTTTATATACAGCGGCCCTAATTCTAGTACCACCTTCTATCCACACACCCATATTAACAATACGATCTTCAATTTCCAAGCCGGTAAAATATCTATCTGTAACAATAAGTAAATTATCAAAAGCATTAAGTACTACGACTGCATCCTTTGGAATAAGTGCTACAATGAATGTAACTAATTCGTCATTATATAACGAATCGTAACCCGGTCTACCGTTTAGAATTTCTGAAATACTCAATTGTTTTTCTTATCCCTTCTTCAAACGTTGTGGTTGGTTCCCACCCCAGTTTATTTGCTTTTGAAATATCTAATACTCGTTTCATCTGCCCATCTGGTTTTGAAGTATCATATTTTAACACACACGTTGGGTCACCTAATACTTTTAATATGGTGCGTATGACATCATTTATCGATATACGATTACCTGAACCTATATTAACAATTGATTCTTTTGTATCAGATTCTAATACTTTAATTATTCCATCCACTGCATCTTCCACATATAAAAAGTCCCTAGTGGCGTTTCCCCGGCCCCACACGTCTATAACTAAAGCATCGTTACTATCATATTTATCAACTATTTTTTTGATTAGAGCAGGAATAACATGTGACTTTTCAGGATCGAAGTTGTCGCCAGGTCCATACAAATTAGCCAGCACAACGCTTGTACCATTAAAACCATATTCTTTTTTATACGCATCAATTAACTCATATAGAGTTCTTTTGGCAATACCATAAGGAGCATTTGTTGGTTCAGGATAACCCTTCCATATATCTTCTTCTTTGAAAGGCATAGGTATTACATCGGGATACGAACAAGTAGTTCCGATCTGAATAAATCGTTTTGCCCAACCCAACCGACACCCTTCTATTAAATGCATCCCCATAATTAAATTATCATACATAAAGGAACCAGGATGTTTTTGATTAGCTTGAATTCCACCTACATTCCCAGCTGCATGAATCACAACATCTGGTGTATTCACCAGCCATTGTAAGCACTCATCTCTATAAGTAAGATTATATCGCTTACTATCGCACCCAATAACAGTACATCCTAATTTGGTTAATCTGGAGCACAAATGTTTTCCTAAAAAACCATTACTACCAGTCACTCCCACTTTTAGATTGCTAATATTAGACATTTCATTGCTCCATATTTTTAAAATTTTTACATACGATAAATATCAATCCACTTGAGTTATCGTTGATTATGATGGATTCTCTACAATCGACATCTTTATCATCAAGAACTTTATATTTATTACATCCAGCGCAACCGTGTTCATTTTCCGCTAAAACTAAATTAGTAAACTTAGAAGTCATACATATTTTCATTTATAACCCTTTCTAATTAACACACCAAATCTATAGCGGGTTTAAATTTTTTGCAATGTATATATCTATTCGGTGTATCTAATTCCATACTCAAAATCAAGCCACATTCATCCTCACCTCTAGAATAGCAACATAACTCACAACAAACGAAATCTTTATTTGTTGCAAAGCGAACGTTGTCCTCAAAACTACTATAATTCACATTACTCAATTTCATTATTTCTAGGTTTATCCATACCTTTCAGAAATTTTTCTCTTGTAGCTAAAGATAAATCATGCTTACACATAAGTTTTATCATCTCGTTAATATTTGTTTTAGGTTCCCAGTTTAACTCATTGCGAGCTTTTGTATTATCACCTTCTAAATGATCAACATCGCTGGGTCGAATGTACTTATTGTCTATTTCTACATGCTCTTTCCAATCTAACTCCAAATAAGAAAATACCTTAATAATAAATTCTTTTACGCTATGAGAAATACCTGTAGATATAACATAATCATCGGGTGTGTCTTTCTGTAACATCAACCACATTGCCTCAACATAATCTGGAGCATAACCCCAGTCCCGTTTCGCATCTATATTTCCCAAATATAATTTGTCTTGTAACCCTTTCTTTATTCTAGTAGCGGCTCTTGTTATCTTTCTAGTAACAAATGTTTCTCCACGTCTTTCCGATTCGTGATTAAATAGAATGCCATTACATGTAAATAAATGATAAGAATTTCTATAATCAATAGTTTGGTAGTATCCGTATAATTTACTACACGCATATGGAGAACACGGTCCAAATTTAGTTTTTTCGTTTTGTTTAGGTTTAGAATTACCAAACATCTCGCTCGTAGAAGCTTGATAATATTTTATATCGAATCGTTTATCGATAGATACATTTTTAACCGCTTCTAGCATGTTTAATGTACCCATACCATTAACCATATTTGTATAACATGGTTGATCGAACGACAGCCCTACATGAGATTGAGCTGCTAAATTATAAACCTCGTCTGGACACACAGCGTGCATAACATTATAAATAGATACATAATCTATCAAATCACCATAGTGCAATTTTAGATTTGTTTTTTCATGTGGATCAGTGTACAAATGATCTATTCTACCCGTATTAAAAGAACTAGATCTTCTAATTATACCATGAACTTCGTATCCTTTATTAAGTAAAAATTCTGCTAGATACGATCCATCTTGACCTGTTATTCCTGTTATTAATGCGACTTTACACATAGAAAACCTCTCTTAAAAACAAGGGCCGATGTATTAAAACACCAGCCCTATATTCTATTTAACTTAGATCCAATTTCCGGGGTCGTTATTCATTTTTAATTTGGTACCACATTTGGAACAATACTCGAAATTAGATTTACATTTCTTACCACATTCTGGACATTTTATTTTAGTTTTTGTATACAAAGGATGTTTTACCAATTCCGAATCAGTACACCCTCTTAATTTGAATACGATAACAATTTCATCATCATCTAAATTTCCAATATACACAGAACTAAAAGTTTGTGATGACTTCTGCCCCTTACTCGTAACACCTTCTGTATCACCAATCCAACTTCCGTATGTGCTGCTAGAAGCACTAGAATAAACAATCCTTGTACAACTACCAATATTATTAGTCTGATTAGATGTCCGATTAAGTGGATATTTTACTTCTGAAGAATAAAGCCACAAAGGGTTAGGGGATTCAAACTTTGGGACCGGCGTTTCCCATCTGACACTTATTCGAATGAAACCATCATCTATATGATCACCTTGTTTTTCAATAACCTCTTCGGTTTTCTTGATGAATCTGAACTTATGTTTTGAATCCACGAATCGCTCTAATTCGACTTCGGTGTTACCATTTATCACTAAATCATTTCCTATAGATTTTCCGTCGATTTCAATTGAAACTACGGCCCGTCTGTTGTCAAGATTCTTCATCAAAAAAGAATAGTGATTGTCAAACGGTAGCAAAACAATACCGTCACCAGTCTCTCTTAGAATCTTTCCACGCGACTTGATTACTGTTACAAACTTACCTTTGTGCATCACGATACTTCTCCTTTTAAGGGTAACCGTCTAAAACCCTATAATTTAAAGACGATTGGATTTAAATAATCAACATATACGCTGATTATAATTTAATATATATAATACTTTCAATTCATGGTACTCAATTTAGTACCAGGTGGTAATTTCTTAGGTGAAGATATCTTAAAATCCACTATAGTAACGTCTTCTTTTCCCATGGTAAATGCTTTTCCTAAAAATGAAATTTCTTCGCCACTATCTAATGTTATAGTTAAAATCTGGCAATAATCTTTAGGGTCGGCATCATCGGGAATACCTCTCATATCTATATCAGTTTCTTTTTCTATTTCATCGTTTGTTATTCTTAGTCCGTCCACCATTAGGTTTCTCCTGTACAATCATACTCTTGAATTTAGATATCTCAGACTTTAATAAATCTCTTTCTTTAAATAGGGATTCGCATTTCGAAACTAATCTACTTTGCGTATCCCTACTCAAATGGAATTCATCTATTTCTCTGAAACACTTTACAAGAGTATTGATTAGATATTTAGTTATGTTTCTCTTCATTACTGAGAAGGAACAATAGTTTCTGTTGGAACAGTAATGGGATTAGATACACCGGAATTACTCGTGATTGGAGACGCTACAGGTGGCACTTCAAGATTAGTCACACTAGTTTCAGGTTCGGGTTTAGGAGGATTAATTCGTTGCTTATAACTTTCGGATATAGCCTCAAATCTCTGCTTATATGTATCGTTATATGCAAAATACAATCCCAACTTATTGATGCGTTCGTCTATATCATTAGTAATACCTAAAACTCCCAAATCGTCTCTAATTGGGATTGATTTTTTCTCACCTTCTTGTTTACTGAGAATTTCATTTACACCGGCAATAGTTTTATCTAATTTCTCGATATCACTAACCAACTTGTACAACTCGTTTGCTACGTTCATTTTTGATCTCCTCTACTTATTTGAATATGACACTTTTAATATAAAAATAGGTAATTGCATTTGCGATGCAATTTCTATCATGTCCTTGGTTCCTCTAGACTTACCATCCCAGATTGCTAATAAACCTCCGCAAAAGGGAGCTATATACTCGGCCATTTCCATATTCCTTCTATGCCCTGCTGATTTACCATATCTGTCCCATTCGGCTTTAAATATCTTTTTAGGTATACCACTATTATCCGCCCATATCTCACCAGCTTTATCTATACCTTTAGCACCACCTGAAACAACTTCTGATATATCCCATCCAGATTGCTCTACTGCGTGATATACTAATCTAACATCTGTTAATCCTCTTGATCCCGCAATAATAGTCTTCATATCACATATCTTTCTCTTTTTAATTTATTGTCATTTTAAAAAAAAGTACCAATATTTTGACTATATATATTTAATTGTAATAACATGTATTTATTAAATTATAGAGAAAGGTAATTATGAAATTAATTATATGTAACACAAATATCGTGATGAATTTAGAAGTAAAAGTTAGCACCTTTGGAATGATGTCATCTATATGTGCAGGTTGTGACAAAATTGAGATATGTAAAACTAGAAATGAATGGAAACGTAGCGGTATACTAGGCGATGAAACTTACAGTTTTCAATATCGCCTAAAAACGTGCAAAGACTTTAAACGAGGTAGACTTGTATGAGACTAGTTATATATGACAAGGACTCAAAAAAATTCGATGTTCTAAACCCACGAATATTCGACTTAGCTGGGGATTATACTCTATATCAAAATAATCCTTACGTATGGGGAAGAGAATATCCATGTTGGTTATGTTTACACAAAGTTAACCAGAGAAGATGTCCACCCTTGGGTACGACTATATATATTATATCACAGTGTAACGACGCTTGGTGGAAGTTTGAATATTGTCCAAATCATCAAGTAGATTATAATATATGAAAAAGGAGAATGATATAAAAATAATAACATATTTAAAAAATTCATTCAAACCAGATTGTTCTACTGCGTGGTGCACCAATCTAACATCAGTTATAGTTCTAGTTCCAGCAATAATAACTTTCATATTATCAACTTTCTTTTTTTAATTTATTGTGTTTTCAAAAAAAAATACCACTTTTTCGACTATATATATTTATTTGTAATATAACATTTATTATATTATAGAGAAAGGGAAATAATGAAACTAATAATAAATAACATAGAAGTCAAACTGAAATTCAGGAATTCAGGAATTAAGTTTGTATCTATTATTACCGACCCGTTGTGCTCTTCATGTGAACACTTGCAATCATCAGGGGAATGTGTCATTAACGATGGCTTGAGGTATGGAACAGTTGAATATAAAAAATTTATTATGAGAATATCGTTATGCAAATCACATTATTCGATAATTAGGTTAGGCTAATGAAACTTATAATAGAAGGAGTAGAATACAAATCAGACCCTTGGGAGTTTACATTAGCATCTGATTGGGTACTTGGAGATAAACCTATATGTGCATACTGTACTAATATATATTGTAGTCTTTTAGAACCACTGCGATATACGCACTTAGAGTCGCTATACGGGTACCATTATGAAGTTTATACATGTGAATTATTTAAATGTTATATTTACTGAACCATAGGAGGTTTAACAAATGAAAATAGTAATTAATAACCTACCCGCAAAAATAGAAAGATTGTATTTTGCAGATATGGATCAGCATGGAAAACATTCTATATGTAAAACCTGTATTCATAAAAATACTTTAAATGTTTGTAAATATTTAAATTGTGTTACAGTGTTAAATTTAAAACCCAATGGTATAGTACCTTTAATGTTTTGTCGTTTACATCAAACAAAAGGAGATTTAATATGAAAGTAAATCTACATTTAACACCAGATGCGAAAAAGTTCATAGAAGAGTACAATTTAGAATTTATAGGTAACAACTCAGTTGTATTACTGCCTATAGATGAACTGAAAGATACTCCCATTAGGTTACGGACGTGGAAAACCTCAAACGGCACAACCGTGTTCGAACACATGGATAAATTCGAATGTAATGGAAATGAAGTGACACTGTTTACTCATCTGTACTCGTTGAGTAAAACCAACAGTGCCGTGGAAATGTTCAAACATTGACATAGGAAAAGTCCCCAGAGAAATTAATCTCTGAGGACTTTTTTTGCAAGAAAAAACTAGGCAGTATCAGTAACAGTCAACGTCGCAATACCAGCAGCACGAATCAACGCTTTGGCGTAACGAGACATAACCGATGTAGTCGGAACAGCACCATACGGATAAGGATGAGACATAACGGGAACGTAAGGAGCATACATATAAACCGATCTCATGACTTCAGGGCTTTTGTAAACCATTACCATAGTACCACTGGTAACAACACTAGAAGTTAAGATTCTCCATTTTCCACCTTGTACAGTCGCACTCTTATAACCAACATCACCGTTATTCTCAGAAGTACCAGTATACTCAAAGGTGTTCAGAGATTCGAATATAGCAGCATCAACTGGGTTGCAAGCAACAACATTACCAGATCCCATATTAGTGTCATTGTAAATCTGAGCAGACAATGCACTCATCGTAGGAATAATAGTTTCGTACCAGTCTTTACGACCATTAGAGAACGTAGTAGCTGGGTTCTTATCAAACGTAGCAGTATGTGTTGCAGCATTCGAAGACGAGTTATGAGCAATTAATTCGGTGAGAATTTCGCGGTCGATATCCAAAGCAATTTGTTCACCCATGATACTTACAGCTTCAGTCTGAACATTTAGATCAAATAAAGCTTTCATATCCTGTTGAAACGGAATCGTCCATTCAGCTTCGATCTGGCGAAGTTCGGCAACCAAACGAATTGGTTCCATCATAATTTTCAATTTAGGGTTAATTTGGTTCTCTTCTAACGAGCAGGTAGCAGTATAAGTCACGGAAGTAGCTTCGTCAGACTGAGAAGACCAAGTTAACATACCAGTATCCCAATTAATATTACCAGAAATATAATCGTTCCCACCTAACAAACTTACAGCCTGGGAAAAATTACCATCAACGTCTGGGTTAATTGTGATTGAGCTATAATTAGAAGTCGAGTCAGTTACGCCAGTGATTTTGAAATCTTTCTCAATATGAGAAGTCGCACTGGTCAATCCAGCCACAGCCAAAATGTCCGTACGAACACCAGAAGTAGAACCACGACTCGAAGTAGCGGTTACAGAAACACCAACCGTAGTACCTTTCGAAATATCCGAAGTTCTATAAGGGAATTCACGAGCATAAGTAGAATCAGCGTTACGCTTGAAATAACCCTTCATGAAATAACGAATAACGTCTGGTTTATCGATGGGAGTTACAGTTACCAACTCTTTTGCTAACAACTTAGGATAGAAGTTACGCAGAATGGGAATAGCTAACGTATCATAAGGATTGAACTGAAAGCTATTGTTCGCTTCGAGAATAGTGGTTCTCGTATTTTCTGCCAACATTCTAAACTCTTTCGCGTGAGTATCAGAAAGACCTTCACATAAACCAGAAATGTAAGTCTCAGAAGCTTGAGAATCAGAAATCATTCTCGCAAACTCTGGCATACTTTTGACTGGCATATCATGATCTTTTTCCAATTTGCCATATACTTGTTCTAACAATGCGTCCATTTTATTTACCTCTTTCTTATTAATTTTAATTTGCGGTGTAAACAGAAAGATCTTCTTCCAAATTAGCAAGATTTGTTATGTTTAAAGATTTCAAATTTCTTAATAAACTCAGAATTTTGCTTTTGTTGTCACCTTCTAGAATACCTTCTTTTTTCAAGGTTTCTATCAAATTTACAACTCTAGTCAAAGATCTTTGTCTGTTAAACTCTTTGAACTCTTCTTTATAACAATCTTTTAGATATCTAATTTGTTGCTTTACAGAGATAAATTCCATCTCACATTCTTTAAATCGAATGAAAGATTTTCTCACTCTGTCGTTCTGTAGAAGAAACAACTCTTTAGATAAATAACCTAGAAGATTATCATATCTGATATTTGGGTCGTTACTAATTCCCAGCTCATGAATAATCATAATAACACCTTGCATATATATTCTTTAATTTATCCTGAAAAAAAAATAAAACTAGGATATATTAAAAAAGAAAGAGATAACCTCAATAAATTAAATCACTTAGATAACAAATTGGTAATATTTTCAATTCTAGTTTCATTCTCATCTCCCATATCTTTAGTTCTGGTTTGTAGGACAGATAACTCATTTTCTACTTTTGTCATGAGAGATTTCTTATCTACTAATCTTCTATTTAACTCTTCGTACATATAGTCATATTTTTGGCAATAAACATCCGAAGGGAATAACTCCGGATGTTCATTTATATAATTCGATAGTAATTTTAATAATATTTCAGAATTAATATTCAAACTTTCCATTTTCACTCTCGCTTATGGTTACTGATTCGCTGTAATACCCATTCGACGTACCATACCATCTAATTACAACTGTACCTTTTATTGTTCGAAACCTGTAAAAAGTATATGTCCAAGAATCACGATATTCGTGATCATGTTTATCTTCAAACGTATTATCGACACCGGATTCTTCAGCCACTAACAATGGTACTCCAACTAGATCATTTAAGTCACCACAAATATCTTCAATGATTACGCTTTCGCAACAATCTTGCTCGTGGTACATCATATATTCCTTACCATTATCTAACTTAAAAGTAATACAATTGTCATCTTTAACAACACTGGTACAAGTTTGACCCTGAAGTCCTTCTAGTGTAGTATAGTTTTCACTCATAGTATGGTATACTCCATTCTCCTATACGGTTTCCATTAATATCTGTAATTACACCTCTGTGACACCCATACTCTAAATTGTTGATAATCTCTTTTAGAATTCTGATACGTTCTTCCGTAGCGTCATGTATACACGGTATGCCATCTTCGTCTTGCTTACCAAACGCACTATTGGATTCATCAAACTTAATCTTCATTTTCACTATTCCTTTTAGATAACGTATTAATAAAGTCTACACCTAAAAAATCCTTAACGTTTACACCCTCGAATCTACCATCTGGTGTTCGTTTAGGTAAAAGTCTATCTCTATGTTCTATCGTTATATAATCGTCAGTACCTTCTATAGCTAGATTTTTAATAAATTTAGCATTATCTAAAACCTTTCGTCTTAACCCATAAGGGAGTTGTTTTATTACACCATAGGTACCAGTATCCATTCTTCCCATAGTTGCGTATTGTTTTTCACACTCAGAGGCAAAGTACATAACATAATAAATAACTTCGGATTCTTCGAAACTCAATCCCGATTTTTCCACTTCTTTAGTATATTCGGAAACTAAGTTTTTCTGTTGAGCCACTTTTATTACTGCATCTTTAACCATATGCTCGGTAGAATTTAAACCCCTAATCAATTCATCTCGCTCTATGGATTTTTCCCATAATACAGAATTAAGTTCATTAATGATAATATCGCTATATTCACCCAAATAACCTAAAACTTTAACATTGTTATTACTATTAACAACTAGAGAAGATATAGTAGTAGAAATATTAGAAGGTAAATAAAAACACGCTTTAATTAAAATAGATGGGTCATCACAATTCTTGATTTTATCGATAATGGTTTTAATGTTCGATATATCGCTATTTACTTTTTCTAATTTACCTACAGTTTTTTTATATCCATTTTTAGCCGTGTCTAACGCATTTAGCTTATTTTGCATTTCCAACATAGCTTGTCTTAATTTTCTATGTGGAGTAAAATGTTCCTCGTACTGTACACACTTATCTTGAAAACAGGAACTAGATATAGGTATTTCAGCTAATATTTCAGGATACAAATCAACAATATTCTTACCTATAGATACATCTTGCAGTATAGAATTTAATTGAGATTTTAACTCGACTGGAAACTCGTCTGAACCTAGAATAGATAAAAATGACTTATTTGCAACATCATACGCCTTTAAAAAATTATCTTCCTTCGTATACGATTTCGGAATGTTTTTGTTCATATAAACTCTCCATGCATAAATTCTCTGTATTATTGTTCAATACATATAATTTATTGTCTTTAAAATTATAATGACCACATTTAATATCGGTGTCTATCCATATTTCATTTCCAGATTGAACCATAAGTTCTGTGAAATGAGCGTCTTCATTGACAGCACTTTCTCCTTGAAATGAATGACACATAAACCAAGGTTTTCTTAATTCGTTAAAACACCTAGTTCTTATAAGACAGAATCCTAAACCTGATAACCAATTGCATTTAACCAATCTGTCAGTATCAACCCTATTCATCTCTTTTACTAAACCGGTTTCGTCTAGTAACAAATGAGCCGAATGTAATGGTTTACCTTTCATTAAATAATCACCAGATACAGCACCAATTCTAGCATCTTTTTCTATTAAATCTAATGCTTTACATAATGCATCTTGTTCGGGTACAACGTCGTCATCTATAAACAATACAAATTCCGACCCATTATTTAATGCCTGTTCAACTAGATAATTTCTAGCTTCATCTACCCTCATCTTTTCACACGTTATAAGTTCGCTTCTGTACCCTCTAAGTATGACTAACTTTGTTAAATCACAAGCCATTTTAATCGCACTATCTCTTTGGGGTACACATATGGAAATTAATGGGTATCTGTTAGGTACTCTCAAATTATTAAATTGATCGAAGTCAAATATACCATTTGTAGCATATGTTATATCATAGTCCCTTCTACCATAACACTTTTTCCATTTTTTATCGTAATGCAAAAGATTCACGCTCGCATCAACTATAGGGGTGATATCAGTATATTCTTTTAAATTTTTGCTGAAAAAATAATCTTCACCTAAATCCCAATATCCATCCTCATTACCAAATGCCCAGAATAATGGATACGGTACATTCTTAGAAACAAAATCTATATCGATCAAAGTAAACCCCATAGCGCAATGCTCTACATTCTTAATAATGGGTATATTTGTATTAGTAATACCACCATGAGCACAACACAAAGGTTCTACTTTCTTATAATACATTCCGGCTACAACAGGTTTTTCCATTGTAACCATATTATTATACAATTTAAGTAATGCGTTGTTTGGGGCTACAATATCATCATCTACAAATAACAAATATTTCGCTCTATGTTCGCAAGCTACTTTGATTGCTAAATTCCTAGATGTAACAATATCATAACCCCATATATCAATATGTGTAAACGTTAGATTGTCTGGAATAACCAATCTGTTATATACATCAGTCATTAATATATCTTGTTTGTTTCTTCGAGTAGTAGCAATAACTAAATCAAATTGTGGTTTCAAATTAGTTATAGTGTTATCAGATTCTTGTTCGTATAACTTATAAACAAAGTTCAAATTGTCATTCTTTATAGCCATATTCACACGAAGCATAAAATCTTGAATAATTCTATACTCCCAATCTTTTAATTCTGCATATTGATCCCATAAATGTTTGCTTACTATTCTACCCGAAGATCTTAATTCCAACTCAGTTTCTTTTAATAAGTTAATTAAATGTTTCATACCCGACTCACTTTTTCATTTTAAAATAAAATATAACTTGGTGTGTATAATTTACATACTTGGAGAGTGTCACTCACAATAGTATTGTCTATGTTTTCTCTCCAACAACAATAATTCCATTTACAGTCAACACAAGGTATTTCCACATAGTGAAACCAGTTAATAAGTTTAAATTCTATATTTTTAGAATATAACTTCATATAGAAACCCCTTTAAATTTAAGACATGTTACAATCGCTTTATTTTTCGTACCTGATAACTGGAAACGTTTGGAGTTACATTTGTCGATTCTCTCACAAAGCACGCACGAGATACTACAAAATATATACGATGGGACACGATACAAACGATAATTACTTGAATTATATAACCTCATCTCAAAAAACTCCTTGTACTCTAAAACACATATGTACTATATGGATTAAATAAGTCGCATAATGAAAACTTATTGTCGTAAATATGGGTGCACGGACCATCATCCCAACACCAACTATAATTAGTACACTCTAAACATAACAATCCCGGATAATTAAAAAAGCAAACTGGTTCAAACCTTCCTTCTTTGATGTATAATTTCATAGAATCTCGCCATTTCTAAACTTACTACAAGTTTCCACCTTAC
>Ga0180008_1000949_pt1 | contig 20279 bp, 16 predicted proteins | sample MM_PW_MetaG_FD_121121 | JGI IMG/M metagenome (GOLD analysis project Ga0180008, IMG submission 121121) | Groundwater microbial communities from the Aspo Hard Rock Laboratory (HRL) deep subsurface site, Sweden - MM_PW_MetaG | ecosystem: Environmental > Aquatic > Deep subsurface > Groundwater...
CGCATACCTCCCCGACGGCCAGGACGGTCGTGGCCGCGTTGTTGAAGGCCAGCTGCGTCCGGTGCAGGAAGCCCGCGTGCGGCCGGACGGTTTCTCCCGTCTCGTGATCGAAGCCCACGGACCCCGCCATGGGCATGTCCAACGCGCGGAACAACGCATTGAGCCTGTCCCAGGAGTACTGGGTCCCCGATGGAGGATCAGTCAACTCCAGTGGTACCTCGATCGCGGCCGTTCCGAGACCGAACAGGCTGGCGGCGAAGCGCTCCGTGGGACCGAAGCCCGCAGAGGCGAACGTCAGGTGCAGGAGGACGGAATCGGTGGCGGCCAGCTCCGCGCTCATGTTCAGCGTGGGCCCCCAGGCGAAATGGGTGGTGTAGACGTGGTCGCCGGGGGCCCACGGAACGGCGAGGGCCGTCACGTCGCGATTCAACGTGTACACGGCCGGCGGCCCAACGACGGATGTGGTGCAGATGGCGAACGCCTCAAGTTCATCCCCGCCGTCACGCACCCGACGCTGCCAATGGTTGTAATTGAAGAAGCAGACGATGCTGCCGGGAGGGGCGGGAGTGCCATCCGGTGGCGCTCCCGCTCCGCCGCCCCCGGTGAAGGTGAGGGTGGATACGAGTCCGGCGACCACCACCGTGTTTATCACGCCAGCCGCCCCTCGCGGATAGACCTGGACCTCGGCAGGCAGCGCTGCGTACAGGCTTCCGCCTGCAGCGGCGGACGTGACATTCACCACATCCAGCACAGCTCCGGTGAACACGTCGCGCAACGGGGCCTGGGTGGCGGCGTCCCACAACTTGATGTAGTTGGAGCACTCCACGTAGGGCGAAAGCCCGGGGAAGGCGGACGTGCCTTCGGGGCCCAGATACACCAGCGGGACGTTGAGCCACACCGAAAGATCCACCTTATAGGGCGGACCCGGCGGCGGCGCGGCCACTCCGGCCTCGAAGGCCTGAAGAGGGACCGCGTCGTCCTTCTCGCGCAGCATGTCGACCGCTTCCTGGACCCCCACCAGACCACGATTGACCACCGGACTTGTGACCGGCTCGTGCAGGCCCAGGGCGCGCGACTCCGAGTCGTAGGCGCCGTCCGTCGTGACCGGACTGGTCTCCAGGTACGGCACGCGCGTCGCAGCGCTGGCCGGACCGGCGGGGTAGCTGGGGGGGATGGTGTCGGCTGTGAACTTGTGGCGTCCGCGCCAAAACGGCGACACGAAGGACCCTGCGGGCCACGGGAATCCAGGCTTGGGCATCGTCCTCTCCTACGTCCCGAACAACAGGTCCCACTGGACCACGAGACCCACGGCCATGTTCTTGCTGATCAGGGGGAACGTGTGGTACACCAGCGCCTGTCCCTGCGTGAAGGCCAGGGCGGGGGGATAGGTGGTGAACGCCGAATCCGGGTCCGTCGTCCAGCAGTACAGCGCCGCCTCGCTGAGGGGCACGTCCACGAAGTTGCCGCCGCCGATGACCGTGTTCCAGTTGATGTCCGTCGTGCTGAACGTGGCGGTGTAGCGCACGTATGTGACGGGCGGGGCGGGGATGGTCGTCTGGATGGGGTTCAGCCACCGCGCCCAGGTCGGCACCAGCAGGTTCTCCAGCGTGATGCGTACCGGGCGCTCGAGGCCGGGGACGGTGGGGTCGGCGTCGGACTGGGCATTGGTGCCAGGGTAGGCGAGGTCCACCGCGGCGGGGATGGGCCCGCTCTGCTGGTTCCCCCCGATCCCCACACCGATGTAGAACAGGGCGAACGGCATGTACACGTCCGCCGTGGTCAGTGGCGCGGCAACGGTGCGCGTGTAGGGCGCCCCGGCGATTGCCGGTTCGGGGTCCAGCGGAGGATCGGTACGCACGTAGCCGGTCGTGTTGTACGACAACCGCTGGCCCAGCCATGTCTTGCCGTTGTCGAGGAAGATGTTGTGCCCGACACGCTCCTGGACTTTTCGCCCCTGGGCGTCGAACGTCCAGATGCGAAGGTTGAAGCTGAGGTCAAGGAGATCGCGGAATCCACCCATCACACACCTCACGCGACGGTCACGTCATCTGCCGGCAACGGCAGGTCGAAGCCAACCCCGTAGGCGCTCTCGAACCCGGCGTAGTCAGGGGTCATGGACGTGTGGCGCGGCCGGCGCGCCACGACGAAGCTGCCGCCCAGCACGGGCGCCACCCCGAGGGGCGGGGCGGGCTGGACCGTGACGGTCGCCAGGAGAAGCCCGTCCACGCTCGCCAATCTGCCGATGCCCTGCAGCGACCCATTGGCGTCATAGTAGGTGAAATAGTCGTCCCCCACAAGGAGCGCCGACAGCCAAGGCGGGCCGCCGGAGGAGAACCAGTGGGCGGCATCCACCTGTAGCTGGTAGTCCGCCCCGCCTACGGACACCACAGCGTCGATGCGGTTCGTGTCCACGACATGGCTCAGGTACGTGTCGGGGGCGAAGGTCGTCAGCCACGACATCCGCGCTGCGTTCGGGTTCCCCTGGTATACCAGGAACAGGTTGCTCGCCAACGGAGCGGGCTCCAGGCCGTCGGTCACGACGTCAAGGATGTTGAAGCCGCCACCCTCCGTGAAACCGAACGGTGCCCCGAGCGGATTGACTCCCACGCCAATGATCTGAGCCGTGCAGCGGTAGACCGGCGGCGGGCCCGGCGCGTAGAACACCAGCCAATCCCGCACCGGCGCCAGCTCGGTCCCCGCCGGCGTCAGACCATCATGGAACCAAACCGGGCCGGGCTGGGCTAGGCTCACCCGATGGTGTCTCCCAACCGTGACGACCCCCGCCGCGACATTTCCCCCGATGGCATCCAACAAGGTCGTGAGCGGGGTGCCCGGCTGCTGCAACGCGCTCACCCCCTCGAACGCGCTGGACGGCGGACTGCTCTCGTCGAAGCGGGCCTGGAACTCGCCGTAGTGGTTGACTCGCACCGGGCCGTACTCGGCGTCGATGGTGCCGGCGCCAGCCGACCCGGCAGGGAGGTACGCGGTCACGATGGGGGACACTGTCGGATCCGCATTGAACGCCGCCACCACGTTCGCCGCGGTGGTGGAGCCGCGGTCGAAGCTAATGGTGATGATGTTCGTTATCGGATCCAGCGCCACGCCCAGGACGTTGCTGGCCCGCGCCTGGATGCGGTAGGGCGGGTCGCCGACCATCTCGGCCCAGCTGAGGGCTACCGCCGTCCCGGGCTGGGCGGTCATGCGGAACAGCACGTCGTCGTCCCGGCCGTAGGACGTGCTCATCCGGATGCCGGAGCCCAGCCGCGGGCAGTCGAAGTAGGGCGGGGTGGGATTCTCCCACAGCCCGTCCCGCAGTTCGAGCGTGACCATCAGGGACACCTCGTCAGTGATCCTGATGGTGTCCTCCAGCTTGGACAGCAGCTGGAACAGCGGGTAGGTGTGCGACTTCTTGAAGTCCAGGACGAAGTCGATGACCTGGGAGACGACCTCCATGTGGACGTGGCGGCTGTCGAGCACCACGCCGAAGCGGTGCAGCTTCTCCGGCTCCGCGAACAGCCCCAGGCCGCGCATCCCGGTCCACCACTCCGGGTCGTCCACGTGGTCGTAGTAGATCTGGGTCTGAACCAGGATGGCGAACTGCTCGACCGTGTCGCCGATGGCGTAGGCCGCGCCCGTCGCCGGGTTGACGGCTAGGCCGTCGCCCGTGGGGTACACGTAGCTGCGGATCACGCTGGAGCGGTCGAGGTCGCGCACCAGCATGTACGTCCGGCCCGGCAGGAAGCCCTCCGCCACGTCCAGCACGGTGCCCCGCGCCTCGGCATACGGATAGCCCAACATGACGGCGCACGCCCTCTCGATGGTCCCCGGCGTCGGCCCGCGGCTGTACACGAGCCACAGGCCAGTGACGATGGTCAGGTAGTTGGCGTCGGCGTAGGAGAAGTCGGCGACGAAGGCGTTGACCATGCGGCCGAAATTGGCTTCCACCGTCGACCGGTTGTCGATGTGGCTGACCTCGGCCCACAAGTAGTCGGGCAGGAACGTCAGGTTCGCGCGGCTGCGCACCAGCGCCGCGGCCTGCATCTCGTCTGCCGGCTCGTCCCGGAAGTCGAGCACCAGGTACCGGCCGTCGCGCCGCTCGTCCACAACGAAATGCAGGTACTCCTGCATGACCCACGAGGGGGTGTCCGGCTCCTCCTGAAGCTGCGGCACGCCGAGCACCTCGGGCTCGACCTTCAGGTAGAAGTAGCGGCGGACGTACGAGGGGGCGTAGGCGTAGGCCGGCCAGTAGAGGGAGGAGTGCATCGCCCCCACCCTCCGCGTCCCCGCCCCGTACACGTCGACCTGGACCTCGTCGGTCGTCATCGGATCGGCCACGCTGGTCCTCGCCAGGTACAGCAGGTCGCCGGGCGTGCAGCCCTCCAGATGCCAATCGGTGATCTGGCTCTCCCAGAAGGGGGGAATGCACCACCAGACGGAGTTGCCGACGAGGGCGTCCGGGATGTCCATCCCGACTTCCAGCGTGTCGTATGCGAAATAGGTCAGAGCGTCCCGCACCCGGCCCTTGGCCTTGACGGCAAACGACCTGGAGCCCAGGTTGAGGATGTCGCCCACCTGGATCGTGTCGTCCAGGTCCAGGACGAAGTCGGTCAGGCGCACCACCCGGTTCGTGAGCACGTCAGCCGTCGCGCCCTGAAAGCCGTTCTCCGCGGCGACCAGGTAGAACGTGGCATCGTCCACCACGGAGAAGGAATAGGACTCCGACCGGCATACCATGCGGAACCGGGCGTCGAACACACCCGGAACCTCGGGATCGGTCTCCTGCAGGTTGAACCGCAGGTAGTCCAACCCCTGGGCCTCCAGGTCTGCGTTCAGATGGGACGGGACGTCGCGCAGCAGCGTCCCGCTCGGGGCGGTGGCGGTCACCACCATGGATCCGGCCTCGGTCTCCACCGTCAGCGTGAACACGTCAGGCAGGACCAAGACCAAGCCCACGTTGTCCAAGTCCGCCTTGGTGTAGCGCACCTGGCCGATAGCAGGAGCACGACGGGCATGGAACACCGGGGCGTCGGACGCGCTGGCGTCGAGCCGCGGGTGGTAGTCCAGCCAGCGCCGCATGACCACGTTCTGGGTGGTGTACAGGCTCTTGTCGAAGTCGATGTTCCAGATGTCCTGCAGGTGTGCGGCAACGATGCGGGCCATGGCCATCCAGGCATGCGCGATCCAGTCCGTGTTGGCCACGCTGCGCCAGAAGTCGCTGAGGTAGTCCCACAGGAACCCCATGTCCAGCGGTACGCGCATCGGCACGCTCGAACCCAGGATGTTGACGGCCGCCAGGTCCGGCTCGCTCATCAGGCCGTCGTCGTCCACGACGAGCAATCGCGAGACGTAGAGGCCGACGAGATCGGGCACGAACGCGAAGTAGCGGCTGTCCGCCCCCACCACCGCGGCCTGCCGCACCGCAATGAACGGCCCCGCGAATCCCGCGGGCAGCGGGCGGTCCAGGACCACGTCGTCGGCAGCCGAGTCCATGACGTCGTACTCGGCCCCCTCCAGCACGACCACGTCCCCCACGGCCACCGCACCCCCGGGAGCCGCGGCGCCGATGCCGACGCTGTGCAGGGTGAGCTCCGTGGCCCCCACCGTCCCTGTCCCCTCGTAGAGGAACTCGCTGCCGGCCGGGGCGCGAACGAGCCTCCACTGGTAGTCCAGGCCGGTCACGTCGGGGTCGAAGCTGTCGGTCCCGTCGAACCCCGCCACGCGCCCCAGGACGGAGACCTGGTCGGGTCCGGCGTTGGCCACGGGACGGATGCCGGTGGGCCCCACGAGCCAGGAAGTGAGGCGCATCCCGTTCGCCCCACCGACAGTAAGGAGCACGCCGTTGACCGGGCTCCCCAGGGCCATCCACGCGGCGGGGCCGGCCACCGACAGGTCCAGCTCGGGAGTTTCGCCGAGATAGGCGCCGTCCAGGTAGAAGCGGACGGTGGACCCGCCGTTCTCCCGGACGAGCCGCACATGGACGTCCGCCGGGAGCACCGGACTTGTGTACAGGATGACCCAGCCCAGTCCGTCCCACACCTCCACCCGCCACTCCGCGGCACCGAAGTTGTAGGCGACGCTCAGGATGCCCCCCACGTGGTCGGCCCGGCTCGCCCCGAACCACACGATAGGATCCGTAGCGTCGGCAGCGGGCGGTTCCACATCCCAGTGGCTGGTCCAGCCGTCCTGCAAGGAGGACAGCGCCGACCCCAACAGGTAGACCGATTGCTGGCCGGGCCCGGCGAGGGAAACGAAGATCTCGGTGTCCGGACCGGCGGGTCCGAGACCCAGCCCGTAGGCGACCCCGTAGCCCGCGCCAGGGTTAGCCCCCCACTCCGCCCCCTCCTGGGCGAACGTGAACCAGTCGTACCCCGTGGTCCCGACGTTGAGGCCGGTGCTGAAGGCCAGGGCGCGCCACTGGGGAGTGGTTGGAATCACTGGTCACACCTCGACCTGGAGTGTACCATCATCGCCATGGAGCTCATGAACCCCGACGACATCCTCGCCCTGCTGGAGGGGGTCCCAGACATCATCACCCCCGCAGTCGAGGCGCGGCGCAGGCGTTTCTCCGATCTCAAGTGCCCCGCCTGCGGAGGCAACGTGCGACCCGAGGTGACGGCGGAGGACCTGGAGCGGCTCCGGGCGGACGAGGTCGTGCCGGACGGCCGGGCGAGGTGCGACACCTGCGGCTGCCTGTTCGACCCCACGACCGGCCTGATTGCCGAGCGGGGGGACATCCGCCGCGTGATCGAGCCGGCGACGCACCTGCTGCCCAAGGCCTAGTCCTCCAGCTCGCGCTCGGCGTTCAGGTCGAGCGCGACGTACAGGCGCCGGAACTCCGCGTCCGGCACCACCCTGTCCGTCCCGTCCGGGAACTCCACCACCCACTCCCCCTTCTCCACCGTCCGCCCGTCCACCGTCCTGCCCACCGAGCGCGCCCGGGACGCGTACACCACCTGCGGCCGTATGCTGAAACGCGGCATCAGGACCGCCTCGTGAGCGTGATGCGCCCAGGCAGGAACCCTGCCAGCCTCGGAACCTCGATGCGGTCCGTTCCCACCAGGACGTCCAAGCTGCGGTCCGGACGGTGGCGCAGCACCGCCAGCTCGATGGGCATGTCCACATGGTCGGAGTTGAGCGAGGTGATGACGCCCAGGATGTCCGACACGTCCAGCGGCTCGTTGGGATCGCGGCCGAGGAGGAGGTCCTGGACCTTGGGCAGGACCACGCTCTCCAGCGCGCCGCCGGCATACGACACGTCGCACCCCACGTAGTAGGGGAACAGGTGGCGGGCCAGGACCTGCTGGTTGTTGTCCCGCTCGTCGCGGCTGTTGAGCAGGGCCTGCGCGCTGGAGACCAGGGCGGAACGGTCGTAGTGCAGCCTGGTGCCCGAGCCGTAGACGGCCTGGTCGTTCTCGGGAAGATCCGCCGAGGCGGTCGCGGGCTGGAAGTAGCAGTCCAGGTGGAGCCACGGCTCCTCGCGCAGGGAGAACGACGTGTTCTCGTTGGTACAGGACATCCTCCACCCGCGGGCGCGGGCGCCCGTGACGTTCAGCTTCTGTTGCGCCTCGATGTTGAACCGGTCGCCCACGCCATAACTCACCAGCTCGACGTCGGCGTAGTACAGGCCGCCGGGACCGTCGGACTCCGCCATCTCCACGGCGGTGATCCGCTGCACTCCCTTGCGCAGAACCCGGTACTGCAGGTTGCATCCACCCAGATCTGCGGCAGCGGCATCCCCCTCCAATTGCAGGGCACCGTCCGTGCCTCCACTCAGCAGGTCGTCAATGGCGCCGATGCGCCAGATGCCGTACCCGTACGCCCGGTTGTTCGTCGGCGGCGTCCCCTCTCCCAGGACACCCGTTGCGGGGGCGCCAACCAGGGCCGTGCCCGAAACGGTGAGCGCCGACTGCCAGCGCAGGTGAACCACGTTCATTACCGCGACGGCAATGGTCTGCCCGAACGTTTGGTTGATCAAGGCGGCGGCGGTGTCCGCCGTGTAGGTCGAACCTGCGGTGAATGTCACGGTAACCGGCTGGATGTCGTCCACCGTGAGCACCAGGGTCTCGTCCCCCCCAAGCGGCCCGACGGGCCAAAGCCCACCGCCGGCGCCGTCACGGGTGGTGACGATGTCCCTGTAGCTGATCTCCACCCAATCACCGGGCCGAACGCCGGAACCGAGAAAGTCACGCGCGGGAAACGTGTACAGGATGGTGTTGAGGGGGACACCGGCAGTCGTCCAGGCGTTGTCCGGCTTGACCGTCTCGGGGTAGGCCGGGAGCACCGGATGGAACATCGCCGGGTCGGGCCAGTAGACCAGGGTCTCATCCTCATCCGACGTGAAGCGCGTGGCTCCGTCCAGCGTGCAATCCGTCGGATCCTTGAAGTACACCCGCCCCCGTCCCGTGCTCGGGGCGCCGATGACGATGCGCACGTTGCCCTCGGGCGCCAGGGCCGCGTAGCTATCCAGGCGTAGCCTCTGCCTGTAGATGTAGGAGATGTAGCCCACAACATCACAGACCCCAGCATTGACCCCAGCCATGATACAGGCCTGGTCCTGCCCGCTGGTCACCGATGCCAAGCCGCCGGGCGTGAGGGTTGCGGTCAAGTCCGCAGAGTAGATGTCCCGGCTGGAGATGATCCTGTTGTAGACGCCGGGGTTCAACGGAAGGTCGAGACTGTCGCCCCAAGCGATGTAGTCCCCGAAGTTCAGCGGGCTGGGAGCCCCCCCCATCCACCAATCCGATGTGGTGCCCAGGGCCATGAAGAACGCCCCAAACGGCCGGCACACCAGGTAGCGGAACGTGCTGCCACCCACCACCTCATCCTCGTACCCCCAGAAGGGGTAGGGCAGGCCGTGGTTCAGCACTTCGTCCAACATGACGTCCCACACGCCAGCGTTATGGAGGGCATACGGCCCGGAGCCGCCGTTGGCTGTGTGGGTGCGCTCCAGGGGCACCAGGTACCCGCCGTCCCCGTCCGATATCCATCCCCCAGTCGTCCACTCGCTCCACGGCCGCCAGGACAGATCGCGGTGCCATAGCCAGAAGCGGCATGGCGTTCCGCTCGCGAGGGTGAAGTCCTGTATCGGGCCTGCAATACCCAACTCTATCCCGGTCACGGTGCGGATGCCGGTCACGGCCTGGCTCGTGCGGCACTTCTCCCCGCGCGCCAGGTTGGTGAAGGTGGAGGAGTAGGCACCCAGCGGTTCGCCGTAGGGTACGCCCAGGTCCACGCCGCCGGCGCTGCCCAGGCCGATGGGGCTGCCGTCGGCGTCCAGCAGCTGCACCTCGGAGAAGGACAACAGCGGGAGGTTCACGGGCGGGGAGGGTCGGAAGATGCGGTAGCGGACGCTGGTGCTGCTGTGCAGGATGGCCGAGATGCGCAGGAACGCGCTCCCCGCCCCGAACGGGTCGAAGCGGACGACGTAGTCTCCCGCGTCCACCCCGGCATCGATGCGCAGGATGTCCCCCTCCTGCACCCCGTAGAGGGTGAAGTCCATGGGCGACCCGACGGGGCCGGGGTCGAAGACCACGTCGCTGCCGCCGGTGGTGACCAGGGTCGTGCCCGCGACCCGCAGTATCTTGGGGTCGGCCAGGTCCATGTCGATGTCGTCGCACAGCGCCCAAGACTTGTTGGTATCCGCCACGGTGGGCGGTTCCGCCACCCAGACGCGATAGCGGCAGCCGGCGATGCCGGCGTAGGCCGCGTCCGCCTGCCCGCCCTCCACGTCGAACAGCGCCCGGTAGTACCCCGCGGCGCCACCAGACCTGACATGTAAACAGGCATTGGACATGTCGGTGCCAGGCCGACGACGGAAGATCGTGGCGCCTGCGATGTCGACACCTGTGTCCCCGTCCAGCTCCACCTCAAGCCTGGAAGTGCCGTCGGTCATGGCCCGCACGACGAGAACGCGGAAGCGCTGGGACGCGGGAGCAGGAGCGTACAGCACCTGCCCCGCCTGGAGCGCGACGGGCACCGGAAGCAGGCCGCCGGCACCACCCCAGGCATGGGTCCAGAACTGGTAGACGCCGGTTCCTGGCCCCAGCAACGTGGCGTACGCCGGCCCCAGGACAATGGTCCGCTCCGCGTCGTCAAGGATGATCCACCGACTGTCGAACACGCCGCCCGGCACCGTCTGCGCCAGATCGCCGCTGCCGGCCAGCTCCTCGTCCGTCAGCGCCTCGATGTCCACCGTCGCGTTCTCGACGGAGGTCCCCATGAGGTAGACGTCGGTGCAGGAGCCGACATGGATCTCGTCATCGCGGATGACCACCTCGCCGTCCGGCGTGTCGGGCCAGAGGACGCCGCCGGGGATCTCGCTCAGGGTCAGGCGCGCGCGGCACAGCGCCCAGTGGATGCCCGTGGTCTGGATGGGCAAGGCGCGGGAGGCCAGCTCCAGGGTGAATTGGTCGATGACCCGCTCCACACGCTCGATGGCCCAGCGCGTGCTCGCCCCGTCAGCCCAGGCGGCAAGCAGGTACCAGCCTTCGGTGACCTCGCCGGAGGCGAAGCCGAACAGGTCGGTGAAGTTGGCTGGCGTGTTGTTGTCGCGGAAGCGGCGGGTGACGAACCCCGCCTCGGCGTCCACCAGGGACGTGCCGGCACGACCGCTGGCGCTGGTGCCGGCCGTGGGGTATGTGGCCACCTCCGACTCGACCTCGCCGCCGCGGATGATGTCGCGCTTCATGTCCGGGTCGCCCATGCCGACGACCTCGACCACGCGCACGGCCCCCAGGTCAGCCAGGATCTTGGCCACGCTGCCGCGCCGCGTCCCTATCTGGCGCGTGCAGGGGTAGTTCTCCAGCTCGGCCGCGACGTCCTCGACCGAGTCCCGCGAGAGCCCGCCGGAGTAGCGCAGCGTGTTGGTGCAGCGCACGACGCGCGACAGCGTGGGCGCCCGAACCAGCGTGCCGGGCTCAGTGTTGAACGCCGTCCCCGGCTTCTCGGCCACGACCCGCACGTCCCAGTAGTAGAGGCTGCCGTACAGGTTGAGGCTCATCTGGCTGCTGGTGATGCTCTGCACCGTCGTGGCGAAGAACCGCAGGCCGGAGTTGGTCTCGAACCAGGTCTCGGGCGTGACCCGCTCGTTCACCGGCGCGTTGTAGTACAACCGCACCACCCCCCGCGCGTACGCCCCCTCCCCGCGCACGACGCCGAAGTTGGAGGCCAGGTCCCCGATGCTGTCCAGGGTGTGGACCCGCAGGTCCCTGAGCGTCTGCCTCGACTTGACGACCGACAGCTCCTGGACGACGGGAGCGAGGATGCTCTCCACCGGCTTGATCATCGTGTCGTCCGTCACCCCGTCCTTGTCCCGCTCCAGCGTCGGGTGCTTGGTCCGCAGCACCGCCTGGATGAACTGCCGCGCCTGCAGGCCCAGGGGGCTGGGGCCGGCGAACTCGGCCATGGGGTTGACGACCTTGGTCCAGACGTAGGAACCCGGGGAGAGGTCGGCATCCGGGAACGCCTCCCGCAGGCAGCGCAGCAGCTGCGACGTGAACTCCTTGTTGCTCGGCATTAGATCACCACCCGACGTCGGCCGCGAGCGAGGCCCCGTCCTGGAACGTCAGCACCAGGCGCATGTTCAGGCTCCGGTCGGCCGCGGAGAACAGGATGTCCTGGAGCGACGCCCGCAGCAGCCTCTCCCCGACCGGAAGCGTCGGATCGAGGCTCTGGGCGCGCACGAGCTGCCCCACCGTGTCCATCACCTTGGATTCTACCGCACCGGACACCGCCGTCGCATTCCTGCTGTCCACGTTGCCCACCACGACCTGGCGCAGGCCGCCGCCGTCCGACGGGTTCCAGATGTTGGATCCGGGGCTGGTGAGGATACGCTTCACCAGGTTCTGCAGCACGCGGAACTTGCCGTCCGCGGCCCGGGAGTGGTATCCGAGATCGAAGGTCGCCACGCTGGCGTCCCCCGGATCCAGCTTCTCGGTGTAGACCGCGACGTCCTCCACGCGGCTGCGCATGCCGTCCGCCAGCCGCACCAGCAGCACGGACGAGGACGTGGCGCCGAAGTCCTCCATCTCGGTGCAGTTGACCTCCACCCGCGTGGCCAGGTCCATCCGCGTCCCGCGTATCTCCAGGGTCCGCGGCGCCACCCCCGGCAACTCCCGCACCGCCGCGACGGGCAGCAGGCGCCGCAGGCTGAGCACCCTCAGGGCTGTTCGTCGGCTACGCCTCATCACCGTCTCCCTCCGGGGCCAAGGCCGAGGAGGTGCCGTCCTGCGCGCTGGACAGGGCCAGTTCCTCGGGCGACATGCTCCTGATCTGGCTGACGGCCGACTGGAACTGGGCCCGCGCTGCCCGCACCTGCTCCAACCTCGACGGCCGGCGGGGGTTGGTGCTCGGTCCCTCGAGCTCCCGCACGTGCTCGGCCATCATCTGCTCGGGCGAGGCCGTGGCCAAGCTGTCAGCCAGCGACAGCCCGCGCACCAGGGCGTAGGCCCCCGACACGGCGATGCGCAGCCGGACCTTCGTCTCCTGGGGATTGGTCTCGTTCTCGCTCACCGCTTGGTGCTCCTGGGGCCGCCGAAGGACTGCTGGGCCGGGATGCCAACGCCCAGCGACAGCGGCGGCTCGACCGACAGCGCGTCGGCCTCCTGGCGCGCGGCCGCGGCGTAAACCGAGGTCCCGAGCAGCCCGCGGCTCAGCTGCCTGGTCTGGCGCATCAGCTGGCGCGAGTACGTGGCGCCGTCGGCGGACTCGGAGAGCAGGGAGACCAGGTCACCCGAGACCAGCAGCTCCAGCGCCCTGTCCGCCCCGATCTCCTCCAGGGCGGAGCGGCAGTCCAGCATGTAGGCCCCCAGCGCTCCGAAGTCGGAGCGGAAGGAGCCGATGGCCGTCGTCGCCGCCTGCAGCTCGGTGTCGAGGGTCCCCAGCTCGGCGGCCAGGTCGTTCCCGGCCTCGACCGCATTGGCTGCGCGCACGCACTCGGCCGCCAGCCGGCGCAGCATCTCGGCGTCCGCCAGGGACACGGCGGCCAGGGCGGCGGTGAGCCGGTTGTACAGGTCGTACTTCCGGTTGCGCACCGAGACGGTGTCCGCGTACACCCCCTCCACCTCGACGCTGATGCGCATCCTCGTGTCGGTCAGCACCGCGTCGACCTCGGCGAGCAGGCCGCCCGTGTCGTAGACGTAGTCCCCCTCGACGATGCCCGCCGTCCCCAGTCCCCCTCCCGCGGCCGCCAGCTGGTCCACCAGACCGAGCGTGGCCCCGGCCGCCAGGCCCAGGGCTGGCGCCGCGTCGGCCCCCACCGCCACCACCTCGAGCGAGCCCGCCGGGCTGTTGTCCGTGGACGTCAGGGACAGGCGGTCGTCCAGCACCCGATAGCGGATCGTCCCGGACGGCGCGTAGGGGTAGCACGACGGTCGCCGGTCCAGGGTGACGAGGAGCCGGCCGGACACGTCATGCAGCACCAGGCTGATGCGGCCGTACACCGTCATGCCCCTGTCCACGTACTCCAGGGTCATGCCCGCAGTCACGGCGCCGGCCGGAGGAGCAACGGTGACGACGTAGGACCCCGCCGCAGGACTGGTGCCCGAGGTCAGCGCCATGCGCACCCCGTCCGCCACGAGGCCCGTGACGGTAAAGGTGTTCGCCGGCACGCCGTCGACGACGACACGATCCCCCGGACGTACGCGCGCCAGGTCGTCGCCCGAGAGCGTCAACTCCCCCAAGGCGGGGTTCCACACCCCGTCCCCGAGGTAGTTCGTGAGTGCGAACGACAGCACGGCGGGGTCCGTGATTCCCCGGCATCCCGAGGTCACCACGTTGGTCACCGGCGTGAAGCGCACGCGCTCCCCCAGCTCGTCGGCCCCGTACAGCTGATGCGAAAGCCCCTCGACCACCGCCAGCTGGGTCACCGAGGTCCAGTAGATACGCGCCGTCTTCTGTGTAGGATCATCCTCGTCGGCCCCGGGGAAGCCGAAAGCGTTCATGAGGGCCACATCCCCGGTGACCTCGATGTAGCACCCCATCCCGGTGTTCGGCGGCGTGGGGTTCCCCACCCGGTACGCGAGCTGCACGGTTTCCATTCCAGGGGAGGGGTTGACCACGGCGGGCATCAGGAACGCGAAGCCCAGCGGGTTCTCTGGTATCGTTCCCGGGCCGAAAAGTGCGACGACAGCGGCGGCCGTATAACCCCCGGGGATGAATGGCACAACCACCGGAACGCCGGCCCGTCCGTCAACAAGCACAGTGAACGTCCCAGGCGCAAGGACGTTGTAGAACGCAACTCCGAGGGGGCCAGCCAACGGCCAGTTGAGGACCAGGCCATTCGGTTGGGAGGACACAATGAACGTCACCGGCCCGTCGCCATCCACGTCCAGCCGCAGCCGACCACTCACGCCGTCAAGGAGCTCGTACGGAGCGGAGGCCGTCCCCACGATACCAGCTCCGGAGCCGGAGCCGGTCGCCGAAACCGGGAACGTGCCGCGCGCCAGGATGGGGAGGCAATCGGCCAGAAGCGTCCCGAGCAGTACGCTGTCGGACGCCAGCTTGACCAGGTCGTTGCGTGCATCCGCCACCCGCTGCGCCGCCGACTCGGAGACCATGCGCTGCCGCAGGCCGTCCACGTGGTTCTTGACCGCGCGCAGCACCTGGTCCAGCAGCGAACGGGTGTTGACGGAGGCCAGGGCGGAGAGGAGGGAGGTGACGTTGTCCCCGGCGGCCTCCACCGCCTCCAACTCCGTCACCAGTTCCTCCACCCCCTCCCGCAGCACCGCCCGGGCCTCGGACGGGGTGCGGCGGTCGGTGCCCGTCCCCGCCGGGTCGGCGTAGGGCGCCAGGCGCGTCGCGAACGCGTCCAGCCCCTCCTGGGCCAGCTGCAGGTTGCGCCGGGCGGAACTCGCCCCCGTCCTCGTGTTGTGGAACAGGGCGCGGTTGAGCGCCCGACCCGCCACGTCCAGTTCGTCCGTATCAGCCAGGCCCTCCGTGGTCAGGTCCGCCAGCTGCCCCGCCGCCTCGACCATCCCCGCCAGGGTCGCCCGCGCCCGCTCGACCGCGGCTCCCAGGCTGGCACAGGCCCAGTAGGCGACGGTGAAGACGGAGTCGGTGTCCAGCAGGAACGCCATGGCGAGCAGGGACCGCGCGTCATCCCACGTCTCCCGGGGGTTGCCCATGCCACCCAAGCCCCGCCAGCCGCGCCGCCGCTGGCGGAACAGGCCGTCGATGACGGGCCGCACCGTGTCCTTGTCGATCACCGTGGTCTCCTGGGCTTCCTGGACCGGCTGAAGTGGTCGACCTTGGGCATGTCGTCGATGCTCATGCCCTGGATCCTCGCCCTGGCGGCGTCAGGATCTTCTTCCAGCAGCTCGCACACCCAGGCGAAGGACCCGACCCTCGGCCGGCCGCCCCCGTTGGTCACCGTGTAGAAGAGCCAGTACTCCGCCCTCTTGTGCAACAGGCGCAGCCGCAGGTTGTCCGACCCCTTGTACCTGAGGTACTCGCTCACCGCCTTGGCCACCATGCTGATGAGCAGGTTGCGGGTGGGCCGCCAGGACTCGAGGTCGTTGAAGGATTCGTCGTCGTACGACAGGCCCAGCCGGCCAGCCATCTCGCCGATGTCGTCGTAGTCGCCGCTGGGAAGCTCGGGTATCATGGCACCGTGATGGCCGTTCCCGTCCCGGTGATGGCCGGATCCGGAATGCGCCGGATCGTGTCATCCACCCGCGTCAGGTCCAGGGTGGTGGCACCGACCCCCACCCCCCGCAACAGCAGCCGGTCCTCCTGCACCACGACCACCGCCACGGATGGATCGGCCGTCGCGTACCGCATGTCGCCGTTGGCCGTCCCCTCGAGCACCACGTAGGAGCTGGTGGTCACCGTGACTACCACCGCCAGTTCCGCGCCCACCGCCACGAGCCAGGGGCCGACGGGGGCGAAGGTCGCACTGGCCACCACGGGGAACAGCAGGTCGATGAGATTCACGCTCGACCGGTCGGGAACCGTGATGTCCAGGCGCTCGTCGTGCAGCCCCGAGACGGTCGCCGTGTACTTCCCGCCGCGCACCAGATCCACGACGGCGTAGCCCGCGGCGTCGGTTCGCACCTCCACCTTGGACAGGACGCCCGTGCCCGAGAGGACCAGCGGCTCGAACTGGTTCATGAAGCGCACGACGGCATCCGCCACGGGCCTGCCGCCCGGATCGGTGAAGTACCCCGAGCAGCGGCAGAACAGCGGGTCGGGCGCCACGGGAAGCGTCAGCAGCTGGCCGAGGATGTCGTACTCGTTGGGCACCAGCGGCGGGTCGTAGACGAGTATCAACTCGGGGTTCGTGAAGGCCACGCCGGTCCTGGAGCAACGGGCCTGGTAGCAGGTGGGAGCGGGATCGGGCGTGCCGATCACGTCGAACTGGAAGAAGCCGCTGGCGTTCGTGACCCCGGCGGTCTCCAGCACCGTCCCCGTCTCGTCGTAGATGCGTACCCCGGCCCCCACGATGGGGTCGTTGGGCGGGACGTCGCTGCGGGTGTACACGCGGCAGGTGACAAGGCCCATCGTCCCCTCCTACGGGCTGTGCGGCGCGGCTATCTTCAGCACCGGGACCGCGATGCCGAACTCGTCGTCCGCCAGGGTGAAGTCGAGGAAGTCGAACTCCGCGCCCGCCGTGGGCACGCGCAGCCGGCGGCGGATGCTCGTGTTCTCGAACATCACCTCGACCAGGCTGCCGCGCACCAGCTTCAGCTCCGCGTAGCCGTCGTCGTCGGTCCGCACCTCCCGCGTCATCCCGAACACCCCCCAGCCCGAGCGGATGCTGGGCTCGAAGAGGTTGGAGACGATGACCCGCTGGTTCGCCAGCGCCCGGCCCGACAGGTCCGCCAGGCGGCAGGTGCCGGTGATGATGTCGGTGGAAGGCAGGACGTACACCGGGTCGGCCGGCAATGGCACCGAGTAGGGACTGGCAGCGGCGGTGGCGGTGTCGTAGTAGCGGGTGCGGTACCAGTAGGCCACCGCCCCGTTGTGGTCCACCAGCTCGTAGTCCTGCACGCCCGCCACCAGGGGCACGTGGGCGTCCGTGCCCAGAGCGAAGGCACCAAGGGCGAAGCCGGCGTTGGCGTACGCGTCGTCCCCCGTGATGTCCACGCTGGCGTCCGTGCCCGTGTCCGCGGTGGTGAACCGGACGTAACCCCCGACGTCGGCGGCAATTCCGTCCGCACCCAAGGCGGCAGTGAGCTCGGCCGCCGCCGCCGCGGCCGTCGTCGGATCGGCCCCTGCGAAGGTGCAGGAGTGCGTCGTCAGGCCGCCGGTGCGGACGTCCAGCGTCAGGCCCTGCAGTTTGTACGGCTCGTGCTTCGTGCCCAGCAGGACCGCCGCGGCCGCGGCGAGCGACGTGACGGCCTCCCACGGGCCGTTCTCGTCGCCGGTGGAGCGGAAGACCTGGATGACGTCGTAGGAGGCTATGATCGTCGCGATGTCGTCGACGAAGAGCCTCAGGGTGATGTCGGTATTCGTGACCGGCATGGGCTCCTCCCACGGGGAGCACGCACGGCCACGTTCAGCGGGGTCCAACCCGCTCCTTGTGCCTCAGCGTTTGGAAAGAAGAGACGGAAGCGCCGCGCCCCGAAACGGATGCGCGGCGTGGGGCTCACGGCGCTAGCCCCGCGGGACACCGGGCGGCCGGCCACCCTGCCCCGGCAGGGGCGCGAGCTCGGCGTGCCCGTCGTTGAGGTCGATCTGATAGCGCCGCAGGCTGGGCCCCACGCCCAGCCGCTCCCCCACCTCGTCGATCAGCGCCTCCTGCTCGGCGCGCTGCTCCTGGAGGGCCCCGGTCCGCTGGGTGATCTGCTCCTGCATCTGCTGGCTGCGAACCTGCAGGAGCTGCAGCTCGGCCGACAGCCGCCCGAGCGCGCTGTTCGACGCCTTCAGCCGCAAGAGGTCAAGCTCCGACAGCTTCAGCTCCTTGGGGAGATCGGCGACCTCCTTGGGCTTCTCCGTCTCGACCGGAGGGGTGGAGATGTCCGCCGGGGTCGGCGTGGTCTCCGTGGTAGGCGTCTCCATTCGTCCGTCCTTTCCAGCGCGCTCCCTGCGCGCAACAACCCGGTCCCGGGGTTGGGTCCAGACTACTTGGAAAGTGGCGAATGTCAAGCTGACTAAGGGCCGCCGGTCAAGAAATTGCCTATCTTGTCTACGGTCAGTTCCGCCAGCCGGTCCTGGATGCGGCCCGTCGCCGCCCCCGCCCCCGTGCGACGATCGATGATGCGCTTGAAGAAGGCAGCCTCCTTGGTGATCTTGGTCTCCAGCCGGTCCCCCCACTCCTTCTCCGCCCGCTCCAGCCGGTCCAGCAGGTCGTTGCGCCGCTCGAGCGCCCTGGACCGCTCGTCGCTCACGACGACCTCCCCATCTGCCGCAGGCGCATCGCCATCAGCGGGTGCTGCACCAGAAGATCACGCATCTGCGCCTCGTCGACCTCGAGCGCCCCCATCTTGGTCCTGGTCTTGGCCATCGGGGCGGCGCGGATGCCGGAGCGCTCCGCCACCCGATAGGGCACGCGGGAGAAGAGCGCCTTCCCTCCCGGGGCGATGACTATGTTGTGGGGGCCGCCGCCGGAGGATGGAGGGGAGGGCGGAGGGGAGGGCGGGGCCGCACCGGCTGGCGAGGCGGCACGGGGGGCCAGGAGGGCCTGCATGCGGGCCGCGACCTGCCCCTGGTCCCGGACGATGGCCGCCCGCTCGCGGGCGCTGCTGAGCTGGAGGGCCTGCTGCACCGCCTGCTGTTGCACCGCCTGCTGCGTCCTCGCCTCGGACTGCTGCAGCACGGGCTCGACCGCCTGCGCCGTGAGCTTGCCCGGCTCGGGCCGGCTGGGCCTCGCCGTCTCCGGCCCCGGCACCTCCAGCTGCTTGTTCGACACCGCAGGAGCGGAATCCGGACGCCCCAGCAGCCTCGCCCCCGTCGCCCCGACGCCCGCGCCAGCCAGGGCACCGAGGATGGCGTTGCGCTTCTTGGTCTCCGGGGAGGAGAACCCGTGCCCCGCCAGGCCGCCCAGCACCCCGCCCGCCAGGCCACCCCAGACCTCGCGCGGGACGTCCTCCAGACCGAAGGCCAGCTTCTCCTCCATGGCGGCACCGAAACCCACGACCACCCAAGGCCTCATTTCAGTCCTCTCCGTCCCCGAAGTCGCCGGGCGTCAGGGGCATGATGGGAGCCGCGGGGGAGAGCACGCCGTACTGCTCGAGCCGGTTGGCGATGTCGGCGCGAATGCGGCTCACCGCGGCGTTGGACTTTCGCAGCCGCCTGGCGATCTCCTGGGCCTGCAGGATGGGGCTCCCGCCGGCGCCGGTGGTGTGCTGGAACACGAACTTCTGCTCGGGCGTGAGCTCCGCCGGCAGCAGGCGCTTGATAGCCTCCCAGCGGGAGGGCATGATGGTGCCCACCGGCGTCTGGAACTGGGCGCTCGACAAGTCCCGGCGAAGGGAGCGCCGCAGGCGCTTCACCTGCGTGGGGGACCAGTTCATCCTCGAGGCCAAGGCGACGTTGTCTGGAACGCGGCCCAGGTCCTCCTGGAGCTCGTGCACCGCGGCCGTCATCTGCCCGATGCGCCCCACCTGATTCTCGGGGATGCGCGCCATGTTCTGGTGCTGCGTCACGAACCGGTGCACCCCCTTGAGATGCGTCCACACGTGGGTCCCCAGCTGGGTCCCCATCTCGGGCCGGTAGGAGCGCACCGCCTGGGCGAAGCGGTTCTCGAGATCCGCTCGGACCGCCACGTCGGGGATGTTCACGTGGCCGGCGTAGCGCCGGTAGTGCTGCTCTATCATCGGCTCGAAGCGGTCCAGCAGCGGCTCCATCGCGTCCGGCGTGCGACCCGACCGGTCCCACGCGCTCCACGTCTCCAGATCCTGCTGGGAGGTGCCGGTCGCCACGTTAGCCCTAGTAGCCCGAGATGCCCGCCGCCTGGAAGGCGGCGCGGGCAGCCTCCTGCTTCGCGGCCACCTGACGCCCCATCTCCGCAAGGGCCGCCTGCTCGTGTACTATCCTGTTGGCCCTCTCAACCGGAGTCAGCTCGTCCGGAGTTCCGGCCGCGTGCCCCAGCAGCCCTCCGGCGATACCACCTCCGCCCGCGCCCAGGAGCGCGTGGCGCCACTTCTTGCGGGGGTCGTCCGTGCCGGCGTACCCCGCCAGCCCGCCGAGCCCGGCGCCGGTCAGCGCTCCGATCAGCTCGGGGGTGATGGCCCCCTCCTTGGACATCTCCACTTCCATCTGGCGGGCGAACCCCAACGTCTGTGCAGCGTTCATCGTTTCCTCCTAACCGAACATGGGGTACATATCTCGCTTTTCAGCAG
>Ga0180008_1000950_pt1 | contig 20277 bp, 19 predicted proteins | sample MM_PW_MetaG_FD_121121 | JGI IMG/M metagenome (GOLD analysis project Ga0180008, IMG submission 121121) | Groundwater microbial communities from the Aspo Hard Rock Laboratory (HRL) deep subsurface site, Sweden - MM_PW_MetaG | ecosystem: Environmental > Aquatic > Deep subsurface > Groundwater...
TAAACCCCTGTTGCAGCAATTCAGCACTTTTATCGACGAGCCGAACCTGCTGAAGTGGGCTGCCTCGCTGCAGCAACATAGCGAGCATCCTTTAGCCACAGCTTTGGTCAGTTATGCCACTGAACATCAGGTGATTGCCGTTGAAACAGCAGAGTTTCAGGTGGTGGCAGGTAAAGGTGTATTAGGTAAGGTTGAGGGGCATGATTTAGTGCTTGGCAGCAGCCACTGGATGCAACAGCTTGGACTCGAGTTACCGCAGGATCAAATCCAAACTGGCGGCGCATCAGTGTCCTGGTTGGCAGAACAACAAGGTGATGACAGTTATAGGTTATTGGCACTATTTTGTTTTACTGACGAGTTAAAACCCGATGCGCTACAAGCTGTTCGTTTATTAAAACAACAAGGTATAGCAGTGGCTATGTTAACGGGTGACACTAAGGCCAGCGCGACTTTAATAGCGCAGCAACTGGAGTTAACCGACTGGAAAGCAGAAGTGCTGCCAGCACAAAAAGCTGCTGCCGTTCAGCTTTGGCAGCAACAAGGTTATAAAGTGGCGATGGTTGGTGATGGTATTAACGATGCGCCTGCTTTAGCTCAGGCCGATTTAGGTATTGCTATGGCCAGCGGTACTGAAGTTGCCGTCAGTGCTTCGGCTATGACTTTAATGCGTAGTCAGCCGCTGTTGGTCAGCGCAGCCTTACAGATAGCACGGCTTAGTTACCGCAAAATTCAGCAAAACCTGTTTTGGGCTTTTATCTTTAATATAGTGGGCATCCCGCTGGCCGCTTTGGGTTACTTAAATCCGCTGATTGCAGGTGCAGCCATGGCCTGCAGTAGTTTACTGGTGATTAGCAATGCCTTGTTGTTACAGCGCTGGAAGGCAAAGGAGTGAAATGATGACTACTTTAGTCAAGACTTTGGTGACTATAGGTCAGGCGGCAAAACAGACCGGGCTTTCTGCCAAAATGATTCGACATTATGAAGAAGCGGGTCTGTTGCATAAAGCCAACAGAACAGATGCAGGCTACCGATTGTATAACAGCCAACAGTTGCAACAACTGGGCTTTATTAAACAGGCCCGTACTTTAGGCTTTTCAATAGCGCAAATCAGTTCTTTGCTGGGGTTATGGCGTGATCCACAGCGCAGCAGCAAAGAAGTAAAGCAACTGGCAGAAGTGCATCTGGATGAAATCAAACAAAAAGTGGCTGAATTGCAGCAGATGCAATTGTTATTACAGCAACTAGCCGATAGCTGTTGTGGCAACGATCAACCCCAGTGCGCTATTTTGGATGGCTTGATGCCATAGAAGTAAAAGACCCCGGCATAAAGCCAGGGCCGCATCTTTTGATTTATGGTTGGTAAGATGCAGTTAAAGTTACGCCTGATACCGCAGTGTAACCACGGATACCAATATGGTAGGTCGCTGCAATAGGGTTATTGAAAGTACAGTTTTCGGTGTTGCCGTCAAGATATGGGCGGCAATCATAGGTTGAAGTGGTAGGTTGTGAACCACGACGTACATACAAATCGCCATCACCAGTACCACCAGAGGTATTTACTGTCAGTACACTCATGCCTGCAGGAACTACCACTGTGTAATATTTCCAGGCATTGCGCGCCACAGAGATATTGTTCACCGTTGAAGTTGCGCCTGTGCCACCGCCGCCAGTGCCAGAAGCTGCAGCTACTGCAGCAGCTGCATCAACAATACCAGTACCGCAGTTGTTACAGGTTGCTGGGAATGAGCGGGTTGTGGTTTTCAGAATGGTTTCAATTTCGTCCGGTGTAGCCGCAGGTTTTTTCTGCACTATTAATGCCGCAACACCAGCGACATGAGGTGCTGCCATTGAAGTGCCCTGACTGTAACCGTAGCTGTCAGATCCAGGTGTTGTAGTTCCTGTGTTGTAAGTCGACAGAATACCATTTGGATCATTGGCTGAGTTCATTGCACCACCAGGTGCTGCCACATCAATTGACGTGCCGTAGTTGGAGTAATAAGCGCGGCCACCACTGCGGTTAGTTGACGCCACGTTGACAACTCCGGCACAGTTACCCGGGTTAAAGTTGTTCGCGTTGGCATTGTCATTACCTGATGCAATCACTACTACAGTGCCGTTAGCACGGGCAGTATTAATAGCAGCCTGAGTGGTAGAGTCACAAGCGCCTGAACCGCCTAAGCTCATGTTGATTACCTTGGCAGGGTTCGCATTAACCGGAACTCCTGAGACAGTGCCACCTGAAGCCCAGATAATACCGTCAGCTATATCTGAAGTGTAACCACCACATTTACCCAACACCCGCACTGGTACTACTTTCGCGCCGTAAGCTACACCGGCCACGCCAGAACTGTTGTTTGTGACTGCGGCTATGGTGCCAGCGACGTGGGTACCGTGCCATGAAGAATCCTGAGCAGCATGAGTGCCACCGCATTCATTGGCTAAAATCCAGTCGCCCGGATCTTGTGCATTGGTGTCGCGGGCATTGCCATCGTTACCCACAAAGCTGTCGGAGATCATGTCATAGCCAGGCAGCAAATTGGCGTTTAAGTCGGCGTGTGGACGGTAACCTGTATCCAGTACAGCGACTACTACACCAGTACCTGTTGCGTTGTCCCAGGCTGTATTGGCACGTAAACCACCAGTCGACTCGTAATAATGCCACTGACTGGTGTACTGAGTGTCATTAGGAGTGGCTGCAATTTGCAGCAGACGATCTTCCTCAACCAAAGAGATACTTGGATCCTTAGCCAGGTTTTTACGCATTTCTTCGGTTTCTTTTTCAGACAGTTTACGATCGGCTTTTACAATATGTCGTCCTTTTGCTGCGGAACTTGCGCGAACATAAGACAAAGGTGCCCCGGCTAGAGCCGACAGATCCTGTGCCACATGCTGTTGAAGAAACTGCGTTTTTTCTTTTAGCGCAGCGGAAGACAGCAACTGTTCCGGTACCCGCACGGAACTGGGGGCTGTACCGCCATATTCAACGATAAAGCGGGTGACAGGTGCGTTGGCCTGCTCTTGTGCCGCAGTGGCACAGCTGATGAAACTCAACGCAGACAGAGTGAACAAGGTAGTTTTATTTAACTTAAAGTGTGTAGGTTGCATTTTATTCTCTCAAATTATTGTTATCTGGATTTACCTGTCCCTTATATAGTTAAATTTCGGGCAGGCGCTATGATAATTGGTCAATAAATTGTTAATGTAAATGGGTTTAAATTTATCGTATTTACTGGTTTATTGTTAATTAATGGTTTTTATGCGGCTATTTTTACGACAGAATGCAGGTTAGGGGCGGCGAGCTAACTGGGTTTAATTACAAATAGTAACATATGTTTATTATTTGCTTTTATTTGGTGTTTATTCCAAAAAAATATAAACAGCCTGATGTTATTTTCCTCTCTGCTGTTTTTGCGCTGGCTGGTACCAGCTGAAATGAAAAAAGTGCAACCTTTTTCACGCAGGTTGCACTTTTAGATGATGGTTTTAGTCCGTTGTCGGAGTTTTACTGATCAGCCGTGATGATGTGACACAGGTTTACGTACCTTTAATTCCGTTGTTGCTTCTGTTGTATCGGATGCCGCTTGAGTCACTTGTGGTACTTCACCTGTCCACTCCTGTGCTATTGTACCGGCAGGATGCTGATACCAGCCCGGGTCTTTATAGTCGCCAGGAGCCTGGTCTTTACGCACTTTAAATACGCTGAACATACCGCCCATTTCCACGGAACCAAAAGGGCCGTCACCGGACATCATCGGCAGGGTATTGGCTGGTAATGGCATCTTCATTTCTGTCATATCTGCCATACCGCGTTCGCCCATCACCATATAATCCGGCACCAATTTATTGATTTTTTGCATCAAACCACTGTGATCGACACCAATCAGTGTCGGCACATCATGGCCCATCGCATTCATCGTATGGTGCGATTTATGGCAATGAAAGGCCCAGTCACCTTCTTCATCCGCAAGTAATTCAATTTGCCGCATTTGGCCCACAGCCACATCTGTGGTGACTTCAGGCCAGCGGGCAGAAGCAGGCACAGGGCCACCATCTGTGCCTGTTACGGTAAACTCATGGCCATGAATATGAATAGGATGGTTGGTCATGGTCAGGTTGCCAACCCGGATCCGCACTTTGTCGTTTTTGCGCACCACTAGCGGGTCTATGCCTGGAAATACTCTACTGTTCCAGGTCCAGAGATTAAAGTCGGTCATGGTCATAATTTTTGGAGTGGCGCTGCCGGGTTCAATATCGTAAGCGTTGAGTAGAAAACAGAAATCGCGGTCTACTTCACTGATATGCGGATGCGCCTCTTTCGGATGAGTGATCCACATGCCCATCATACCCATGGCCATCTGTACCATTTCATCGGCATGAGGGTGGTACATAAAAGTGCCGGGACGGCGGGCAACAAACTCATACATAAAGGTTTTACCTGGCTGTATGGCGCGCTGATTTAAACCAGAGACTCCATCCATACCATTAGGTAAACGCTGACCATGCCAGTGCACTGATGTATGCTCTGGTAATTTATTGGTGACAAAAATCCGTACTCTGTCGCCTTCGACCACTTCAATAGTAGGGCCAGGCGACTGACCGTTGTAGCCCCATAAATGCGCTTTCATACCGGGCGCCAGTTCACGCACCACGGGCTCTGCCACTAAATGGAATTCTTTGACACCGTTGTTCATACGCCAGGGTAAAGTCCAGCCATTTAAGGTGACCACAGGGTTGTAAGGCCGGCCAGTGTTTGGGATCAAAGGATCCATAGTATCGGCAGATTGTTGAATAACAGGTTCAGGCAAAGCGGCCATAGAGCTTCGACTAACGGCAGCCACACCTACAGCAGCTGTAATGGCACCGACTTTTTTTAATAAATCACGACGGGTTAGCATCACATTCTCCTGTTAATGACCAGCTGCAGTGGCAGTGCTGCCTGTGCTGTCGCTGTCTGTTGGCTGTTGCAGCGAAGGACTGCCCCATAAGCTTTGTTGCAGGCGCAGCTCTGACAGATAAAAATCGCGTTGTGCCGTCATTTGTCCTGTCACTGTTTCTACCTGGGCCTGAGTATCCGCAATCAGTTCAAATACGCCAATTAACATACCGTTGTAACGCAGCACATTTTGTTGATTAATTTTCTGTGCCAGTGGCACTAACTGATCCTGATAATGCCGGGCAATCTGGTACGAACTTTGGTGTAAGGCCCAGGCCTGGCGAACTTCAGAAAGGGCTTTTTGCTCCAGTGCTTTGGCTTGCCACCAGGCTTGTTGGTACTGTGCTTCAGCCTTGCTGATACGCGCTGAACCTGAATCAAACAACGGCAGTTCAATACCTAAGGCCACTTCACGCTCGATGCTATGCTGCACTGAACCTGCAATTTCGGCAGATAAACCCCGGACAAAACGGCTGTTTTTCTCAAACCCAAGCTGCAGTTCAAGTTGGTTTAGTCGGGCTTTGGCTTGTTGCAGATCCAGTCGTTGTGCCAGAGCCTGTTGTTCCAGATCGTGCTGAATGGGCAAAGTGGCAGGAATAGCGGGCAAATAGGCTGGCAACTGCAAGTCTGTCGTTGGGTCTACACCCAGCAGCAGAGACAGCTGTTCGCGGCTTTGCTGCTGTTGTTGCTGAGTTTTAGCCAGTTGCAGACGGATTTCTGCCGCAAACTTCAGCTGACGTGCTTGTTGTAGTTCGCTGTAATTACCCACCTGATACATACGGTTGGCAAGTTCTGCCGAAGCATCTATGGCTTCCTGCACTGTTTGCAGGTAGCTAAAACGCTGCTGGGCTACAACGGCTTCGATAAATGCGCTGCGGCTTTGTGTCAGTAAATCCATTAACTGTAATGCGACTTGCTGCTGTTGCTGCTGTGCCTGCTGCGCGGCAATCGCTTTGTTTTGACTTAAAAAAATCAGATTAAACAAGTTCAGTGAAAAATCGAACTCTGTGCTGTAACCATCCTCTTCACGGCTTCGAATGACCCGCACTCCAGGATTTGGTAATAAACCAGCCTGAGTTAATTCAGCCTTACTGATAGCCAAAGATGCCAGTGCCGCCAGAAAGTCCGGATTGTTTAATACCGCAATACGGCTGGCTTTTTCTGCTGTTAAAGGTTCTGCCAGCAGTCGGGCAATTTCCTGCTCTGCTTCAGCTCTTAATGCCGGATCTGTGGCTGCCAGCTGTACCTGCTCCGCTCTTGCTGTTTGCTGCACCAGATCATGCTGCTCAAGCTTTGCTGTTCCGGCGCAGGCGCTTAGTAGCACCAAAGCTGCCAGCGGACTTAGCTTAGTGATGATGCTCATGCTCATCTCCTGTTTTAGCCGGAAGGTGCTCTGTATGGTCCATAGGCATCGAATGTTTGGAGTGATCCATCGGCATGGTATGTCCGGAGTGATCCATGGTGTTATCGGAGCGATGCTTTGAATGATCCATAGCGTTATCGGATCTGTGTTTGGAGTGATCCATAGGCATGGTATGTCCGGAGTGATCCATAGTGTTATCGGATCTGTGTTTTGAATGATCCATAGGCATTGAATTTTTGGAGTGATCCATCCCCTGATGACCACCCCCTTCACTGGCGTAGAATTGCCAGCCACCCAGTTCGGCAACGTTTTGATTGGCTTGTTTCCAGTCTGTGTTGTTGTTCTGTATCGCCACAGAACTGAGTGGCTGAACTGCTGCAGGCTTTGTATCAGAGGCCGCTGGGGCAGCATAAAACAACGCTGTGGCACAGAATAGCGCCGGATAAATAAGCTGATGCATAAAATAATAACCTGTTTAATGAAGCTGAAAAATACACAACACAAGAAGCGTTAAGGTCGGCTTTTCGTGGTGCAAAGGCAGTGATCAGCTGTATAAACGGGGAGGGCGTTCCAGACTTGCGAGGGTCAAAGGGAAAATTGAAAAAGTAAAACTTAAGATACGTTCGTTTTGTGGTGGCGCAGCTATAAAATCCGATGGATTGATCATCAGCACTGCAGCGGCACAGCTGACAGCACAACCTGAACAGGATGACTGATGGTCATTCATGAACTGATTTACTGAATCATCCGCCATCATCTGGTAATGATCGTAAGCCTGATGCTCTGGCGTGTCGCTGGCTTGAGCAGGTAATTCTGCGTTGTGATGACTATGCCCGCTCATCATGCTGTGAGCCATGGCTGACGGCTTAGATTGAATGGAGGAATGCTCTGAGTGAGCTGTGTGATCGGGGCCACAACATAACATAGCAGCAGCTGCCACTCCCTTAAACAGGAGTAAACTGATAAGCATTAGTAAATTAATCCAGGATACCTGACCCCGATTTCTGTTCATGCTGTTTTGCTTGCCGTGTCGCCTTATAAACTACTGCCGCCACCCTAATACATAGTGTCGAAAAACTCAAGCGAAGAGACGATTTTGCGGACGGCTGCAAAACCTTGACTGAGCAACAAAGGCGCGTCATTGTAGGGATAAATTACTGATACCGGAACTGCATACAGATGTCATCAGCCGTAGAACAAGCCTTTCATGCTGAAGTAAAACAAGCGTTACAGGCACGCTATCAGCAAAACTGGTCTGAAGCCTGGTCTCATTTAGAGCGGGCTCATATTCTGGGACAACAGCAGTTTATCCTGCATATGCAGAGTCACTGGCTGATGTTAAAACTTGCAGCTGATCAGTCAGACTGGACTGAAATTCGTGGTCAGGTACTGCGCTTATTACTGACTCCTGTTGGGCACTTAACCGGGCGTTTACCTCTTGGCAATCCTGGTTCCAGTCGTTATCCGGTATTGCAACCTCAGCCTGTGCCGGATGATTTACAACCGCTGTTATCAGGTACAAAAGATCAGGACCATCAAGGCTGAGTTAATTATTCTATGGTATGTTTTTAGCTAAAGAAGTTGTTGCCGCATAAGGAGTGCACGCATGCAAGTTGCCGCAGTTCCCCAAAATGAACAAGACAGATTAAAAGCGCTGCTGAAATTACAAATCCTTGATACTGAACCTGACAGCACTTTTGACGCAGTGACTTCTTTAGCCGCCAGTATATTTCAGGTTCCTATAGTGTTGGTTTCGTTAATAGACGAACAACGGCAATGGTTTAAAAGCAGGCAAGGGCTGGATGTGTGCCAGACTGACCGAAAACTGGCGTTTTGCGCTCATGCCATTTTGCAGCCAGATATTTTTATCGTTGAAGACGCATTAAAAGATGAGCGTTTTTCAGGCAACCCTCTGGTCTGTACTATTCCAAATATTCGTTTTTATGCCGGTTGTCCGCTGATTAACGAGCAGGGGTATGCCTTAGGCACTTTGTGCATTATTGACCGTGTGCCACGAACTATGTCAGAACAAGACAAAACCATACTGCGTAATCTGGCTGTTATGGTGATGGAGCGACTCAACGAACACAAACGCAAACTGCAAACTGAACATAAGTTGCAACTACTGGATTTGTTGCTCGATTCCATTCCTGATGCGCTGGTTGCTTGTGACAGTGAGGGGCAGTTAGAGCAATTTAACAAAGTCGCGCGCGACTGGCATGGTGTCGATGTACGTCATTGCGACGCTGAATTATGGAGCCATCATTACGATTTATACGAAGAGGATGGCCATACGGTATTACCGGTTGAGCGAATTCCGTTACTTCGGGCTTTTCACGGTGAAACTGTGGTTGGTCAGGATATCTGCATTAAAAGTAAAAATCAGCCTCCGCGCTGGGTGCGTTGTCGTGGTGAGCAGCTCAAAGCGCGTTCCGGCCAGCTGCTTGGTGCTTTAGTCTTGATGCATGATATCAGTGAGCAAAAACAGCTGGAGCAGATGAAAACTGATTTTATCTCGACGGTCAGCCATGAACTGCGTACACCAATCACAGCTATTAGTGGTGGGCTGGATTTAGTCATTAACCAGGTATTAGGTCCTATTCCTGAAAAAGCTTTGGCGATGCTCAAAGTCGCCAGTCAGAACAGCAAAAGACTGCAGTTATTGGTCAATGATTTGCTTGATATGGAAAAACTAAGTGCAGGTAAAATGGATTTTTATCTGCAACCTTGTGATTTGGCTGTGGAATGCCAGCAGGCTGTTGAACAAAATCAGCCATACGCTGATAAGTTTTCTGTGCAACTTTGTGCGCTCAACAACGAGTCTGTAATGATGCAGCTCGACAGTCACAGGCTGCAGCAGGTGCTGAGCAATTTGTTGTCCAATGCCATCAAGTACTCAAAAAGTGGCTCGCAGGTTATTTTGAGTTATATGCAGCTTGATCACAAAATTCGCCTGCAGGTGGAAGACAAAGGCGAGGGCATACCACTGCATTTTCAGGAGAAAATATTCCAGCGTTTTGCGCAGGCCGATGGTTCAGACAGCAAAGCCCGCTCCGGTACTGGACTTGGTCTGGCAATCAGTAAAGCCATTATTGAATCTATGGGTGGCAGCATAGGCTTTCACTCAGTGCCCGGACAAGGCACTGTGTTTTATTGTGACTTTCCGGTTGTTGAAAGCCTCTAGTCCGCTTTTTGATAACTTGCCAGAATATGTGAAGCAGCAACAGCAGGTTCAAAGAACTGTTGCCGTATAGCCAGATAATCCGGGTGGCTAAAAAAGTTATCCAGCAGTTCCTGACTGGCAAAATAAATGGTGAACACTCTGTTGATGGCATTATCCGCAGGTTTCAGACTTTGTTGCACCACAAAATCACAACCAAAATCACCCTGATGCTGATGCAATAGAGGTGTCATCAGACGGCGATATTCTGCGTAAAGCTCTGGATTGTTTACCTGAAGGCCTACTAATAATTCAACAGCCATTTTTTTGTCCTCTGCCATAGAAAAACACCACTTTAAACAGCAATGATCTGCTGAACAAGTTGCGCTATGAAATTTTATTCGTTGTCAGTATCGAGCAAAAGATCAAATAAAGCAGTGATCGAAGGTGCCTGAATTTTAACAACACAACTTTGAGCTAAGGCGAAAAAATGTGCCTGCACCAAAGCGGTCAATTCCAGCAGTTCGAACTGTCGTAAAGATAACGCAGGCATAGAACTGCTGTGTTGTGTGAACTGATGCAGCAAATAAGCTTGTCCTGTGGCATCAATCAGCAAATCGTCAGGTGTGAAATAGGGCTGTTGCAGCTGATAGTGCTGCTCAAAGCTACTCTGTGTGGCGATATAGATCAGCTCATCCTGACCTGCGAAATTAAAAATGGCGGGGTAGTGGATCATCATCATCAGCGCTCCTTAACTCATTTGCGTCATTGTATCTGCAAAAGCACCGAACTTGCAGCAAAGGGATGATACGAACTCACAGAGCTGTAGCTTTGTTTTGGACATAAAAAAGCCCCTTGCGAGCAAGGGGCAAAAGGCGCGGATGAGCCTATGGGTTAAACTGTCTATGAAATTCTGCAGGAACCTCACAACAGCTACCGTTATACGCTCTTTACTTTGTCAGTAAAAATCGAATATAACTGCTGATATGTTCGTAAATAGTTGATCCAGAATGACTCCGGTAAATTATAACCAACTCTATTATTTTTATCTGGTGGCTGAGCATGGCAGTATTGCCCGTGTCAGTGAGCTGTTGCATATCACACCTCAAACTATTAGCGGCCAAATCAGCGCCTTTGAGCATGGTATTGGCACCGCCTTGTTTTCCAGAGTGGGTAAACGGCTGGTTCCTACCGAATTGGGGGTAGTGGTGCAGCGTTATGCTGCTGATATTTTTCAGCTGGGTGATGAGCTCAAAGCCGTCTTGACCCGCCAGCACAGCAGCTGGCAAAGTTTTAGTGTGGGTATCACAGACGTTTTACCTAAAGCTTTTGTTTATGAAATGCTGAAACCTATTTTGCAGTTGCCGATTAAACTGATTTGCCGTGAAGGTGAGCAGGCCGGGCTTTTGTCTGAACTCGCCATCAATAAACTGGATATGGTGTTATCCGATCAACCTATTCAACCTGGCAGTCATGTTAAAGCCTACAGCCATTTAGTTACTGAATCCCCTATGGCTGTGTATGCCTGTGAAGCTTTGGCAGAGCAGTTAAACGCAGATTTTCCACGTTCGTTGCACGACAAACCATTTTTACTGCAGGGTAAAAAATCCATTATCCGTCAGCAGTTGATGGGCTGGTTTAATGAAGTGGACGTGCAGCCTGATGTAGTGGCCGAATTTGATGACAGTGCACTGATGCAGGCTTTTGCTCAGCAAGGACTGGGGGCATTTGCTGCACCTTTATTGCTGGAAACTCAGCTATTAAGCAACTACCGTCTATTAAAAGTTGGGGTGATCCACAGGGTGACCGAACGTTTTTATGCCATATCACCTGAGCGTAAACTGACTCACCCAGCCGTGTTGCAGCTGGTCAAAGCGCTGCAACAGGATAGCCGGACAAGTGAGAAGGGAAATAGTAGTTAAGCTGCAGAGAAAGGTTGCAGCTGCTGTTGTGTGCGTTGAGTACCAGACAGCAGTTGATCCGTGGCTTGATCAATAGCGGCCATTTGTTGATAAGCTAGGTTGGTACCTTGTTCTATTTCAGTCAGGTGATGATGATTTTGCTCTGAGCTATGCGCCAGTTGTTGTACATGTTGCTGAATATGGTTCAGTTGTTGCTGGGCATTTTTCAGTTGTTGTTCCAACTGATTAAAATCGCCACTGGTTTGCTGAATTTGCTGCTGAGCCGCGCCTGCTTGTTGTTGCAGTTGCTCCGATTCATTCTTGGTATCACGCACCAATACATCCATCTCATTCAGAAAACCTGAGATCTGACCTGTGGCGCTGTTGACCTTAGCCGCCAGAGTGCGGACTTCGTCTGCCACCACGGCAAAACCACGGCCAGCTTCGCCAGCCCGCGCTGCTTCAATAGCCGCATTCAGTGCCAGCAGGTTGGTTTGATCGGAGAAATTCTCCACCATCAATAAAATCTGTCGCACGTTTTCAGCATTTTTCTGCAGGCCAGTGACAGTGCCACCAAAGTTGGCCAATAGCTGTTCAATTTTATGCAGTTGGGTAGTGAGCTGATCAAGCTGAGTGCTGGCTGTTTTCGCGTTATGCACTGTGCTGCTGGCGACCACTATCACTTGATCGTTGCTTTGGACTATTTCGGCTAAGCGTTGCAAAGACTGATCACTTTGCTGCCGGATTTGCTGACTGCTTTGCTCGGCACCCTGCAGCTGGCGTCTGGTGCTGTGCACAGCTTCTGCTACTTGCTGATTGACAGCAAAGTTGCTGGAGGCCTGCTGATGAATGCCACGCAACATGCCGGATAATTGGTCGACAAATAAGTTGTATTGCTCAGATAAAGTGCGGAACTCATCAAAAGTAAAAGCAGGTAAACGGGTTTTTAAATCGCTACCGGTTTGATTGGCTTGTTGTAATGCATCCACCAGAGCTTTAACCGGACGCACTATTAAATGCATCAGATAGCCGATAGTGAAAATAAAAGCACCGGTGCCCAGCACTAAAATCCACCACCAACTGTGGCCTGCGCCACCTTCGGCTGGGTAAGCTGCAAACATTGCCAGCCAGAAAATCAGTGTTAAAAAGCCAATATTGCCGACAATTTTTAATGTCAGGCTGTAGAAAAATTGCCGCTCAACTGCACTGTAAATATCGTTAAATAAGCTCATGTCCTGACTCTCAGTCTAAGTTCCAAACCCAATTGCTGATGTTGAACTATAACCCGTATTTTCAGGGGGTTTATTGTTCTATGTCATACCATAACCAGTTTTTCAGGTATTTTTAAGTGCATTAAGCGGATTGTTTTTATACAATGAATATATGAAACGTATATGAAGTGTATCTATGGGCATAGTGAAAATATCGGACGACCTGCATGACGACTTGCGGGAAGCCAGCAGAGTGATGGCGCGCTCTATTAACGCTCAGGCTGAATTCTGGATCCGTGTAGGCATGCTGGCTGAGTTGAACCCACAGCTTAGTTACCAGGAATTGTGTCGTAAATTACTGAAAAACAAATCAACTACTTTGCAGGACTTGCTGAATGAACTCGATCCATCTGAAAACCCAGGCTGAACTGGAAGTCCAACATAAAGCCGGACAGTTACTGGCGCAGGTATTCCTGATGCTGGATGAGCTGGTAAAACCCGGTATCAGCACCATGCAGATTAACGATGCAGTGGAAGACTTTATCCGTGGGCCTTTGGCGTCACGGCCTGCCAGCAAAGGTCAATACGATTATCAGTATGTGCTGAATAGCTCCATCAATGAGGTGGTTTGCCATGGTATGCCCAAACCAACTGATATTTTAAAAGAAGGCGATATTGTTAATCTGGACATTACACTGGAAAAAGACGGCTTTATTGCCGACTCCAGCAAAATGTATTGTGTAGGTAAGGTCAATCCTTTGGCACAACGTTTGGTGGATGTGACTTATCAGGCGCTGTGGCAGGGCATTTATCAGGTCAAACCCGGTGCCCGTTTAGGCGATATAGCCGCAGCTGTGCAGCACTATGCTGAGAAGCATGGTTATTCGGTGGTGCGCGAATACTGTGGTCATGGCATAGGCCGGCAAATGCATGAAGAGCCGCAAATTTTACATTATGGTAAAGCTGGCACAGGCCTGACACTGAAACCAGGTATGGTGTTTACCATAGAGCCGATGATCAATCAGGGTGACAGACGGGTGAAACAAAAGTCCGATGGCTGGACTGTGGTGACCAAAGATAAAAAGTTGTCAGCCCAGTGGGAGCATACGATAGCGGTCACAGACACTGGTTTTCTGGTGCTGACCTTGCGACCGGAAGAGCAGCATTTGTTGCAGGATAATCAGCTATGAATAAAACCATACTGATCACTGGCTGCTCCAGCGGCATAGGCAAAGCCTTGGCGTTAGCAGCAAAACAGCAAGGCTACAGAGTCTTTGCCACAGCGCGAAAAGAGGCTGATTTAGCACAGCTACAGCAGTTGGGCTTGGAGACCATAGCGCTGGAAATGACCAACCCGGATTCAGTGAAACAAGCTGTATTGCAGCTGCAACACCAGGCTGGTCGTTTGGATATTCTGGTGAATAATGCCGGTTTTGGTGCTATGGGACCGGTGCTTGATGCCGGGGCTGAAGGCTTACGAGCGCAGTTTGAAGTCAACGTATTTGCGGTGATGGATTTAACTCAGGCTTGTTTGCCTTTGTTGTTACAAAGCAAAGGGCTGATCGTCAATATAGGCAGCGTATCAGGTGTGTTAACCACGCCTTTTGCCGGAGTTTATTGTGCATCCAAAGCGGCTTTGCATAGTTTGTCTGATGCGCTGCGGATGGAACTGGCACCTTTAGGTGTAAGAGTTTTAACGGTGCAACCTGGAGCTATTGATACAGGTTTTGCCAGCAGAGCTAAACAGGAAGCAGAGCAGCTGTTAAAACCGGACTCCCTTTGGTGGCCCATGCGTGAAGGTGTGATGCTGCGCGCTAATGCCAGTCAGAACCAACCTACATCGGCAGAACGTTTTGCCAAAAGTTTGGTATTAGAGCTGAATAAAGCCGAGTGCAGCGGTGTGGTGGGCATAGGCCACGGTGCTGTCACTTTGCCTTTGCTGGCGCGGTTAGTGCCAAAAAAATGGCTGGATAAAGTATTAAGTCGCAAATTTAAGCTGCTTAGCTAGGCCCGAAAAAGGATCTTCTGGAGGATCAACAGCTTAGGATTTATTCGAAAAATTGTGCAAATTTTCGTCGAAAATCGCTTGCCTGCTGCTTAATCTTTCACCACTATGACAGTCGCTTTTCTCCAGGGAGTGACTGTCATGACATCTAACTTTATGCGAACTGTGCATTTAAAAACTGCACAACAATTCAAAGAACAAGGCCATGATCTGCAGTATGTGGTGAAGCATTTTCACAAAGTAGGCATACCGGAAGATGAAATACCGGAGCTTTTGCCTCTGCTGGGTTTTGGCCTTGATGCTGACCCTTTGGCTTTACGAAATAAAGGCCGCAAAGATTAAACTAAAAACGCCACTTATAAGTGGCGTTTTTAGTAGGTTGTAACTGCAGCTAGTGTTGTTGCGGCTAGTTGGTAATATAGTTAGTCGTGCATTTCATCGACACCGGCTTTTATTTCTGCCATTTGTTCTTCAGTCAGTCGCACTGCCAACACTTTGTCGACTCGTTTACCGTCCATATCAACAATTTCCAGCAGCCAGTTATGGATCAGCACTTTGTCTGCTGTTTGCGGAATTTTACCCATCAACAACATCAGTAAACCGTTTAACGTCTGATAGTTACGCTGATTCTCTTCAGGTAATTCATCTAAACCTAAACAGTCTTTTAAATCGATAATAGGCAGCAAACCGTCCAGCAGGTACGAACCATCGTCACGCTGCACCACCATTAAATCTTCGCCGTCATCCGGATTTAATTCACCTGTTAAGGCTTCCATTAAATCCTGCAAGGTCACCATACCTTTTAAGTCACCATATTCGTCCACGACAAAGACCACCTGGCGGGCTGTAGTGCGGAAATGTTCCAGCAATTCCATACCAGTTAAACTGTCAGGCACATAGTGACAAGGTTGTACCAAAGGCGATAAATCGGTCAGTTGGCCAGCTACAGACTGCGCCAGTAGTTGTTTGGCTGAGACTATACCAATCAACTCATCTGCGCTTTGTTTGCATACCGGAAAACGTGAATGCGGCGATTGCATCACACGGTGTAAGTTATCTTCCATACTGATGGCTGTATCTAAAAAGATAATGTCAGAACGTGGCACCATCAAAGAGGAGATAGATCGCTCATCCAAACGGAATACGTTTTTCACCATGGCATGTTCGTTGTGTTCTATGGCACCAGAGCTTGAACCTTCCAGCAACATGGCCTGAATATCTTCATGGGTCACATTGGATTCGGTGCTGTGGGCAAAACCAAACAAACGCATCAGGCCATGGGTTGAACCTGATAATAAATACACAAAAGGTTTAGTCACTAAAGCCAGTAATAACATCGGCTTGGCCATTAAGCAGGCGATAGACTCAGCACTGATTTGGCCAATACGTTTAGGCACCAGTTCACCGACAACGATAGACACATAAGTCACCACTATAACCACTAAAGCTGTAGCAAAAATGCTGCTGAATTCAGGCGTCATCCCGAGGCTTTGCAACCACAGGGCAAAAGGTTCGGCAAGAATAGATTCACCGAAGATACCGTTTAAGATACCAATAGAGGTAATACCGATCTGGACTGTCGACAAAAACTGAGTAGGGTCTTCAGCCAGTTTCAGTGCTATGGCTGCGGAGGATTTCCCTTTTTGTGCCAAAGCCGTTAAACGTGATTTTTTGGCTGTGACAATAGCAATTTCAGACATGGCAAAAATGCCATTTAATACGATAAGTCCAACTAGTATAAAGATTTCCATGGGGTCTCATTGAGGTTATGAACTGCGGCGGATTATATAAACAAAAGTGCGGGTTGGATAGTGCTCTGGTCAGCGGCAGGCTTCAGATCACCGATATGTCATATGCCTTGTAAATAAAAACAGGCCCAAGAGGGCCCGTTTTTTACATAAGTAGCTAACTTATTGATGTATTTGTTTGTTTTTGATTCGGTCGTGAATAAATGACAACACCACAAAAAGTACTACTGCCGGCAACAAGCCGTACAAAATGCCCTGTTGTAAGTCTGGCAGGTAGCTTTCTTTTAATGCCATAGCCACCAGATACCAGGTGTAAGCAATATACAGCAGCATAAACAACAAACCTTCCATGCGATTCAGAACCGAGCCGATAAAAAACAGCGGCACACAAAGTACAGCTACACCAACCATCACCGGAATATCGACCATCGCCATTTGCTCACCGGCCAGCAGTGGGATAGGAGACACCAAACCTGAAATACCCAGTACACAAAGGATGTTAAATATATTGCTGCCTACTACGTTGCCTACAGCTATATCACGCTCACCACGAATAGTTGCCACTACAGAGGTGACCACTTCTGGTAAGGAGGTACCAGCCGCAATAATAGTCAGACCTATCACAGCCTCATTGACACCAAAGGCGCGGGCAATTTCTACTGCGCTGTCGACCAGAAAGCGTGAACCCAAAACCAACAGCACTAAACCACCAACCAACAGCAACAGGTTTTGCCAGGTCGGAACTTTAGCTTTGAGCATGGCTTCAACTTCTTCATCTGCTGTATCCATACCCTTAGCTTTGCCCTGGCGGAATAAAAACCAGGTGTAACTGATTAAGCCCAGGGTCAGTATGGCCGCTTCTATACGAGTAATAGAGCCATCAAATGTCATCCACATCGCAATCACAGACACCAGTACCATAATAGGCACGTCTTGACGGATCAGCTGGCGTGAAATAATTAAAGGCGAAATCATCGCCGCAGCGCCTAAAATAAACAGCACGTTAAAGATATTACTGCCAACCGCATTGGCGATAGCCAGTTCAGCCTGACCAGAATAAGCAGCTTTTACACTGACCGCCAATTCAGGTGCGCTGGTGCCAAAAGCCACCACAGTCAAACCTATAACTAAGGCTGGAATACCAAAAGAACCAGCTAAACGAGCTGCTCCTTTGACCAGTAAATCCGCACCAACGACCAGTAATACCAGGCCGACCACTAAAAAAATCCAGGTCATGCTTTACTCCATCTGATGATTTCAACTGGAAGCTAATTTAGAGGAAAAACAAATAACAAGGAAGAGCGAAGGAGGACATCCTCGCAACCCATCCACTAAATCATGCCCTAAGTAATTGATGTTGCAGTGAGGCGACAAGTGATTGAGACCCCAGGAGCATAGTTGTCCTATGTGCAATCGGATTGCGGCGAGAACTCGCAAGTCATGTCTGGCTGGGTATTTCTGAATGACTGGGGCGAAGAGCGCAGTCAACAAAGCTGCGGCTTCAAGTACGACGGCTGTTTACCCTAAGTAGTTGGTGTTGCAGCTAGGCGACAAACGAGCGAGACCCCAGGAGCATAGTTAGTCCTATGTGACTGGGGCGAGAAAGTGCGGTCAACAACGCTGCGGCGCCAAATACGACGGGTAAAAAAATTGCCAGGAGCAATTTTTAACAGCTTTAGCTGGCCCGACAGGGTGAGCGCCATGGATGGCTGCGAATAAAAAAAAGGTCCGCTGCTCAGACGGACCTTTATCACAAAATCAGATTGCTGTTTAGTACTGCAAACTGATTTTATAACCTGTTTCAGTGTCAGGATCTTTTTCCGCGACCAGCAGATAAGAGTTACCCTGAATAAACTCAATTTCAGTGGTTTGAGCCAGCAGGGTTTTGTTGTTGTTTAAGTCTTTACGTACCAATAACACCGTATAACTGTCCAGCGGTAAAGTGATGCTGGCGCTGGTGGCATCGTTAATACTGCTGATGTAATAGGACGTGGTTTCCATGGTTTTTCCCGGTGGCACAAAATACATGCTGACGTTTTCAAAGTCTGGCACTACGTTCACCACATTAAATACAAAGTCGTATACCTGAGGTGTAGCGCTGTCGGTGACCGCTAATACGGTTGGCTGATCCTTTTCATCACGGTAAAACACCAGGCTTTTGCTTTCACCCTGATTGAGCGTTAACAAACCATTTGGAATTTGGCTGGAGCCTTCGTTTGCCGTTAACGTCACTCTGTAGTCCCCATGTGGAATTTCAACATAAGAAGTCAGAGTATCAGCAGGTACATCAGCAAACACCGGCGTGCCGCTGGTGCTGCCAGCATAAATCTGTGCCGGGTCTAAATCGTTCAGGCTGTTATAAACACGGAACTGAGCATTACTGTTGACGTCTTCCAACGGATACACTGTGGTGGTATTGCCTATCACATCCAGTGCAATTTTGCGTTTAAGCGGACCCGCGTTGTCGCGTAAAGCCAGAACGTATTCTGTTTCGTAGCTAAAAGCGTAAACCGGGCTTTGTAATACGACGTCTGTGCTCCCCGCGTCAGTTAAATACAAAATGTAGCTGCCTGTATCAAAGGTTACTGCTTCACTAAATGCATGCTGACCTACAGTGGCAACAAAATCAGCATCATCAAAGTCTTCCGTGGAACTGCTGATATACAGATCCATGCTTTTGTTTTCAGCCAGTAAGTTCGCAAAGTAGATTTTAAACTGGTCATCCAGCTCATCGTCCCGCACAAAACTTAAGTTCAGTATTTTGGGCGCTTCGTAGTTATCCACCATAAAAAGCACAGTTTTCTGACTGGTTTTCATACTGACCTGATCTTCCAGTACTGTCTGAACGTCACCGCTGTTATCGGTGTAACTGAAGTCCAGATCGTAGGTTTCAGCCAATACTGTGGTTAAAGCTGTAGTGTCACCGAAGGGGGCGGAACCCAAGGTACTTTCGGTTTCATCACTGTCGGTTAAGGTGAGTGTTGTTGTGGCGCTGTTGGAAGAGCCGTTATAAAACTGCAGATAACTGCTTGGGTAAGTATCGTTGCCTTCTGACGAGCTTCCGCCGCCGCAGGCACTGAGTACAAAAATACTGGTAATAGGAATGATGAGCTGACGTAACAACATAGTGGTTTTCTTGTCCTGTGAGAATAAATACCTTCATCAGAACAAAAAAACAAAACCGGGTTCAGCTCTTTACCCGGCATTTACTTTGCTTAACCTAACTTAATATCAGCTTTACTCAGCTTTGGGTTTAGCCTCTTGCTGTTTGGCCCACAACTGTGCATAAAGCCCTTGTTGTGCCAGCAATTGCTGGTGGGTGCCAGCTTCAGCCACTTCGCCTTGTTGCATCACTAAAATGGCATCGGCATCAGTAATAGTCGACAGGCGATGAGCTATCACCACAGAGGTATGGTGTTTAGCCAGCTCACGCAACGCCTTTAAAATAGCCGCTTCTGAGTGTGAATCCAAAGCTGAGGTTGCTTCATCAAAAATCAGAATAGGAGAGCCTTTTAACAGCACCCTGGCTATCGCAATACGTTGTTTCTCACCGCCTGATACTTTTAAACCCCGCTCACCGACTAAGGTTTGATCGCCTTGAGGCAAACTTTGGATAAAGCTGTCCAGATGGGCCAGCTTTATCACTTGATCGACTTCAGCCTCGCTGGCATCAGGTTTACCGTAACGAATGTTTTCCCTGATGCTGGTATTAAACAGCACTGTATCCTGCGGCACTATGGCGATGCTTTGACGTAATGAGCTTTGGGTAACATCGCGCAAATCCTGGCCATCAATGCAAATACTGCCGCTTTGAATATCGTAAAAACGATATAACAACCTGGCTATGGTGCTTTTTCCTGCGCCTGAAGCGCCGACAATAGCCAGTTTCTGGCCGGGTTCGACCACAAAACTTAAGCCATTCAGAATAGGGCGGCCTGGCTGATAACTAAAATGCA
>Ga0180008_1000952_pt1 | contig 20240 bp, 26 predicted proteins | sample MM_PW_MetaG_FD_121121 | JGI IMG/M metagenome (GOLD analysis project Ga0180008, IMG submission 121121) | Groundwater microbial communities from the Aspo Hard Rock Laboratory (HRL) deep subsurface site, Sweden - MM_PW_MetaG | ecosystem: Environmental > Aquatic > Deep subsurface > Groundwater...
CAGGTACGGTTGCCATAAGATTGCTCCAAGATATAGAAAATCTCTGTCAACAGCTAGTGTGTCCATATACCACAAATTGCCGAGAGAGTCAAGATAAATATTATGCCTGCTTTTATCCTAAGTGGTACGGCCTGTACATATATTGAAAAGTTTTTTATATTTTCCTCTTGCTAAAAGATTGGATGGTCGATATACTTACACCAACAACAGCAAAGGAGTTGCATGGATGAACATTCAAAAGACAATTCAACGAAGCGAAACTGGCAAGCCTGGAAGTGTTGGTACATGCCTCGTGCATACTCCAGCTGTTGTCCTTCTGGGCTTGTCTTTTAAACGCTGTAGTAAGTGTGGTCAGAATAAGCCCCGATCTGAGTTTACCAAGTATACAGAAGCCAAAGATGGTTTGTTTTATTGGTGTAGGGATTGTAAGGCCATTGCTCAACGAACGTATGCACAAAGCCCAAAAGGGCGGGCAACGAGGATCAATATCGCCAGATGCAAGCGTTGGACGGCTCCTCGCACCAAAAAACGAATAACACAACTCCAAGTTTGCGAGCAAGTAAGAAAAAACATAAAGCAGGGGGTTTTGGATCGACCTGATAATTGTGAAAACTGTGGAATAACACATAACTATATTCATGGCCACCATAACGACTACAGTAAACCATTGTGTGTCGAATGGTTGTGTCCTACGTGTCATTACCAGAGGCACGAGCAAATGAGAGAGTGTCGCGCTATCAAGCGCAGAAAGGTTGAACCATGAGAAGATTATTGTGGCCTAGTGTGTTGCTTTGTTGTTTGTTTGCTGGAGCCTGTGAAACGGAGCCGTTTCAACTCGGCTTCAAAGACCCCGCCAGCCACATCACCATGAGCATGACGGGCGTAGGCCTGTCATGGCCTGTGGTAGGTGTTGGGATCGTGCTGACCTATTTGGTGGGCAGACTTGGTCGTAAACGTCGGGAAGACAAGTGAAGCCCAGACCTCGGGGCCGCTGGGCCTCGGGGTGTGTGCTTTTGAAGCCTAACATGAAGGAGCGACCAATGACAATCAACAAGGCTAAGATTGTTTATGCAATATGCGTACTTACTACCAAAAAGGGTAAACTTAGAAAAATGATAAAACTTGTTTGTGATTCTTCCGTTTGCGAGATCAAGAAATCCTCTTGGACTAATCCCCAAAATATAATTACCGAAGGTAAAGGAGGGTTTATAATGGATGATATTCCTAAATGGGCAATCCAATCTTCACAAAGTCAATGGATGCCCATATGGAAAAATCGGAAAGATGCTGAAAAAGATTTACCCGTTATAGAAAAAACCTTAGGTTGTAAATGTGCCTTAATCGAAACTCTAGAGAAACAAAATTCAGGTTCACCAGAATCCGTCTAAGGCCCGCTAAGGCCCTGCCAAGGTTCGCAAGGCGCGAGTTAGCGAAATAGCTCGCGCCTTGGCCTCCGGGCCTTCGGGCCTGGGGGTGTGAGCTTTTAGGAACCTAACTGAAGGATCAAAAACTATGACTACTACCAACGCAAGAATATCTGATCCAGCGACTAGCCTTGTGGCCGGCGAACGCCATGAAGCAAGCGGCAAGGCCGAGACACACCGGATACGGTGTGAGATGGCAGTCTTTTGCAACCCGGGGATGACAGCCAAGACCATAGCTAAGATAGCCGATGTGGAACGGCATGAGGCGTCCAGACGATTGCCTGAATTGCGGGACGACAATACGGTGCGACACTGTATTAGCTGTTCGCTACGCTGGGAACACTGCGATCCCAAGATGTGCCTGTCGTTTGGCTGCGAACCTGAAACTGTCGATGGACAGTTGCGGTGGTATTCGGCTCGCAAAGATACGTTGTTTTGAAAGGATGGAATTATGGAAAAGGAAGGCGAGTGTATCAAAGGTTCACGATTTTACAGACACTACTGCATTCGGTGTGGAGCGGCAATGCGAGTTACATTCATTAAAGGTATACCCGGAAAAACAGAATGTGAAGAGTGCGATCCCGGTCAAGTAAAAATCCACTGTGCAAGCTGGATGAGAACTCCATTTGATGATGATGCTCGCGATTCAGTCCATAATGTTGAAAAAGCACACGAAGACGAAGGGTAGGTGTAAAATGCAAGGCCCAGTATATTGCTGCGAGTGTGGAGATAAATTGCCAGTGTCGGATTGGGACGCGGGCATTTGTGACGCATGTAAGACTGGTCCGAATATTATCATGCAAGGACACGCCTCGATGCTGGATGCGTTCGTGGCGGCTGAAGAAGCAATCACTGAGGCGGACAGAATCAAAGCTGAAATCAGAAAGACAAAAACAGCGTTAAATAAACACAAACTCCTTACTCTTGCGAGCAACGCAGTCAAAGATAGCAAAGAATTGAAGCTGAGGGGCAAGCGAATCAAAAAGGCCCAGGCGTACAAGGCCAAAAATAAAGGTGCAGATGTAACGGATGAGGTGTTTCAGCCACGGAAGAGGAGAACGATATGACAAACCAACATAGAGATGCAGCCTTGATTGTATCAATCTGTCTTGCTGGAGCAATAGGCTTGGTGACCGCATTGACGGTATTTGACTTTACCATATTTATAAACGGCGGCGGTGATTCATGTTCTAGGGTTGTAACCACTAGCTCTGAAAGGAACAGTGAGGATACATTTTTAACCACAGAGGCCGTTGGAAGTGATTCGCCAACGACTGAACCTGCTCTACAAAGTGGACGTTCCACAGTCGCCGCCGTTGATTTTAAGTTTGACGTTACCGGTACAGGTGTGGGCTATATATATGCCGATGAAGCTGGGGCTGTGTTTAGCACACCACTCGAAGCACATAAAAAGAAGAAGGCAGAGGATAAACTATTTGCCGCTATTCGGGCCATCGAAGGCGATGATGGCGACATTGGCCCAGCGGGCGAACGTGGAAGCTACAGGATCACCTGGCGATATTGGAAAGACGCGACTGAGTACGGACGTGTCGATTGGAATTATGAATCACTAGTCTATTCATCCGAGCATTGCGAACAGATTATGCGTTGGTATTGGCAGCGGTACGGGGCGATGAAGGACGAGCAGAAAGCTAGAATGCACAATTCAGGGCCAGACATGGATAATACAGACGAGTATTGGGATAAGGTGAAGGAGCAAATGAAATGATGCCGGGCTTTATTTGGATATTTACAGCTTTCCTTATATTAGTCACCATATTTTGGGCTTTAGGAAAACTAGAAGAACGTATCGAAAAATTGGAAGACAAACAAAAAGGAGAAACCGATGGCTGAAATGATAGAAAAACGATTCGTATGCGATTATAAAACGGACAAACTGACTTGCCAGAAGTGGAAGGACGTGAAATTAATAGAGGTGCGGGTGAATAGTGATGGCCCCGCTATCTACTACAGTGCCGATCTCTGCCCTCTCCACGCAGCGATGCTGTTCCGTGGAATAACCAAAGTGATGGGCTTGTGCGAAGACCAGGCTGACCCTGCTGATGTCCCAGAGTAGCCCGAAGGAAACCAGTTTATCTAAAAGGAGAATATCATGAGTGAATTTTCAGATGTCACAGAAGTTGTACCAGTGTTGGAACCAGAAGGACAAAGCAGTTTGGTGAAGCCTGGGGGACAAACCTTCTTGGCTAACTTGGAACGAGCTGCTGCGATAGGCCCGAGGATGCAGAAAGCGATTATGCTGCTCTGCGTCAGCCACACTTTCAGCGAGGACTGGGAAGTCTTTGGCAAGGGCGACAAAGCCAGAGCGTGCTTGGGATCTGCTGGAGCTGAGAGACTGATCAGGTCGATGGACGTAGAGTTCTTCGATTGGAAGGACCCTGAGAAACAGGAATGGGAAGACGAACATGGCAAGGCGTATCGGTATATCTATCGGTGCTCAGCTCGGATGTGGGGCAAGGTCATCATGTCTCAAGGGACATTCTCGAGCCGCGATAAGCTCCTGGGCTGGGTTGGAGATACTCCTAGGCCATTGCACGAGATCAACGAAGGCCACATCATGACCGCTGCCTACCATATCTGCCGTGGTGAAGCAATCAAGGCCTTGCTGGGCCTGCGGAGCGTGCCTGAGCGCTTCCTCGACGAGATGTTGACGGCATTAGGTAAAGACACAACCAAAAAAGGTAAGGTTACGCACCAAGAAGGTACTAAGGGCGGCACGCCTGATGCAGACCGCGAAAAAGGAGTTGAGGACGACAAGAAGCACCGAACGGAGCTGGGTGAACTGCTTATGGATATGTGTTACGGGGACGAAGCTGAAGGCCAAAAGCTACTCATCGAGATGTCGTCCTGGGTCAATGACGAGGGCGAGAAGATTCCAGGCAAAGCCAAACGAGCTTGGCTGTCGGGCATCCCCCTGGTAATCACGCTGAAGAAGGCTCGGGCTGCACACGAGGAATGGAAGAAGAACGAGCAGGGCGAACCCGGCTCTGAGGGTTAAATAGTTAGAAGTATATTTCTATTGCAAAGGAGATCGACAATGGCAAAGCGAAACAAGGCACCTTTAGAAGATCAGGGCTGCTTGATCGATGTGCACCCCGAAAACGCGAAGGAGATTGTTGCCGCAGCAAAGGCTTATAAAGAAGCTGTCGTGGAAAGGCAGGAACTTTTCAAAGAAGAAATCAAAATAAAAACGAAGCTGCTTGAGCTAATAAAGCTTGCTGATTTGAAGCCAGGAGATGATGGCAAGATCAAATTTTCGCTTGACGGTTTCAAGATCACCGTCACCCCGCGTGACATGCTGGTACAGGTGAAATGCGAAAACGATGAAGAGTGATTATTGTCGTACCCCTGCGGTGGCATAGTTGGCGTTGAACGAAAGAACATGTAAGTCCTTCACCCGCCGCAGGGCTTGATAACAAACAGAAAAGACGGATCTAGATGACTGACAAAGAAACAATCATAGCTATACTCGAAAGCGTAGACCATGCCGGCATGCCTAAGCTGCTGACGTACCTGGATGAGAGCGGGTTCTACACCTCGCCGGCCAGTACGAAGTATCATGGCTGCTATCATGGAGGCTTGGCAAAGCATAGCTTGAACGTCTTTGGATTGGTGGTAGGGTTCAACCAGCAATTCAAGTTCGAGGTAAGCAATGCCGAGATCGCGGTGGCTTGCCTGCTACACGATGTATGCAAGATCGGTGCGTACCTGGGCGGTAGAAAGCCCTACAGTTGGAACAGGGATCAGCCTAAAGGCCATGCCCGACTTTCGATTGAGCGGATCAAGAAACATATCCTGCTGACGGAGCTGGAAGAGCTGATGATCCGCTATCATATGGGCGTTTACGGCCTAAATGAATTTGAGGAACGGTCTGGCGAGTATCCACTGCGAACAGCCAAAGGCCCGACACCGTACACCAACAACGAGCAATCCTTAGCAAACGCCTGGTATCATCATCCTATAATCAAGCTCATGTATTTCTGTGATGAGTTGGCTACGTTTTCGGAAAAAGCACTAGAACAATAAGGAGAATAAGATGCGCATTGTTCACTTAAAGGTAAGTAACGTAAAGAACATTTCAGCAATTGAGATTACACCAAACCCGGATGGTAAGGCGGTGATCCTCCGGGGCAAGAACGGGGCTGGCAAATCTGCCGTGACCGAGGCGATCTTCATGGCCCTGACCGGCAAGAAAATCGAGCAGCCTATTCGCAACGGTCAGAAGAAAGCTACGGTCGAGGTGGACCTCGGAGACTATCTGGTCAAATGGGTGTGCCGGCACAAAAGCAGCGAAGTTCAGATCTGGAGCAAAGAGGGAGGACCACCACTGGGCAGCCCCAGGGCCTTACTGGACAAGCTGATCGGCGACCTGACCTTCGACCCTACCAAGCTCATGACCGAAAAACCTGCCGTCCAGCGAGAGATCTTCATGAAGCTCGGAGGCCTGGACTTCGCCGAGATCGACAAGAAGAGGCAGGAACTGTTCGACCAGCGAACCTATGTCAATCGTCAGGTCAGGGACGCTGAGGGGGCACTGAAAGGCCTCACGCCGCCAGATCCTGATACGCCAAAAGAAGAGATCAGTATCACACAAGCCATGGCCACACTAAACACACTGCGTAATCAGGTGGTTCAGTGGAAAGATTGGCAGGCAGGGTGCGAACAGAATACTGCTCAGATCGCCAACTTGGACATGAGGTTTGACACCGCAGAGCAAGGGGTCCGTAATCAAATTAGTCAGACAAGCAGGGAAATTACTCGGTTAGAGAATCAACTTGCAGACCATGAGAGCGAGCTAGTGCGGATTGCTAATAAGCGGAAGGTCGAAGTGGCTAATCTAACATCTGATGCTCAGATAATCGTAGAGCAAGAACCCGAAAAGATTACTGATGATGAACTTCTAGCCGTTGAGAATAACGTAGCAATGGCTGAGGATGTTAACATCAAGGTCAGAGCTGCCAACTCATTTAGACGGCAACTCACTGTACGCAACGAGCTAACGGCGCATGCCGAGAAGCTGACCAAGGCTATTGAGTTGTGCGATGTCGAGAAGCAGGGACAGATCGCAGCGGCTAAGTTCCCGATTGAGGGCTTGTCTGTTGACACCGAGAACGCCCTGTATCACGATAAGCCGCTTAGCCAACTATCGAAGGGTGAGCAGATCATGGTTGGTGCGGCTATCGGCATGGCCCTGAATCCTAAGCTGCGTATCCTGCGAGTAGAGGACGGCAGCCTGCTCGATGACGACAATAGGAAACTCTTGGAGCAGTTGACGCTAGATAACGATTATCAGCTTTGGTTTGAATGTGCGAGCGAAGAAGGCGTAGGCATTGTGATATCAGACGGGACGGTCAAGGAGATCGTGGAATAAACCGTTTTGATTTAGGACTCTTATTCAGAAAGGACGGTGTTGAATGGCTAAGGACGAAACAGGACAACCGACAGGCCTACTAGGCCCTGGTGAAGACAAAGCAGATGCTCCCCCCAAGAAGGTCACGGCGATTCAGGAGTTGACCGAGATCGTGGGCGACCTGGTAAGTCAGGTAGAAATGCCCAACGGCTCAAGGATCATGCTCCAGAACCGCATTGCTGATCTGATCGAACGACTGTAGGCCAAGGAGAAAAGCCCTGCTGCGGCGTGTACGTAAGCCATGCCGATAATGTTAGTCAGCACGAACGGACTAACCAGCAGGGCTTGGGATCAAACCGAAAGGGAAAATTAGGAAATTGATAAATAATCCACTTGACAACCAAAGGTTCATATGATAGCTTTATGCCATGAACAGAATGCAGGTCGGCATAATAATCCGACTGATAAACTAAGCCCCACGGTAGACGCAAACCTTCCGGTCTGTGTTCTGTTCATAGCCGAGGGGCTTGGCTTTTTATGGAGACCTGACATGCCTACACATAATTACAAATTTCCACCTATTACAACGCAGATAGCTCAGCGATTTTGGGGAAAGGTTGCTATTGGTCGTATTGATGAATGTTGGCCTTGGCAAGCGTCCTCTAATAAACTTGGTTACGGAAGGTTTGTTATAAAAAAGGTGATATATAAAGCCCATCGCGTTGCTTTTGCTATACACAACGGGCTATTTAATTACAAATTATGTGTATTGCACAAATGCGACAATCCATGCTGTTGCAACCCCAAGCATCTATTCACAGGAACACAATCGCAAAATATAGCAGATTGTATAAGTAAAGGTCGGAAAAGAACTACGCCAAAAGTAGGTGAGGAAAATAATAAGGCCAAGCTAACTGCCAAACAAGTTGCGGAGATACGATCATCATTTAGACCAATCTATGGAGTAGCAACAGCGTTAAGTAAAAAATACAATGTCTACAGAACTACAATTACTAGAATTGCTCAAAGACAAACGTGGAAGCATATCGCCTAGCCACAAAGGAGAAACAAAATGTTAAATGTAGCAGAAAGTGTAACGGAGCTAGCTCTGAGGGATCGGTCAGTGCGGCGAGATAAAAGTAACAGAGCTAGTAGTCTGGGGCATCCCTGTGCGCGTCACCTGGTCCTCAGACGAACAGACGGAGAGAAGGCAGATCTTCCAAGCCCCAGCCTGGCTGGTCTGTTTGGAACCGGCAACGTCCTCGAACCCGTGATAGAGCGCATCCTATCGTCAGCCGGCCAGGCCGCAGACCCCCGCTGGCGTATTGTCGGCAGTCAGAAAGAATTAGTAAGCACTGTTCTAACCGATCATCAGATCAGCGGTCACATAGACGGGGTGATACAGACACAGGAAGGCGATATCTGGAAAGACTACGGCGTATGCGACATCAAGACCAGCAATCCAAATGTGTTCAACAATCTCTCTGATGTCGAATCACTGGAGAAGTATTTCTGGACGCAGCGGTATATCGCACAGTTGACCGTCTATGCTCTCGGTACAGAACAGAAGAGATGTGTCCTGATCTTTATCAACAAGGCCAACCTGTTCGAAATCAAGATTATCGAGTGGGAACTGGACATGAAGATCGCTGAGGAACTTTTGGCTAAGGCCCGGCTGATCAACGATCACATCCGAGGTGGTACACTACCTGATAAGCTCAACCGACCGGATATCTGTGGCCGCTGTGAGATGGCTCACGTCTGCCTGCCTGAGCTGAAGGGCACAACTGGGTTGAAGATAATCTCTGACGTGGACCTGGCCGACATGCTGGACCGCAGAGATCTGCTCGAAGCTGCCAAAAAGGAATTTGATGCTATCGAGCGTAAGCTGAAGGCCCAGTTGGTCGGTGGAACTGACGTAGTCTGCGGCAACCACATGATCACCTGGAAGGAAGTGTCAAAGAAAGCCTATTCGGTTGCGGCAACAACGTATTTTCAGAAGAAGATCATCAACTTGGGGAACACCGATGACGCAGATTGAGTTCTCAGTCCGGGGAGTGCCTATCCCTAAAGGCTCTAAAAAAGGCTTCGTCCCGCCAGGCACGAATAGGGCTATTGTGGTAGATGCCAATCCCAAGACCAAGCCCTGGCAGGTGCTAATCAAGCACGTGGCCGGCGGCTATGCCCCTCCTAATGGCCCCTGGGACGGCCCTGTAAGCCTCGCTGTGCGGCTCTGGATGCCTAAGCCAGCCTCAGTACCCAAATCCCGTTTGGGCTATCCTACGACCCGTCCAGACGCTCTCAAGCTGTGCAGGGCAGTCGAGGATGCCCTAGCCGGAGTAATTTACCGGGACGATTCCCAGGTAGTTGACCTAGACATCCAGAAGCGATACGGGCCTCCAGGCGTAGATGTAGTGGTTTGGCAGATAGATAAACCCTACGAGCTAAATGAAGGACAATTGTTTTGACAAATGCGGGCAAATGTGCTACGGTGGCCACCATGGACTATCTGGTAAAGGTAACACCTTGACATATCTAGCTAATAAACAAGGCCCAAGACTGCCCTTCCAATTCCTTATTGGATAGTCCAACAGTGGCGGGCCTTGATGTTTTTGGAGCTATAAATTGTACGGCAAGCATTTCACTTCTATGTACTCTGGTTCGATGATGGGGGCCGGCCCGGTCGTCTTTGCGGTTTGGGGATATGTAATATCTCACGCCCAAAAGGACAGAGTTGAAATCAATCCTCGCCTGTTGGCCACACTCTTAGGCTGTAAGGAAAAAGAGATATTGGACGCCATAGAATACCTGACTAAGCCAGACCCGGACAGCCGTTGTAAGGAGCATCAAGGACGAAGGATGGTCAAGGAGGGCCAGTACCAATACTTCTTACCTTCAGCTCAAACATATCGAGAAATGAGAAATGAAGACGAACGTCGAGAATACAATCGCCAGAAACAAGCTGAATATCGGGCCAAAAACGCAGAATGTGTACAAACGTCAATGACAGAAGTTGACAGTCAGCAATGTCAACAAATGTCAAGCGCGTGTACCAACACAGAAGCAGAGTTAAAAGCAGAGTTAAAAACAGACATAAATAGAAGAAGAATTAAGAGAGTCGTTGTCGATGCCGATATTCAAGAGATATTCGATCACTGGCATAGCGATGACCTGGTCTGGCAAGATCCCCAGACCAAGGCAGACCGATGCCGATGCCCCCAGACTAACCAGCCGTGGAAGACCTCCAAAGAACTAACCCCCGACATTATCGACAACATCAAGCAGCACCTTGGCAAATGGAAGGTCGATCAACTGATTACGGCAGTTGAACATTACCACCAGATATTTACATCAGCGGAACACGGAAAATGGACATTCCGTTGGTCAATCTCAGAATTCTTCGGCAGGCACATGCCGAATGATCGAAGCCAGTTTGCATTCTATCGGTTCCTGCCGAATAACTTTGATGCAGATAGGTATAAAGGGAAGTTGAAATGATAGATCACCAATGGTCTGGGTTCTGGACAGCCTTACAAAACACAGGGAAATGGGCTACAAGCTGGACCCCTACAGACCAGGATGAGCAGGATTGGCGCAGAGAGCTTGAAGGTCGATATGACGTGTTCCTGCTTGACAAAGCCCGGCGTATGCACAGTCAGCAGCACAACCGCTATCGGCAACCTGACCTTGGCAAATTCCTGGTAGCTCTCAAGTCGATTGCTGGAGATCAGTACAAAGACCACAAACAGATGACTACGGTCTATTGGCTGTGTCATGCTTTAGATGACGATGGCTGGGGAAAGATCGGTATGCTGATTGAATTGGACTATTCGATAGACGAACACAATGCAGATCAGCAAGCGGAGCAGGCCGCTAGATACCTTGCTGGCGTGTACGGTGGCCGCTGGATGGGTATGCAGTTGCCGTTAGGGGAAGTACGGCGTAAAGCTCACGAGATCAAGCACGAAGCCGGTCTGTGTGTCAAGGGTTACTGCCGTCTATGTGATCCTACTTTGGCTGAGAAGGTCGAGAGTGTTGATACATGGGCTAAGCTGACAAAGATGTTAGCTTCTATCGAGATCAAGGTCGCAACATCTCCAGTTCGAGCTACAGAACATTTCAGACTGGATCAGGAGAAGGACTTGGCCGTTGCTGTTGTGGAAGAAGAACAACAAAAACAGGAACCAGTAACAGTAGATAATGGGGCTGATGATAATTACAGCTTCTGAAGGAGAACTCCATGCTAGTGCTGCAACGAAAAGTGCAAGAGTCCATTACGATTGGTGATGACATTCGCGTGATGGTAGTTAAGATTGATCCTGTACATCTTACCGTGAAGCTTGGTATCGACGCTCCACGTCACATACCAGTTGATCGACTAGAAGTTCGCGAAGCTAAAGATAAGAGCAAGCTAGACGAAAAGGAGTAGCTATGTGTTTCAGAACAGCAAACGCAAAAAGATATCTCAATCAAGGTCTATCTGACACCAACGCGATCCAAACAGCGATCAATTCCGGCAAGCCGAAAGTATTGATTCCCGACATAAAACGACCCTGGGTGGTCGGGCCGATTGAACTGCAAAGCAACCAAGAGATTATATTTAAAAAAGGCGTAGTGGTCGAGGCTATGAAAGGTGCGTTTCGTATTCTCGGTGACGATTGGAATACGGCGACAAACAGACACAGACGCGGCGACTCACTTTTGTGGGCGATATGCAAAGAAAATATCAGGCTCAATGGCTACGGAGCCACGCTACGTATGCAAAAGGCTGAGTATATGGCCGAGGATAACATTAGTGAACATCGGCACGTCCTAGAGTTCAAAAGCTGCAGCAACATAATTATCGAAGGGCTGACCCTGGCCGATAGCGGAGGCGATGGAATATTCCTTGGGCGATACCATCAATACGCTGGGGTAAAGTATTACTGCGAGAATGTCACGATCGAAGATGTCTGCTGTGACAATAATCTAAGGTCCGGAGTTGCCGTAATAAGCGTGGATGGTTTGACGATTGAAAACTGCGTACTCAAAAACACCATTGGCACGTGGCCACAATGCGGAATCGTCTTTGAGCCTAATTACGCCGCCGAGCGACTGACTGGGATTGTGATGCGCAATAATACCCTTAGTAACAACAGATCGATCGGTCTAATTATTAGTTTACACGCTTTGACTGCGGCAACCGCCGAGCTGGACATAATGGCCGACGGGTTGCTTTTGTTCGACGACACAATCCATCGACCAACCGCGTATGCTGGGATTTGCATAAATAGTACGGGCGATCCCGCCGGGCCGCAGGGCAAAATAACACTCAAGGATGTTGTAAGCCGCATCGAACGACCAGGATTACTAATCGAGAAAGATATCAACCCTTACGAGATCGTGCAGATTGATTGTCAGTTTGCAGCGCAGGAGGTGAATAATGAGTAAGCCGACACAAACAGAGCTGGACGCACTTGCGAGGTTTGCAGGGTTGGAATCACGCAAAAGTGAAGTAATGGAACTGACTGAGTTCTATTACAAAGTAGACGGTGATCCAATTTGTGTAAGTGACCAATGGAATCCCTTCTCGAACCCGGTTCACGCAGACCTGGTACTGAGGGCGTTAGAGCAGAAGTATGATATGGAGTGTGATAGGTTTGGCGATTGGACAGTCAGGCTATATGAGCAAGTGGTAGATGCAGATTACAAGGGCTTTGATAAAATCATAGTCAATGGTGATACCCTAAAAGCAGCTTTTTGTAACGCGGCCCTAGAAGTGATAGCGAAGGAGAAGGAGTGAACAATAAAAAGACAGGCGAAGGGTTCACCAACGCCTGCCCGAGAGAGAGAGTCGCCTCTTACGAGGCAACAGATGGCAAACAAGAGAGGTTATTTGATAATACATGGTGGCCCGAAGCAGTCTGCCGAGCAGCCCTAGAGTTGCCGGCTCCACTAGAATAACACAAGGAGAATGAAATGAGATTGCGGCCAGCGGTAAGGCAATTTGCAGAGAATATGGAAGGCGTACTTGAGCAGCACGCGAGCAATATTCATTGGCGACATTCTAACGAAGCGTGGCTTGTGCAGCGATTGATTGAGGAAGTGGCTGAATTGACTGGTCTGGTCTTGGGTGGTGAATCGCAAACAATAAACTATGAAGATATGGTTTTGAGTGAATGTTGCGATGTTGCCAACTTTGCGATGATGATAGCTGATAACTTTGGCGGGATGAGAAAAGAACGACCGAACCACCCATAGGAGAAACGCCGTGAGTAAGTTGTTGTGTAAAATAGGTATTCATAGACCACTAAGGAACCATGTATTCAGCTTCACAGATAGGGTAAGCACCAGAAGTGTTTACAATGCTATTTGCCCGTGCGGGAACAAATGGATGGTAGATTCGTTGTTTAGCTTTGGTGGATTCAAGGTCAAACGCCTGATGGCAGAGCAGCGTTGGCCGTGATAGCGAAAGGAGAATGATTATGAAGCTTGAAATTCTAATAACAGTGGATACTAACGACGCAGACTATGCCACGAATATATCATCCATCTCAGCAAAGAAGCTAGACCAAATAAAGCCTTTGATTGAGGCGATAGCGACTTTCAAGTCGTATAAGGTAAAAACCCCTCTATCGTCTAAATATGAACATAGCCACAACTATCCTTATGGTGAGATGTGCCGAGAAGATTTAGGAGAAAAAACACCTCAACAACTCTACAAGTTTTCAGATAAAGTTTTTGAATTGTTTGAAGAGTTTTTACCTTACAACGAGTACGGATTTCACACCATCGAGAGCATCGAAGTTTTTGAGAAGGTGAACAGGCAAAAACTGTTATGAGCCTGAGCCGAGCGAGTTTGAGAAGGCTTATAAGCGGGACAATGAACGATTGTGTATAGAAGGAGATTGTCGTCCGAAAGAGATTTATCGCGCAGGCTGGAATGCGGGCATTGAGGCTGCTGCGAAAATATGCGGCACATGTGGATATTTAGATTCTGCCGTACGAATTCACAAGCTGGACGAAAAGGAGTGGCTATGTGGACGCAAAAGCTGACCGCCGCAGAAGAAAGAGGCAACACAAAAGCTACTGTAATTACCCAAGCGATCCCTGCGACTGTGGCGCTGTTGGCTACAGTTAGAACCCATTACACAAGGAGAATGAAATAAAGACAGGCGGCCAAGAAATGCACCGCCTGCCCAGAGAAAAGGAGAGAAGGCTATTCTGGGGGATTTGGCGATGCAGTGAAGATTAAGGACAGTAGCTGCTGATCTGTAAGTAAGCCCTGTTTTCTCAACTCAAAGAAATCTTCTTCTGTTATCAACCCTGTATCCTTGTATGTTTGGAATCTCGATTTAGAAATAAATCCATCCTGCCACAAGGCATTGAGTTCCTTAGCTAATTCAAATCCAATAAGTTCTCCTGTTTTGCGATTGAGGGCTTCGGTCATAGCATATTCTTCTGACTCAAATACAATTCGTTTTACTTCTTTGGCTTTCAGGTCATCGGGAAGTTCTTTGTATTCTTCTTTATTAATCTCAATTTCAAGGGCATCATTGATAAGGCTGCCTGATTCCTTCCATAGTTGTGTGTTTTCTTCATCTGTCAGCGAAGAAAACCCTTTGCGACCGCCTAATAGGTTTGGAGTCACTTGATAACCAGTCTTGAATAGTCGTCCAAGTTCATCAATCACTGGTGAACTAAGTGCTTTGGATGGTCTTGTTGGGTCAAGCATTCTCCAGAGCGGATTGATCCCAGGTAGTTTTTCCTCCCCAAGTGTTGTTATTACGGGTTCAAGAGCTGCCCTAAAGTGAGGTAGTTTGGCTGTGATTTTCTGGAATGCTGTGAAAGCCCTACGTTCTCTATCATCCATAGTTCTAGCTACATCCCCCACTATTGTTGGAACAGTGGAGGCAATTAGACCATTCACAACCCGCATACCCCATCGTTCCGGTTCATTCAGTGCGTTGAATGTGTCTTGCAAACCGCGAAGGAATGTCTGTTCTCTAAATGACTTGAGTACGCCGAGCGAAGCATTTATGGATGCCTCACTAAAACTGCCTGATTCATCGAAAGACTTTTTGAGATGGCCACCAAATAGCAAAGCTATGCCCGCAGGTCCGAGGGACTGAACTGTTCGCCACTTGCCACCTATCTTGATAGAGTTAGCCTTTTTGCCTTCAAGCCGCCACTGTTCCTGTTCTTTTTTATCGGTAGGCCAATCCAAGGCCATTAGGCCTGCGGCAAAAAGTTTTCCACCAATAAACATAACTCCACTACCGACAACACCCCTGCCCATTTCTTGGAAGTGCTCTCGTGTAAATTCCCCCTTACGTATTCCGGCAATAATAGGTTTAGCTATACCAACTGGGGAATAAGAGAGTGATTGCATCGCCACAGCAGATGGTGTACGTCCAAATGGAACTACAATCTGTCCAGCCCCGCTAGCGAGATTCTGGAATCCTTTGGCTACATCTCCCAATGAAGTTTTATTCTGGAATACAGCGGTTGTTGCATCACCATTAGCATTTGCAATCATCTGGTCAGTAGGGTTATCAGCCAAATTGTTAATAAATGTCTGTCTGTCTTTGCGGGGAATCTTTTGGTTTATGGCCACAACCTTGGCCTGCTCATACATTGAGCGGAAATAAGCCCCATAGAAAAACGGTTGATCCTCGCCGCCTAGTAGGCGGAAAACAAAATCAGTGTATACTTGAGCGCCTCTAGCCGCCTTGCTTGTTCCGAAGCTCTTTCGCTCGAAGTCTAACTTGGAGCCGATATCCCTTTCATCATATCCGGTACGGATATAATCGACCATCCTCTTGACACCTTCAATTGTGCCAGCGGGAACACCCCGAACAGTAAAAGAAACATGCCGCTTGCCAGTAAATACAGCTTGCACTCTGTCAATCATTGCCGCTGGAATGTCCTTCAATATTTCTGATCCTTCATGCGATACATTAGCAATAATATTAAGGCCAGATGTCTTCAGACCAGTCAACAATCCCGCTTTCCAAATTGTTATCAACTTATCAAATAGTGGGGTAGGAACTAAAGCAGACATTTTTTCTTGGTGTTTCTGCCGCCGTAATTGTTTTTCTCTACCGTCAGGCATCTTGCCAATTGCCCTAGTTTCTTTTAGGATTTGTTGAGCTTGCTCACCAGTTAGCTCTGGTATTGGTTTCATGAACTTCCACCAGGGAAATGTTCCATCTGCTACTTGTTTATTATATCGTTGTATTTCTTTGGCTGCGAACTTGACTTGTCCTTCTGGCGTGATGCGGGCAAGGATAGATGCAGCTTGAACAGCTCGACCCAACTCAGTCAGTTTTACGGCCATGCTATTAGCAATAGCAGCAGCTTTATCAAAAAGAATGTTCCGCATTGATTCTGTTTGAGCTTCTTCAGCTTGGGCACTGTAAAATTTTATTAGTTCTGATGCTGTAGCGACAGAGGCCTCCGTTGATTCTTCTTCGACCAACTTCTCAGCAGTATCAATATCACCTTCTATCAGATTGCGGGCTTTGATTGAAAGTTCATCCGTACTTCTGGGAACGTATTGGCCTGAAACATTCAATTTATCAAATTGTTCTCTGACACTGGTTATAAATTGCCGTTCTTTAGTTTCCGGGGAGGATTGTATCGTTTCCCAAATAGCCCGAAGATGCGGCCTGGCAACTTCGCCAACTTCAGCCAAAACACGTTGTGACCATTCACCAAATTTACGAGCGCCAGTTTCTAAGTGATATGCTCCAACGGTTACAAGGTCAGCAAAAAATTGAGGATCTATCGCCGCACCTTTGCGGAAGCCCTCTGGTGTCGTTGTGGTTTCAGGTGGCGTTGCAAGCCGTGCTTTTGCAGTTTCGTATGTTTCCTTGGACACTAATATTCGTGGTGGTTCTACAGTTTCTATGCCTTTTTCAGTTGTCGTCACTATGGTCTGCTGGCCTGCAGCCTCTGCTTCCTGGGTTACTGTAGGTTCAATTGGAGCAGGCACAATTACTTCTGGTGCAGCTTTTGCCTCAGCCTCGATTTCTTCGGCAGATGGACCTATCAATGCGTCGGCCTCGGTATCTAGTCCGTAAGCCTCACTGACAACGCCAGGATCATTTACGGCTGACTGTAAGAATGCAAGTTCCTCTTGCTCGCTTAGTGTCAGATTTTCAGCAGCTACGGATTGTGTGCCATTCTGGGTATTTGCGGGAGCACCTCTCGACTTCAACTCAAGAGCACCAATCCTCTGCCTTGCTTTTACCGATGTATCGGAAAGGCGTTCAGACTGCATGGCGAACACAAACCTACTTGCTTGATCTATAGGAACACCTTTATCCATCAAAACTGCAATCTGACGAGCCATATTAGCTTTGCCTTGTCCTGATATGCTGGATGCAGACAATTGGATAGCTGTACTAGCACCGCCAAGAATAAGGCCAGTATTGCCGCCCTTGATATAAGCCGTTGCCATTTGTTCGACCAAAGCGGATATTTCTTCACCCGACAACACACCTTCAAGTCCTGTCTGTAACGCTTCCTGCAATCCCTCAGTTACCCACCCTTTTAGGACATCTTTCCCAATCTCTCGGACAATGCCTTTCTTTGCACGATCAGCTATGTCTTTTGCAGCGGCCCCGGCAATCTTTTTAGCCGCTATTTGTTTCAGCTTGGCCCAACCGGGAATACCTTTCGCTATCCTGTCGATCTGTGCAAACTCAAGTCCGCCGTGAATTGGAGCAAATAGCGTACTCAACATAAGGGCGTCACGTGGGTCTGTCCCGGCATCAACCATAGAATTGAATAGCTCAGATGCTCCAAGTGAGGATGCAATCAAAAAGCCACCAACTCCACCAGTGGTTGCCGTAGCGGTAAGAATAGCCCCCATGTAAGGCAATGTTTCTACTGCATCTAAAAGTGCTTCGCTAGGGTGAAGTATCGAAGCAAAGATTCCTTGCCGCCTGCGAGTAGCAAACACTTCAGGGTGTTGCTCTTGAATTTTTTTAAATTCTGCTGATACAGTGGCAGTTAATAGGCCGAATTGAATACCTGGGCCTCTCCGGACTATTTCTGGCCTTGGGTCATCAATGGCCCGAAGGACTCGTTTTGGCTGACCAAATGTTCCAGCTTGTATCTCCGCCCTAATTCTAGCCTTTTCGGATGCACCAAGTACTGCAACAAATGGTAACTCGAATACTCTAGCCACAGTTCCTGCCCCTGCTCCCGCCACCCTTAGTGCACCCGTAGCCAGCCTACTCTTTACTTGCTCACCAAAACCTAGCTGTTCGTTGTTCAACCAGCCAGTGGCCTCAGCGAAAATAGTTTTTATCCCGGCAGGCAACATATCGCCCCGACCGCGATATGTTTCATCTGCTGCATATTGTAGTAAAATGTTTGCGTCGTCTGCTACGCCATACGTTTTGTTTATAAAAGCACGCTCTTCTTTTAGCTTCTGGCGAGTCCACATCTGACCGAATGTCGTATTGGATAGATTAGCACCTGCATCCAGCACCCCGGAACCAAACCGCTCTACGGACGATATCCTCGCCATATCTGACTGGGAGATAAGAGTTATTCCTGGCAGCAACTCTTGTGTCTCAAAAGGGAGATTGAGTTCAGATATACTCTCAACAGTTTTTTCGGGCCAAGACATATGAACAGCTCTATTCACAACATCGTCTATTATGCGGGTTTGTTCTGCTACATTATAGAAAGATATTTGCAGCTCGCGGTCAATTGCAGGTTTCGTTTCAATTGGTTTTAGCTCAATTCCCTCAAACCAGTTGCTACCTATTTTCTTAGGCTGTTCAATTGTAGACTCAGCCAGTAAGGTGACTGCCTGTTCGCCCTCCGGTTCTTTCAGTTCAATATCGTCAAACCATTGAGACATTACTTTAGACCTATATTCCCATTGGGAAGTTCTATTGGTGAGCCTGAAGGAATCAAATCAAACTCTCTTTGGCTTTTTGGTCTGTATGGCACAACAAATCTTTCTATTTCAAGACCCCCCCCCTTTTTCCCCTTATTTTTTGATATAACGTCCAACAAATCTTTTCTGTAATCCTGCTTCCTTTGGGCCGCATGGCTATAGAATATACCGATACCTTCTTTTTTGATTCTATCTGCATTGAATCGCACCCATTCTCTCATTTCATCTTTGTAATCGGCGACAGCCTCCGTTCGCAACTCCAAGTGTTCTTCTGTTTCTCCTCGACCAGCAGAAATAGCTCTGGCACGAGCTTGTCCTGCGGCAGTGCTGATGTCAAGGGAGGCGGTTTCCGCTCCTAAAAGAAGTTCTCTTGCCTCAAAATTTCTTATCCGAATAGCATCTTCAGTTTGTTTATCAAACACATTTCCAGTGTCGGTGATACCTTTGACATATTGGTCTTCGCTGATGAGTGGAGCGTTGCCGATAATTTCATTATACACATATTCACGTTTACCGATTTTGTTTATTCTACCGAAAAATGCAAGCCTCCATTTATCTGCTGCTTCGTCAAATGTTTGCACCCCCCTACCTACATCGTTCACGTCATCATCGAGTTCGCCGCGAGCCATAGTATTAGGTACTATCGGCTTGCCTTTAGCTTTCCGTGCCATGTTATCATAGTAATTGTCGAGCCATGTATCTGATTGGGCGGGTGTCATTTGTTCTTTTGTCACACGGTCAGAAAGATAATCTTCTATAGTATTGAATCCTTCTGGCACGACTCCATTTAGAGCAGCCTGTGCGGCTGTGGTTGTTGACTCCCTTTGATCTTCTTCTGTCTTTGCATCCTTAGCTGCAATAAATCTACTGACTTGTGCATCGGCCAGTTTCTTTCCCTTTTCAGGCAAATCACTAATCGCTACAGCCAACCGCATCTCTGATTCAGTGCCACCAGTGGCTATTATTGCATCAGCTAATACTTTAGCTTGAATGATCTCAATTGCTTTCAGTCTGTTAGCGGCAACCGCGTCAAGTTGGTCCTTGGCTGATCGTTTCCATACTTCAGCTTCTAGCTGTATCCCTTCGGGTAGCTGCTTTGCGTAGTCATCTATGTGCACCATAGCTTGTTCTGGTGTCATTTTGCCAGCTAAAACATCAGCTTTTCGGGCCTCGATATTCCTGAAAAACGATAGCTTCATCTGCTGTTCGTGGAATTGGACTTGGCGTGTATTAGCCCTCAAGGATAGTTGGGCCTGCGTACTCTTCATCCATGTATCCCAACTGGCTCTGCTGTTTTTATTCAGGCCGGTCAGTTTTTCTGAACTAATCCGTTCGCTAAGGGCCTTGTATTCTCTCATCTGCTCCGAGGCCATTGTTGTGTAGTCATCGCCGAATTTATTCTTGGCCCATTCATCGTTAGCATAGTTATTGGTAATCTCTGCCGCCTGCAACTCCCAATCAGCCTTATTCTCGACCAGCATCCGAGCCTGGTTCTGCTGCTCCATTTGATGCAGCACATTACCAAGAGCCTCGAAGCCCTTGCCCA
>Ga0180008_1000953_pt1 | contig 20235 bp, 11 predicted proteins | sample MM_PW_MetaG_FD_121121 | JGI IMG/M metagenome (GOLD analysis project Ga0180008, IMG submission 121121) | Groundwater microbial communities from the Aspo Hard Rock Laboratory (HRL) deep subsurface site, Sweden - MM_PW_MetaG | ecosystem: Environmental > Aquatic > Deep subsurface > Groundwater...
CATTTTTTCACCTGCAGAGTGATGTTTTTCGACAGGTGTATATTGCAATATTTTTTCATATATTTCAATATGATATTTGATTATACAGACGTTTTTTACTTCAATAATTTCACGGATTCAGGTTTTATGTAAAACTCTTCGTTGGCTCAACATTGAATGGTCGCCTGATCGACCAGGTGCCTGCGGTTCAATGCAGCGAGCGCTTCGATTGAGGAAAAACAATTTCACGTCTGCACAGAGATTGTTTCTTGGACAAAGCAACAGCCAATCTCTGCCCCAGCATTAAAGAACAATTTCTGTTCCTTCAGTGGCAAAAAAGACTTCTGTATCTCCATATTTTCCTGGCTGACAGTAGATCTTGACCATCTCATCGATCTGGGCATCACTTCGATCCGGGTCATGATGAAAAAGAGCAAGTTTTTTCACTCCTGCCCGGTTGGCAGCAGCTATAGCATGTTCAAACGTTGAGTGCCCCCAGTCAACCTTGGTCTGATACTCTGCGTCCGTGTACTGGGAATCATGAACCAGCAGGTCCGCCCCTCGAAAGAACGCTTCAACAGCACGATTCTGCTCCTCTGCCACCTGCTCACCCTCATAGGCCATGGCCTCATCATACTCGGGATGATCGGGATCAGTGATAAAAAGATTCCGATAGGGTTCGTGATCATAACAGGTACAGAAGACCTTTCCCTGATACTCGAAACGATAGCCAAGGGCCGTGATGGGATGATTGAGAAACTTGGTGTGCAAAACCAGGCCACCGCCGAGATCACGATCAGACTCTTCAGCCAGACGTTCATATTGAATATTGGCAGACAACTCTCCGACGTTGATCGGGAAATAGCGATATTTCATTTGGCCACCCACCACATCCTCCAGGGGGTCATCTTCAAAACTCACAGGCCCGTGTACTTTCAATCTGGTCCCGGGAATATAGATGGGAACAAAATAGGGAAAACCCATAATATGATCCCAGTGGGTGTGGGAGAGATAGAGAGCGACCTCAAGGGGCCCATTGGGCAGGTCGTTTTTCAAGAGAAAAGTACCCAGTTCCCTGACACCTGAGCCTGCATCAATAACGATGACTTCTTTCCTGCCATCCACCCGCAGTTCCATACAGGCGCCATTGCCGCCATATTTCATGGTATTGGGGCCGGGACAGGGAATGGACCCCCTGACCCCCCAAAACTTGATTTTCATCATGTGCCCATCTTTTAATTTATGTTATATCTGAAGAAATATCTGCGCTTTGGCGATTTCCGCATCTACACCTTCGGCAATCTCGGTAAACATTTCCCAAGTCAGACCAGTGAGTTCCAGCATCTTTGCCGCAGACTGCTCTGAAGGGAAAGGATCTCCGGCATAGCCAATATCCTGGATATTGGCATACATGTTAGCCAATCCGACATAGGCAGCCCGGACTCTGTTCTCTTCTGCTGCAGCGTCCACATCATGATGGTAGCAGATAGCACTGCTCATGGCCTCATTTAAAGTCCATTTTTCCGCTATCAATCTCCCCACTTCCTGATGATCAATCCCCAACATCTCCCGTTCCACCTCAATGAGGGAGCGCTGCTCTTGATTGGCCCGGATGAGGACCTCACTGTATTCATCACCAAAGGGGATCTTCCCCAGATCATGAAGCAGGCCTGCAACAAAGTATTCTTCACACTCCAGAACAGGGACATTATTAGCTCGGGCCAGCAGCTTGGCACAGACGCCAGTGCCGATGGAGTGGGCCCAGAACTTCGCAGTCGGCAGGGTCTTGGACTTTTTCGCTCCTGAAACCGTACTGATAATAGCTGTACTGAGCGCCATATTCTTGACCGTATTCATCCCCAGCATGGTGATGGCCCGAGTCAAGGAGGTCACCTTATTCATGAGGGAATAGTAGGCTGAGTTGATCAGCTTCAGCACCTGCCCGGTAAGCACAGGGTCAAGGGAGATAACCTTGTTCAATTCATTGGGAGAAGCATCCGTCCGACTGCAGATCTCCATAACCTTTCCCACCGTCGTAGAAAGACTGGGCATCCGCTTGATAAACCTTTCTATCTGTTTCCGTTGGGCTGCGCTATCTTTTTCCATTACTTACAATCCCACCAATATACAAACAATTCAGGAAGTTAAATTACATAATAAAACTTTACGATTTCTATTGTATAGTAAGCTGCCAGGGAGGTCAAGGGCAGAGGCATAAAGAGTAATAGGGTTATTATCTTCTTGCCGAATAATTAATGAATGTGGTAGGCAGACCCCATGGAACGTTTCTCTCGAACACGCTGCTTCCTCGGTGAAGAAAAATTTATCCTTCTCCAAAAGGCCATGGTCACCATCGTCGGTCTTGGTGCGGTAGGAGGCTATGCGGCCGAAGGCCTCGCCCGGGCAGGTATCGGCCATTTGCGCCTGGTGGATTTTGACACCATTCAACCATCCAATATCAACAGACAGATCCTTGCCCTGGAGAGCAGTATCGGCCAGGCCAAGGTCGAGGCAGCCCGGGAACGAATAAGACTCATCAATCCTGCATGCCAGGTGGAAGCCTTACAGCTTTTTGCCGCCGAAGAGACCTTGAATACCATCCTCTTGCCGCAGCCGGACATCCTCATTGACGCCATAGATTCTTTAAACCCGAAGGTGCAGCTTCTCAGCGGTGCCTACCAGCGTGGCATCACCACTTTTTCTTCCATGGGAGCAGCCCTGCGTACGGATCCCGGCAAGATAAGGACGGGCGACATCATGACCTCCAACCATTGTCCTCTGGCCAAACACGTCCGCAACCGTCTGCGCCGCCTGGGAATAGAGAGAGGAATACACTGTATTTATTCCACTGAACGGGTAGACTTCTCTTACCAGGGTCCTGAAGAAACAGGAACTGTGGCATCTCCTTATGAAAAGAGAGGCAGAAAACGAAATGTCCTTGGCTCCCTGCCCACTATCACCGGAATATTTGGCCTGATTCTGGCCAACGAGGTAATTCTTCGACTGACAGAAGAGAGACCGCTCACCCCTTAGCAGAAGGCGGTGGCTTTTGTTTAAGCATTTCCTCACAGAACACTCTTTATCCACCAACCCGAAAGGCCAAAGGTCATCGCCTGCCCCGCCCCTGTTCAGGCCACCGGTGCCATCCACCCCTCTTATGGCGACCGTTACCAGCCCTGGGGCTCAGCATTCATTTTTCACTAAAAAGTCATAGACCATCTCTTCCATAATATCGAGTTGATCACGACCTGTTTCATTAATGATAACCCAGGAACAGCGCTGATAGGCACGATAGAGATCTGCCGGGACCTTGAGCTTTAACTCCATCAAGCCATCGTTTACAGGCTCTCCTCCTCTCCGCCTCAATCCTTCGTCCTGTTCGTCAACAGCCATTATTACTGCTGGGCCCGATGAAAGGCCACCGCCTCCTGGTAGGTCATGGTCGTGCCGCCAAAGATGTCCAGGGCACTGCCAACGGTTGCATGCAAATGTCCCTGGCCAAGGTCCCGGATCAACTCCATATCCGAGATATCTTTGACCCCTCCTGCATAGGTCGTGGGAATCGGACTCCACTCCGCCAGGCGCCTTACCAGTTCTCTTTCAATTCCGCGACACTGTCCTTCCACATCTGCGGCATGTATCAAAAATTCAGCACAGAGGTGGGAAAATTCTTCCAGGATTTCAGGACCGATCTTGACATTCGTAAACTTCTGCCAGCGATCAGTGACAATATAGTAGTCGTTACCTCTTCTGCGACAACTGAGGTCGAGAACCAAGTGTTCTTTCCCCACTGCTTCCACCAAACGCTGCAGCCGATCACGATCGACCTGACCATCACTGAAGACACAAGAAGTAACAATAACATGAGAGGCCCCTTTATCCAGCCACAGGCCACCATTATCTGCACTGATCCCACCCCCGATCTGCATGCCACCTGGCCAGGCTGCCAGAGCATCAGCCGCGGCCTGATCATTGCCAGGGCCCAGCTTGATAATATGACCTCCAGTGAGTCCGTCACGACGATACAGCTCGGCAAACCAGGAAGAGGGATGATCGGCGGTAAAATTTGTCTGTAGACTTTCCGGCTCGTCATCTTTCAAAGTTGAACCGACAATCTGTTTTACCTTACCGTTATGAAGATCAATACAGGGTCGAAATTGCATGGGAATAATTCCAAATTTTCGGTTTTCGGAATAAAAACAGTGCTGCCCATCGAATCAACTCACTGCCAGAGATGCGTTTGGGATCGCAGAGCAAAAAACTTCATATCCAGGGTATACGAAGGGGATGGAATGAGGTGTACACAGGATATACCTGGCAGTGACTGAAAACGTACAACACCGATGGAGATAAAGCCTGTTACACTATCATTACAAAAGGCGGGTGCTTCCAATTGGAAACGCCCGCCTTTTGTTTTACCTCTCACTGACAGTCATGGAGACTACCTGTTTTTTGCTCAGGCCTGTTTAATGAGCATCGTTGCAGGGTCAAGGAGGAGAAATTTTCCGGCACCAAGAGAACAGGCCGCAGGGCATTTCAACGTCTTTAACTTCAGGGCATTATCCTCGGGAGAGATGAGCAGGACAGTGTCGAAAAAGGAATCTACTTTGTGACAAGGGGCAGGAACACCATTCGCACTGACCCTGGTATCATCCCGATGGCAAACAGCGGAAAACCAGATCATCTGGAGATCATTCTTCTCCATAAGATCCTTCAATTCATGCAAAGAAGATTCACTCTCAGGGGCAGTAAAATCAAACCCATCAATCACCAGACAGGCAGGTTTGAAGATATCCTGCTGAACCATATCGGCCATTCTCTCTTCAAGGATGGCAGCATTGAAACCGCTCTCTTTGAAGGTCATAATCATCCGATGCTGCATGACATCGGCGGCCAGCTCTGGAAAGCCTTTAATCTTTTTCTCCTGATCCATCAGCTTAAGGATGTCATCGTACCAGATCCTCGTTTTTTCAACACCTTCACCAATGGATACATGGAGAACCTTATTGTTGCGAAGCATGGAATCCAGTGCGATCTGCACCAGGATGGCAGTCTTTCCCAGACCGGCGCGGGCCATAACCAGACCGGCGCAACGTCCTTCACCCTCTTCTATCTTTTCCAGCCCGAGGGCACGTAACGGATTGTTTGATACCAGGTCTTCTTTTCCCATGGCAATGTACCTCTTTTATCAAATAACAGTTCATCGGGGGGAGAACCCATTCGAGGCTACCCCACCGTGCTGTAAGAGTTTACCAGGGCTACATATTCCCCGATCCGGCTGATGAGGCAGACAGGTCAAGGGAAGGTGGAGGCTTGATGCTCTTACTTTATCTATTCATTTGTGTCGGCCCTGCGAGGCTCATTCTAGCAGACAGTGGTCTCCCAGAACCAACACAATCATATCGTATTTCAGGAAAGAAGCCTATTTTTCCTTTTTCTCAGCCTGAAATTTTTTGATCAACTCTTCGCTGACACTCTTTGGAACCGGCCTGAAAATGGCAAATTCCATGGTGAATTCAGCCTTACCCTGGGTCAATGAGCGTAAGGTAGTAGAATAGCCAAACATTTCAGAAAGGGGCACTTCGGCCTCGACCACCGTATACGATCCTTCCTCCGTGGTCCCAATGATCATACCGCGACGCTGGTTGATACTCCCCATAACTGCACCCTGGAACTCGGAAGGACCTTCAACGGCTACCTTCATGATCGGTTCCATTATCACCGGCTTGGCCTTCATATATCCCTCTTTGAAGGCACCGATAGCAGCCAACTGAAAGGCCACATCAGAGGAGTCAACGGCATGAAAGGCACCATCATTGATAACACAGCGAACACCGGTCACCGCAGAACCGCACAGGACACCCTTCTGAAGGCTCTTCTGAAAGCCCTTATCACAGGAAGAGATAAACTCACGGGGGATAGAACCACCCACGATTTTATCTTCAAATTCATACTCACCCTCTTCCAGGGGTTCCATATAACCAGCCACGCGACCAAACTGTCCGGAACCACCAGTCTGCTTCTTGTGGGTATAATTGAATTCCGCCCGGGTGGAAATAGTCTCGCGGTAGGCGACCTGGGGCGCACCCACTTCGACTTCAGCACCATACTCACGTTTCATACGCTCGATATAGACCTCGAGGTGCAACTCACCCATACCGGAAATAATCGTCTCACCGGTCTCATGATCAACAAAGGTCTTAAAAGTCGGATCTTCTTTGGTGAATCGATTAAGAGCCTTGGACATATTGACCTGGGCCTTATTATCCATGGGCAGTACAGCCAATGAAATAACCGGCTCGGGGATATGCATGGAACTCATGGAGCAGGTAATCTTCCCGTCAGTAAAGGTGTCTCCGGAGGCGCAATCCACGCCAAACAGGGCCACGATATCACCGGCAGTACAAGAGTCAATCTCCTCCATCTCATCGGAATGCATCCGCACCAGACGACCTACTTTGACCTTTTTATTGGTACGGGTGTTGTAAATAGTATCACCCTTACTGAGTTTTCCCTGATAGGTCCGGACATAGGTGAGCTGACCGTAACGACCATCTTCCAATTTAAAGGCAAGCATGATCAGAGGATCATCGGAGTTATTGGATACCGCAAATTCTTCCTCATCTTTTTCCAGATCGAGACCTATATTTTCAACATCTGTCGGACAGGGCAGGTAATACTTCACTGCGTCGAGAAGAGGTTGTACCGCCTTGTTTTTGTAGGCAGAACCAATAAAAACAGGAGAGAATTCAAGCGCAAGGGTTCCTGCGCGGACCGCCTCTCTGACCATAACAGGATCAATTTTCTGTTCCTCAAGCATGGCCTCCATCAACTCCTCAGAAAACATGGATACTGCATCGAGCAGTTCCTCACGTTTCTCATCGGCCGCATCTTTCAGGGCTGCAGGAATCTCCTCTTCACGGACGATCTCGCCATTTGCACCATCAAAGTACAAGGCCTTCATGGTGACCAGATCAACCACCCCTTTGAGATCACTTTCAAGTCCGATGGGCAACTGGAGCATATGGGCATTCAGACCCAACTTATCGCGAAGCTGAGCAGTCACGCGCTCAGGATTTGCACCGGTACGATCACATTTATTGATAAAGGAAATTCGAGGAACATTATAACGATCCATCTGCCTGTTCACAGTAATCGACTGGGACTGAACGCCACCCACAGAACAGAGGATCAATACCGCACCGTCCAGAACACGAAGTGCCCGCTCAACCTCAACAGTAAAATCAACATGACCGGGTGTATCAATGATATTAATGTTCAGGTCCTTCCAGGTGCAGAAGGTAGCTGCTGACTGGATAGTGATACCACGTTCTCTCTCCAACTCCATGGAGTCCATCTTAGCACCAACCCCATCCTTTCCACGTACGTCATGGATAGCATGGATCCTGTCAGTATAAAACAGGATGCGTTCGGTTAAGGTGGTTTTCCCTGAGTCAATATGGGCACTGATCCCGATATTTCGCACATTGCTTAAATCTACACTCATGTCTGCTAACCTCTACCAGTTTCTTCCTGCCGGTGAGACCCGGCTCAGCTCATTCGAGAGCTCGAAATGAAATAAAAAAATAAGGAGTCACAGCACACTGCAACTCCCCATTCAACAGATAAAACAAAAGAAGGCCCTACTCTTGATCCCTGGATTGACCAAAATTTCAAGAGATTATTTGCCTCGCAAACTCACCAGCCAACTAGCAAGGCAAGAAAAACTCCGTATAGTACCTTATTTAGGCAGGCAGGGGAAGACTTTTTTTTCTTTTCTCGTTCTTCCTGTTTTTTCGGGCCGATCAGGTATTGCTCTCTCCCCCAAATGATCCCCCCTGGACAAAATCGTGCTCCCGTCCTCCTGAAACAAGAAAAAAAGACGTTATTTTTCACCTTGTCCCAGCCTTCTCTTCTTTTTGGTACCTGTACAAACAATGATCAATCTTTGACAAACAACTCTCCCCTACCTGTTTAACAGTGCTTTCTATTCGTTCAGTCAGGACTGCGAAACGTACCAGTGCTGGGCAAGAAGACCTCAATGGATGAAGATTGAGTGCTGCTGATTAGTTACCTCCTTTGTAACCAGCTCCTTGCTTTTAACCAGATCGTCTTTTACCTTGACACAGAAAGTTCATTTTCCCTATCATGGCTGGAGGAGAGAATTGCAAATATCATGCAATTATTCTTCTTTTGCAACTCAAGGAAGACACGTTTCCATTACTACTCTATGAATCAGCTCACCCACCATTGGCTCTCCACGCTTTGTCGCATGATCAAAGGGGCAACCCGGGCTATAGTCTTCTCTCCAGCTCCAGACAAGGATTCTTATATTGCAACAGCTACCTGGCCGGAAGGTCACAATAGCAGCCATGAGCCCTTCTTACCTGCTGTAGAAGCAGCCTTCGCGAAAAAACGATCCGTACTGCTGCAACTCAAAAACAGTGAAGCCAAGAGCGCTGACGCTCTTGACATTATCGCGGCCCCACTCTTCCTTAACGAACAGCTTTACGGAGTGATAGCCGTCCAACTCCCCAGTCGGACACCTACAAAACAACACGTCGCCATACTCCAGATAGAGTCAGCGGCCGTCTGGCTTGAGGCCCTCATTACGCAGCATTCTTCGACGGAAAAAAGCCAGCTGGTCACCATTATCGAACTTGTCGCATCCTGCCTTGAGCATGAACACTTCCAGAAAGCCGCCACCGACGTGATGACTGATCTGGCCACCCGGCTTTCCTGTGACCGGGTCAGCATCGGTTTCGTGCACGGGCACGGGATAAGAGTTGAAGCTGTCTCCCACAATGCCGAATTTGACCGAAAGGGAAGTCTTCTCCGTGACATCGGGGAAGCCATGAATGAAGCCATGGAGCAGGACACCAGCATTCTCTACCCGGAAACGGGCCATGCGATCCTGCTCAGCCGCTGCCATGCCGTGCTGGTGAGAGAGCATGGAATCGGAACGGTTCTGACTCTGCCTTTTGGCGCGAACGGAAAAATTACGGGGGCAGTGCTGGTCGAGAGAGCAGCCGACCGACCTTTTGACCAGATAACCCGAACATATTTTGAGCAGATCGTCTCCTTGATTGGCCCGCTCCTTGCCACAAGGCACCGCGATGAACAAAAGCTGGCGCAGAGGATATACAACTCACTGAAACAGCTGCTCGCAAAACTCTTTGGTCCAGGACATATTGCCCTGAAACTCTCTCTCAGCTCCCTTATCCTCTGCCTGACCATTCTCACCTTTCTTTCCGGCGACTACCGCATTACCGGCTCCGCAAGACTGGAAGCCCAGACCCAACGAGTGGTGGTTGCCCCTCAAGACGGCTACATTGCCGAGGTGTATGTGCGTCCCGGTGATATAATTCATGATGGCGACATACTTGGCACCCTCGACGACAAAAATCTCACACTCAAGCAGCAGCAATGGTCAAACCAGCTGGAACAGCTGCAGACAGAACATCGAGACGCCTTGGCCAGACGCGAACGCTCCGAGGTCAGCATCATCAAGGCCAGGATACTCCAAGCCCAAGCCCAACTGGCACTGGTCAGCGAACAACTCGCCCGCACCCGACTGACCGCTCCCTTTGATGGCCTGATTGTCAGCGGTGACCTCAGCCAGGCCCTCGGTTCGCCGGTTGAACGAGGTCAGATACTGTTTACAACTGCCCCTCTGGATGCCTATCGGGTTGTCCTGAAAATTGATGAACGCGATATCGGCAACGTCAAAAAAGGACAAGTGGGCAATCTGGTCCTTTCCGGTATGCCAAGAACTCCCTGGCCTTTCACGGTGGAAAAGATAACCCCTGTATCAATTCCCGCCGAGGGACGTAATTATTTCCATGTCGAGGCCCAGATTAAAAAGAGCTCCGACCTCCTTCGTCCGGGCATGGAGGGAATCGCTAAGATTGAGATTGACCGGCGAAAATTAATCTGGATCCTGAGCCACAAGCTGGTTGACTGGATGCAGTTGTCCTTCTGGGCCTGGCGGCCCTGAGGACAAGAAGAAGGTGGAGAGTTCCCAGTAAAACTGAAACAATAGTTTTTTTTACCCTAAAGGCACCCCTGACAGCATGTCCCTTTACAGCTCATACTGGTACCGCGTAGCTGATATCACACCGCGGTTACGCAGCCATATCCGGCTCCACCGCCATATCTATCGGGGCCGCAACTGGTATATCCTTCAAGATCCCTCCTCCAACCGTCAGCACCGGTTCAACAAAACCGCCTACGCCGTCATCGCCCTGATGGATGGGAAGCGAACGGTCCGAGAAATCTGGAATGCAAGCACTGCCGCCCTGGGTGACGAAACGCCGACCCAGGATGAAGTTATCCGTCTTCTCGCGCAACTCCACTCCTCCGATGTCCTTCAAAGCGATATCCCCCCCGACATCCTGGAGATCTTTCAACGCCAGGACAAACAAGGCGCCAAATGGAAACAGCGACTGACCAATCCCTTTGCCCTCCGCTTTCCTCTGCTTGACCCCGATCGTTTTCTCCTTAAATGGCTGCCTCTAATCAAACCACTTTTCGGCCGGACAGGAATCCTGGTCTGGCTTCTGGTCGTCGGAGCGGCAGTTGTGCTCGCCGTCCTGCATTGGCCGGAACTGACTCGTAACATGGCCGACAAAGTGCTGACGCCAAAAAACCTGCTCCTCCTCTGGCTCGTCTACCCGGTCCTCAAGGGATTGCATGAGTTAGGACATGCCTTTGCCACTCGGCTCTGGGGCGGTGAAGTACACGAGATGGGTATCATGCTCCTTGCCCTGACCCCCATCCCATATGTTGAGGCATCTGCTTCTGCCGCCTTCTCCAACAAAGGCAGACGCATGGCCGTAGCCGCTGCCGGCATGGCCACGGAACTGTTTATCGCCGCCCTGGCCCTCTTTCTCTGGCTCAGTATTGAATCGGGTCTGCTCAGCGCTATTGCCTATAATATCATGTTGATCGGCGGCGTCTCCACTCTTCTCTTCAATGGCAACCCCCTGTTGCGCTTTGACGGCTATTACATCCTGGCCGACTGGATCGAAGTACCCAATCTGGCCAAACGCTCAAGCCGCTACCTCGGCTACCTGCTGCAGCGCTACCTCTTCGGTATTGAAGATGCCGTCTCACCGGTTACCGCCCCAGGAGAGCAGGCCTGGTTTATCGGTTACGGGATTGCCTCTTTTTTCTACCGCCTGTTTGTCCTCACAGCCCTGGCTCTTTTTGTCAGCAGCAAGTTCTTTTTCATCGGCATCCTCATTGCACTCTGGGCAATCTGCACCCAAATCATTCTGCCCTCGATTCGTCACAGTTATAGTTTTTACAACAGCATCGGTGGACGCCGTAAACGGACCCGTATCCTTGCTGCCTCTCTGGCAATTGCTGTGGGGACAACGATACTGTTTTTTGTCGTTCCCGCCCCCCTCAGGACCACCGCCCAGGGAGTTGTCTCTCTGCCGGAATACTCCCGGGTCCGGGCGGGGACAGACTGTTTTATCACGGAAATCCTTGTCCAGGACGGCAGCATGGTACAACGTGGCGAGCCACTGCTCCGCTGCGTAGACCCCTTTCTTGAATCCGAAGTCCAGATACTTGCGGCCAACCTGGTTGAAGCTGAGGCCAGATATAATGCCGAGCCCCTTCAATCCCGAGTCCGCCGTGAAATCCTCCACACAGAAATGGCCTCTGTCAAAGCCGATCTCAGCCGCGCCCACGAGCGCAAAGATGAATTAACCATTCACAGCCCAAACCAGGGCCTCTTCATCCTGCCTGAAGCCCGTAACCTCCCCGGACGCTTTGTCGAACAAGGAGCACTTCTCGGCTATATCATGGGAGCATCCGAATCCACCGTACTGGTGGTGGTCAGCCAATCCGATATCGCCCTGGTACGTGAACGGACCCGCCATGTTAGCCTGAGACTTGCCGGCCGCCTTGGCACCCCCTTGACTGCCACGATCAACAGAGAAATTCCGGCAGCAAGTGGCACCCTGCCCAGTGCTGTCCTCGGCAGCACTGGCGGCGGCAACATTCCTGTCAACCCTGCGGACCCGCATGGCCTGCAAACACTTACCAAGACATTCCAGTTTGAAATCAAACTCCCCCTCCAAAAAGAAGCGCTCCGCATCGGGGAACGTGCATACGTCCTCTTTGATCACGGCTACGAGCCCATAGCTCTGCAATGGCTTCGCTCCCTCCGCCAGCTCTTCCTTCGTCAATTTCATGTCTGAGCCACGCCTCTCATCAAGAAACGCTCTTATGCGCCCAGGTATTGCCCGCGGCTCCTACCCGGAACGTCCCCAGACCTCTACCGGCTGGCTGCAACAAACAACCCATGCCCTGGTCGGACTGGCAAAAACCATTGCTGCCCCCCAGTGGAGGTTCCAGCAAACACTCTCTGCCATCAAGCATTATGGCCGCCTGTTCGAAAAACTGAAGCCAAAAGAACTTACTGAAAAAATGCTGGACATCCGTCTCCAGCTCCACCAACACGGCCTGACAGATGATCTCACCAGACAGTCCTTTGCTCTGATTCGGGAAATAGCGGCACGAACCATCAACATGCGCCACTTTGACTGCCAGCTCATGGGTGGCTGGATCATGGTTCACGGCAAGCTTGCTGAGATGGAGACAGGAGAAGGAAAGACCCTCACCGCAACCCTTGCTGCGGCCACTGCTGCCCTGGCCGGAATTCCGGTGCACATTATCACCGTCAACGACTATCTCGTCAGCCGTGATGCTCAACTGATGAGACCAATCTACAAGGCACTTGGCCTCAGCGTCGGCACAGTCACCGCTGATCTGGATGCACCAGCTCGGCGCAGTGCCTATGGATGCAACATCACCTACTGTACCAACAAGCAACTGGCATTTGACTATCTTCGCGACCGCATCTTACTTGGCAATGATCAAGGGCGATTGCGGCTTCAGCTTGAACAGCTTCATGACAAAAATGCCCGCAGCGGACGTCTTTTCCTCCAAGGACTTTGTTTTGCCATCATTGACGAGGCAGACAGTGTCCTTATTGACGAGGCCCGCACGCCTCTCATTATCTCCCGTAAGGCGAACAGCTGCGAAGAAGAGCAAACTTACCTTCAGGCATTCCAATTCGCCAATACACTTGAGAACGAGATGGATTTCAGCATCGATCCAAGGCAACGCACCGTTCGCCTAAGTAAAAGAGGAAGTAACCGCCTGGCTGAGATGGCAAAGCCAATCGCCGGCATCTGGAGTGGTATGAGACGAAGAGAAGAGCTGGTGTGCCAGGCGATTTCCGCCCGCCATCTCTACCTGCGAGACCGTCATTACCTCGTGCAGGAGAACAAGGTGTTAATCATTGATGAAAATACCGGTAGAATCATGGCGGACCGCTCCTGGGAACACGGACTGCACCAGTTGATAGAAATAAAAGAAAACTGCGAGGTCACGGCTCCACGGGAGCACATGGCCCGCCTGACCTACCAGCGTTTTTTCCGGCGTTACCTGCGTCTTGCAGGCATGACCGGAACGGCCCGCGAGGTCCGCCGGGAACTGTGGTCAACGTATGCCCTGCCAGTGGTAAAAGTACCTCCGAACAAACCAAGTCGGAGAAGAGAAGAGAGACCCAGGCTCTACAGCAACAAAACAGAGAAATGGGCAGCAATTGTAAACCATATCCAGGAGGTACATCTTCAGCAGCGCCCCATACTGATAGGCACCAGATCGGTTGCCGACTCCGAACACCTCTCCACCCTCCTCCATGAACGAGGACTCCTCCACCAGGTACTCAACGCCCGCCAGGACACCGGGGAAGCGGAGATAGTGGCCAGGGCCGGTGCAAAGGGTTGTATCACCGTGGCCACCAACATGGCCGGCCGCGGCACGGATATTCCTCTCGGCGCAGGCGTGGCCGAGATCGGCGGCCTGCACATCATCGTAAGCGAACGGAACGAAGCCCATCGCATTGACCGCCAACTCTATGGGCGCTGCGGACGCCAAGGCGATTCGGGCAGTTATGTGTCCATTCTCTCTCTCGAGGATGAACTCCTGCAGCAGCACCTCAAAGAACCATGTCGCCACCTCTTGAACCTCCTCACCCGAGGCCCGGAAAGCGCCTGGCAGCACATTGGCCTTCTTGCCATGCGCCTGGCCCAGTCTGGAGAAGAACGTCGACACCTGCACATGCGCCGCGACCTGCTGCAAATGGATGAGCAGTTGGGCAAGATCCTTGCCTTCAGCGGACAAATTGAATAACTTTTTCGACCTCCTGCCTCCATTTTTGTATTTCAATAACGCACACACAAATACGCATTTGTCAGCAAACATTTTGCCACCACGCTACGTCATCCAATAACATGCTGATTTCAAGGTAACTATATCTCAGCCTTCCCTGGCCCGATTTCTGCATGCTCTTTTTAATTACAATCCAACCTCCAGCCAGGCGAACAACAGCGAAAAGCGGAACCAAGAATTTTCTTATAATTCGAATGCTTCGTATGATATGCTCATTTTACAACAATGCAAAACATTGGTCTCCTGGCGACAAAAAGCCGCAGAACGATTTTCCAAGGAACCCCAGATGATAACAACCAACACCACCAACTGCAAACTTCAGCAGACAGGAGACCGTGCCCTCCTGCTTGCGGCCCTGATTTTTGGCCTGTTCCTCACCATTCCCGCTGGGCAGGCAGCGGCAGAGATCCTCACCGAATTCGAAGGACTGATCGAACCCTACGAAATGGTAAATGTCGGAACCCCGGTGGAAGGGGTTATCGAACATGTAGAGGTACAACGAAGTGCCTTTGTCCAGAAAGGAGACCCCTTGGTTCGTCTGGAATCTTCAGTGGAGCGGGCGGTTGTCGAACGATCTCAAGCTCTTATCAGTTTCGAAGGAGAGATCAAACTGCAAGAAGAACGACTTGCCTTTGCCCAGCGTATCCATGCCCGGATTGAGGAACTCTTCAAGAGCGAGGCCATTTCCGCCGAAAAAAAAGACGAGGCAGCAACCAATGTGACCCTGGCCCGCGCCAGTTTGCAGAAGGCGCAAGAAAGTAAAATGCTGGCCCAGATTGACCTGAAACACGCCCAGGCCATACTTGATCAGCGCACCATCAACAGCCCGATATCCGGAATCGTCGTCGAACGATTCGTTTCACCGGGCGAATTTATCGACAATCAGCCGTTGCTGCGCCTGGTCCAACTGGATCCCTTGCGAGTGGAAGTTGTCCTGCCCGCGGAAATGTTCCGAGATATAAAACCGGGCATGGAGGCCAATGTTACACCGGAACTCCCGGCCGATGGAAGCTACAAGGCCACTGTAACCATCGTTGACCGAGTAATCGATCCGGCAAGCGGCACCTTCGGCGTCCGCCTGGAACTGCCCAACCCAGACTATCAGCTTCCCGGTGGTCTGAAATGTACGGTTCACTTTGCAGACGTTACGAAAACAGATTCTCCAGCAGATACCGTTGCTCCCATGGAAGCGGACAAGGTCGCAAAGGGCTCAGGGCAGGAGCCGTATTTAACCACAGGCATACAATAAGCAGAATGAGCAGGTCATGGCATAAAAAAATAGGCAATACGCTTGTCTTTGAGGAGCTGGAACCGCGCCTCCTCTTCTCTGCCGACGTGGCTGAAGCCCTGGCCACCGATGCTGTGGAGCAGGATCTTGGCGAAGAACCGGTTCTCCTGATCGACATGGAAAGCGAAGCGGAGGCAGAAACTGTCACCCTTGACCAGCCGCTGGAAGAAGTTGCTGCATCCAGCGACATGGAAGGCGAAGCGGACGCGGACGCTGCTACCCTTGACCAACCACCGGCAGAAGCACTCGAGGCAGCGGGCGACTCGACGCCTGACGAAGAGGATACAACAGCAGAAGAGCTAAACGATCAGGAAGTCTCCCCCCAAACGCCAGATGAGACAACAGCCGCTACCGAGTCCCTCCAGGAATCGAGCGAATCAATCAGTATTATCGCCGACAGTGACCCAGAACTCTCAACTACGACCTCCAGCAACGAACTGGTTTTTATCAACAGCAATGTCCATGACTACGAACAGCTGCTCGTCGACCTCGAACAGCTGGAGGACAGCGATCGTTCCATTGAAATTATCATCCTTGACAATGAAGAGGATGGCATCGAGCAGGTGAGTGCTATCCTTGCCGATCGTCAGGACCTGGACGCCATTCACATCATTACCCACGGCAGTGACGGTCAACTGGCCCTGGGCGAAACCTGGCTCGACAGTGACGCCCTGGCAGCAAACAGCGAGGCAATTTCAGCCTGGAAGGATGCCCTGAGCGAAGACGCCGATATTCTGCTTTACGGCTGCAACATTGCCGCCGGAGAAGATGGCCAGAATTTTGTTGAGTCACTGGCCCAACTCACCGAGGCCGATGTAGCCGCCAGTGATGATCTGACTGCCACGACTGCCCGGGATGGCAACTGGGATCTTGAATACCAGACCGGTAATATCGAGGCCAGCACCTTCGACGCAGGCGTGCTGCTGACCTGGGACGGTCAGCTGGCCGTTGTTACCGTTACCACCTTCAATGATCTCGCTGATGGTGGCGACACCTCGAGTATCTTAAACCTGTTCAACACTCCGGGCAGCGATGGTATTTCATTGCGGGAAGCCATCATCGCCACCAACAACGATAACGGGGCCGATGAAATTTTGCTGGGGTCCGGGACCTACACCCTGTCCCTGGTCGGTGCATTTGAAGACCTTGGCCTCAGCGGAGACTTTGATATTCTCAGTGACCTGACGATCACCGGCGCCGGCCTTGAAAACACAATCATCGACGGTACTGGAATTATCGGCCGGGTATTTGATGTCTGGGGCGCCAGCATCGTCTCCATCAGCGGGGTCACCATCCAGGGGGGGGATACCTTTGGAGTCGCAGATGGCGGCGCGATCAGGATCAATAGCCTGGCCAATGTGACCATTTCAGATTCGCTGCTGACAGACAACCACGCTCGCGCTGGTGGAGCAATATATAATTCAGGAACACTCTCCCTTGTCGACACAACAATCGACAACAACACCTCCAGCCAGGGAGGTGGCGGCATCTCCACCATCGGCACTACCAGCCTGGAACGGGTCACTGTCAGCAACAACCAGACCAGCGGCATTCAAGGCGGCGGCATTGAAGTCGGGACCGGCAGCTTTACCGCCACCAATGTCACCATCAGCGGCAACTCTGCAGGAAGCACTGGCGGAGGTATCTTCACCCTGCGACCAATCAGCTTAGTAAACACAACAATCACCAATAACACCTCGACCTTTGGCAGTGGCGTTCTGACTCAAGGTGTGGGAAGTGCCATTCTGACTAACACGATCATCGCTGGCAACAGTTCCGGAGATGTCACCGGCAGTTTCACATCTGGAGGTAACAACCTGATCGGTGATGTCAGCACAGCTACTGGCTTAACAGATGGGCTCAATGGCGATCAAGTCGGGACCAGTGCCAGTCTCCTTGACCCGCTCCTGGGTGCGCTCCAGGATAACGGTGGTCCGACATGGACCCATGCCCTGCTGGCAGGCAGCTCAGCCATAGATGCCGGCAACACCCTTGCTGCGCCAAGCGAGGATCAGCGAGGCCTCAGTCGGCCAGTGGACGGGGATGGTAATTCAACGGCCATTGCTGATATCGGTGCCTTCGAATATGTCCCCTCTCACCAGGACGCCCTCTGGCTGAGCACAGAAAGTGATGAGAACAGTGGCGGCCAACCTGGCATTGATACCTGGTTGAAGGGAGATCTGTTGGAGATTAACGATCCCAACCTCTCCTTTGGCCCCACCACAGACGGCACCGTCAGCATCGCTTTCAGTGCGGATGCCTTTGCCCCCGGCAAAGATGTCAGTGCCATCCATTACGTTTCTATTGACATCCAGCTCGGCGCCTCGGGCTTCCAGCTTGAGGCCGGCGACCTGATACTGGTTTCTGATGCCCATGACTGGACCGGCAACTCCGCCAACCCTGATGCCGGATTCAGCAACGACTTGTCATCGGTGGATGGCGAGCATGACGTGATTGTTTTTCGCCCTGATATCGCCAATGACTACAGCACTGGATCTTTCGCCCTCTTACTGGACAAACCTGCAAATGCTGACATCAGAGGTATCTCTCTTATCGAACAAGATACCCGTGTTGGTGATGCCGACCTGGAGGCCGGCGACTTTCTCTTCACCCGCGAAGGTGGGGCTGAGGACGACGATGTATGGCTGTACCAGACCGATGAGGTAGGACTGCTGACCACCAGCGGCACTGCCAGCGTCCTGATCGAGGGGGATGAAATCGGCATCCAGAAACTCAACGGCATCGATCTGGTGGAAACCACCATCATCATCGGCGGTCAAACTCTGAATAGCGGCACCATCCTCCTCAACTCCGACGGGACTATCGCAGCCGGACTTCCCGTAAGCAAATTTGATATCTATGCCCTCCATGTTTCTGCCACCACCCTGGTGAGCGGAAACGGAAACGGTGCTGCCACGACAACAATGTTTTTTGACGGCAGCGATCTTAACTTTAACGAAAATGATGAAAAGCTCGATGGATTCACCCTTACCACGAGCAACAACCATTCCCCCGTCCTCACCCTGCCCGGCACTCCGCTCACCTATACCGTAAACAACCCGGCCGAGCCGATCGACTCGACCGCCACCCTTACTGATGCCGACAGTAGCGATCTGGACGGTGGCGCACTCACGGTCAGCGTTTCGGCAGGGGCAACCAGTGATGATGAACTGAGTATCCTGCCGAACGCCTCTGTGACCCTCAGCCTCAGCGACGTCCTCGTTGACGGCACCACCATCGGCAGCATCGATGCTGTCAGCAATGGAACAGGCGGCGCCGACCTGGTAATACACTGGAATGGAGACAGTACACCTGCAAGTATCGAAGCTGTTCTCCGCCGGATTGCCTACAGCTACAGCTCCGCGACACCCGACCTCAGCACGCGCGTTATCGACTTCACCCTGACTGACGGTGATGGCGGCAGCACCATGGTCCAGCAGTCGGTGAACTTTGTTGCCGGCAACGCAGCACCGGTGCTCACTCTACCGGGCGACCCGGCAACCTTCACGGAAAATGATCTTTCGCCAGTCATTGTCGATGCCACGGCAACAATCACCGACGATGGCACCGATCTGAATAACGGAGTTCTCACCGTTTCAATTATTGCCAACGGCAGCAACGATATTCTCAGTATCCTGCCTGGTGGCGCCATCAGTCTCAACAGTTCTGATATTGAATATGATAATGGTTCGACTGTAGTGGTCGTTGGAACCTTCAGTGGTGGTACCGGCGGCACCGACCTGGTGATTGACTGGAACGCGAACAGCAGCTCCGCCGCTGCCCAGGAAGTCTTACGGCAAATCGCTTTCAGCAATGATTCTGAAGACCCCAGTGGCCTGACTCGAGAACTGCTTTTCACCCTCAGCGATGGAGCTGGCGGCTCCAGTCTCGCCGTTACTCAGGAGGTAAACGTCAATCCAGTCAATGACGCCCCCAGTGGCACTAATAACACCGTCGAAACCGACGAAGAAACCCCCTATATTTTTAGCACTGTTGATTTTGGTTTTAGTGATGACCAGGACAATGACGCCTTCAGTGCTATAACGATCACCACCCTGCCACTTCTCGGTAGCCTGACCTACAACGCAGTGGCAGTCTCCGCTGATGACTCCATCAGTGCAGATGACATCGACCTCGGCCTCCTGCAATACACGCCACCATTGAATGGGGCTGGGTTAAGCTATGCCACCTTTGACTTCCAGGTTCAGGATAGCGGTGGAACCGCCAACGGGGGTATCGATCTGTCAGTGGCAAGGACCATCACCATCAATGTCACCGACGTCAATGATGCGCCGGTGGCCACCGACGACACGGCCAACGGTGATGAAGACACCGCCATCAGCGGCAATGTCCTCACCAACGACAGCGACACAGAGGGCAGCAGCCTCAGCGCCACCCTCGTCGCGGGACCAACCAACGGCACCCTCAGCCTCAACGGCGACGGCAGCTTCACCTACACCGCCAATGCGGACTGGAACGGCACCGACTCCTTCACCTACACCGCCAGCGACGGCAGCCTCGACTCAAATATTGCCACCGTCACCATCACCGTTGATCCCGTCAATGATGCGCCGGTGGCCACCGACGACACAGCCAGCGGTGATGAAGACACCGCCATCAGCGGCAATGTCCTCACCAACGACAGCGATACAGAGGGCAGCAGCCTCAGCGCCACCCTCGTTGCGGGACCGGCCAACGGCACCCTCAGCCTCAAC
>Ga0180008_1000955_pt1 | contig 20141 bp, 22 predicted proteins | sample MM_PW_MetaG_FD_121121 | JGI IMG/M metagenome (GOLD analysis project Ga0180008, IMG submission 121121) | Groundwater microbial communities from the Aspo Hard Rock Laboratory (HRL) deep subsurface site, Sweden - MM_PW_MetaG | ecosystem: Environmental > Aquatic > Deep subsurface > Groundwater...
AGAAGATCCAGGATAATATCGCGGTGGTGGAGGGTGCGAAGTGAAAAGCATTAAGCCGGCGAAAATGAATGCGATTGATTCAACAACGCAGCCTCTGGACATCGCTAAAACGGTGGTGGCTTGCCGCTTGGTCGATGGTGTCCAGTGGATATATGACGTGAACGCGATGTGTGTCGGCGGCTGGATCGTTGAAAACGTATGGGAAAGTGAAGTGGCTTTGTGGTTGATGCGGGAAACAGAGCCGAAAGCGGACGGCACTTGGTCAAGAACGCATTGCATCGAGATATTCAAGTAGATCGGGCTGATGGCGAAGATCGAGAGAGTTGAGGATTGCCCGTTCTATGGGCGGGTGCCGAAGGATCGGTTGGAGAATATGCGCTTCCGGCGGTTCCTGCTCGAAAAAGGGTACGAAGATCGGGATGCGGCGCAGGAAATCTGGATCATGTGCGCGCGCGATCCGCTGTTCTGGATCAATACTTTTGTGTGGACGTTTGAGCCGCGGGCGGAAGACGCGCAAACGGAAACGCGCCTGCCGTTCATTACCTGGGAGTTCCAGGATCCGACCATAATTAACCTGTACGCCGCGGTCGGGATCGAGGATCGGATCATCGATAAAAGCCGCGATATGGCCGCTACCTGGATGATGCTGCTGGTGATCCTGCACCAGTGGCTATTCCTCAAGTACCGCACGTTCCGGATGGCGTCGCGCGTCGAATCGCTGGTGGATAAACGGGACGATCTGGACGCACTCCTGCCCAAACTCGATTACGTGATGAAGTGGCTGCCGTCGTGGATGAAGCCGGAAATGCCGCTGGGCTCCCGGACGCACCTGCACATGGCTAACCTGGAACGCGGCAATACGATCGAAGGCGGTTCGACCACGTCCGACATGTTCCGCGGCGGCCGCTGCACCTGCGCGATGCTCGACGAAGCCCAAATGTACCCGGATGGCGGGTTCGGCGTGTTCAAGGCCACCGGCGATACGGCTAACTCGCGCTTTATCAACGGCACTTGCGGCGATCCGGGGAACGTGTTCGACGAAAAGGTGATGGACCCGAGTTGGGCAAGTCGGCGGATCGAACTCGACTGGACTCTGCATCCGCTGAAGCGGCCGGGTTTGTACGAGTGGAAAAATAACGAGTTGATCCTGCACGATAAGCCGTACTGGCGGAACCAGCTCAGGCTGGCCGGGCGCGACTGGACCGTGCCCGACGAAGAACTCGCCGCGGCGGTGTACCCGCACTACAACTTCGTCTGTGACGGCTGGCTGCGCTCACCCTGGTTCGACTGGCGTGAAAGCCGGGCCGGGTCGCGGATGGAGATGGAACAGGAAGTACGTCGCAACCGGGCGGCCAGCCAGGGGGCTTTCTATCCCGGTGACCTGGTCATGCGGATCAAGATGGACGATTGCCTGCCGCCGCGCTACGTCGGCAGCCTGGCCTACGATCCGGAAACGCTGGCGCCGGTCGAGTTTATCGAAGATCCTTACGGGCCGTTGAAGCTGTGGTGCGAACTGGAAGGCGGGCGGCCGGTGCCCGGTCGGTACGTGATGGGCAACGACGTGGCCAGCGTGTCGCAGGAAAGGCAGGCCGGGGCCAGCGTGTCGGCGTCAGTGATCTTCAGCGGCGAGACCGGCGAGCAGGCGGCGGAGTGGGCCGATCATAACCTGGAGCCGCAGGAGGTAGCCCGGAACGCGATCGCGCTGGGCCGGTGGTTCAGTACCGAAGGCGGTGACAATGCCCTGATGGTCTACGAATGCAACGGGCCGGGGCTGCTGTTCGGGAGCGTGGTGCTCGAATATAATTACATGCCGTTGTATATGCGGCGCCGGGCCGGGCGCATCGGCGAGCCGGCGACCAGCGTGCCGGGCTTCCACGCGACCGGGCCGCTAAAGCAGACGGCGCACGGGCGCTTCCGGATGGGTTTGCGCGAAGGGAAGTGTACGATCAGGTCGATCGACATGGTCAACGAGATGCCGGCGTTCCGGTATTCGGCCGGGACGGTCGAGCACGCGGCCAGCAAACAGACGCGCGATCCTTCGGGAGCAAGGCACAATCACGGTGACCGGACTTCGGCGGGCGTGTTCGCGTGGGAAGGCACGCGGGACGGGATCGAGATCAAGGAACGCCGGGCGGTCAGCGATCCGGCCAAGGCCAAGCCGAATTGCTGGGCGTATCGCGCCAAGGTCCGCGAAGAAGAAGCCCGGCGGGCGGCGGAGAAGAAGAGATGGGTGAACAGGGCGGGTTGAAAGGTTGAGCGATGCCGACGAAGATTGAATGGGCTGCGACGTCGGGCGTGGCGCCTGTAGCGTGTTGGTGGAAAGGGAGGATCTGGTCGTCAGTGCAAAGGACGGTGCGTGTAGTGGCGGAGCGCAGAGCCCGTCGCGCGTTGAAGAGGAGTGGTATCGATGATTTGCGAAATTATCAACCCGAGTGATGCTTACACCCTGGAATGCAATGACTTTCTGGTTGGTGCGGTGGCCGTCGCCGTGCTGGGGGAGGGCCATTATGGACTCAAATCGGAAGACGGCGAACGGCAGACGCCCGTTCTGCTCGGGTGGGTTCGGTGGCTTGAGGAGGAGGGGATTAAAGATCTTGCGGAATATCTGAAACAGAACAACGACGCCATAGCCGAGGCCCTGGGGTCCGTGCGCATCGGCGAGGCTGCGGAGCGCAAGGCCGAAAGGGAAGCCGTCAAATACATGACGGCTGAAAACGCCGAGAAGTACCGTCTGGAACGCCATGATGCGGCCCGTTCGTCGATGAACAACATTGGTCGCCGAGCGTGGCAGATAGCTCAAAGGATGCGCGGCGACAAGGATGCAGAAGTGCCGCCGGATGACTCGATAGTTCTGGTGGGCGGTTGAAGAGGAGTGGTATAAATGAGAGAGAACCCAGAAGCCCGTTTGTGCGAGCGTCTGAGCGCGTGGCTGACCGAGCAGGGTTACGCGGTCTACTGTGAGATACAGATGCTGGGGTATGTCATGGATCTGGTGGCCGTGAAAGATGGCGTGGTGATCGTGCTGGAGGCCAAGACGTCATTGACTCGGCGGGTACAGTATCAGGCGTGCCGTGGACAACTGTACGGCGATCTGTCGTATGCCGCAGTCGGCACCAGTCCGCGCAAGCGGTCGCTTGAGCATTGTCGCAAGATAGGCGTAGGCGTTTACCGCGTCACGCCCGAAAGCGTAACGCTGGTGCTTGAAGCGCAAAGGATGCCCAATCTGCCATTTCCGGAACATCGGCGGCGCATGCTGAATATGCTCGCGGAGATCGAACCGGGCGGAACGGCGGGTCTGCCAACCTGCGCGGGCATCGGTCCAGCACAGGATTGTTACGACCGTATCCAGATATACCGTGAGGCTCACCCAAAGGCAACTGGGCGTCAGATATATGAAGAGGTTTCGAATCACTATTGCAACCATCGCAGTCTACAGGCCGCGATGCGCGTCGTTGAGCAGAACCGACGAAAGCGCCAGCGACGGCTGCGTGCGTCGGCGGAGGTGTGAGATGGATTGCACGATGGCTTGGTCTAAAAAACTGACGAAGTGAAACTTCGTTCTAACTGACTGACAAAGCTGGAGCTTTGTCCTGCTTGAAAGGAGAATGCTATGTGGAAAATGGTTGGTGTGGTGCTGGCGCTGCTCTGGTTGCTCTTCCTGTCGGGTTGCTCCAAGGGCCTGACGGCGGAAGAGATGGAGATGCAACGCCAGCAGGTGAAGATGGTGGTCGATGCCCTGTCCGCGACCGACGTGGAAGCAATGGGGTATCTCAAACTGCCGCTGAACGTGGGTATGTTCAATGAAGTAAAATTTGGCAGCGATGGCGAAATTCTGATCCTGCTGAGCGCCAATGCCGGCAATCCATACGTACAAACGGAATCGCTGGCCAGGCTGCCCGCGATCTACCAGGAGGATAAGCTGAAAATCGGCACTGAAGGCGAGGGGGTGGAATGAACGAAGTGAAACTTCGTTCTGCTTGATTTGGAACTCAGCTTTTGATAAGCCGGGTGTGAAGCACACCTTCTCTGAAAGCCGGTCGGCCTTGTGCAGCCAGGGTCGGCCGGCGGTTTTTTGTGCGAAGTGAAACTTTGCGCTACCTGAGGGTTGACGGACGCCGGTGGCGGGGATAGTCTGCCGGACGATGTGAACTCCTCGTAGCGCCGGCTGGTTGGTGCAAGCTGGCCAGCCGGCGCGTTTGGAGGTCCGGAACAATGGACCCAAACAATGCCGATGACTTCGCCCGGCTGGCAGCCGCGCGGGAAAATTCATTTCAGCAACTTGCCACTAACCGATCAAATCGTCTGTACGCCATCAAAGAATACTGCGGGGGGAACTACGGCGACGGCGGGACTGAACATGCCGTGCCGATGCCGCTGCTGACGATGGCCGTGCAAATCTGGGCCCGGTACATCGTCGGTAAAGACCCGCGCGTGATGCTGAGCACGCACTATCCGCAATTGCGCACGACGGCGACACACTTCGAGTATTCGATCAATCAGCGGATCGCCATAATGGAGTTGCAGGAGACCATCCGCGAAGCGGTCATGGGCGCGTTCTTCGGGGTCGGGATCCTGAAAGGCTCGATCGATAAGCAGGAAGGCTACAAGGCCAGGCAACCGTATATAGATAGCATCGACCTGGACGACTGGTTCCACGATACGCAGGCGGAAAGATGGAAAGATACGCAGTACCGCGGACACCGGTTCCAGATGCCACTCGAAGAAGCCAGGAGCAATGAGAAGTGGGATGCCGAGGCACGCGAAGCATTGCAGAAAATCACTTTCGATAGCGAGGAACGGGCGGGTGACGCATCCAGGGGGGCCAGGCAGGACGACCGGCCGGTGGATATGGTGGATCTTTGGGAAACGTACCTGCCGGCCACGCAGACGATGATCATCGACGGGGGCCACGATGCTGCCAGGCCGTTGAAGACGTGGAAGTTCAAAGGCCCGCGCAGCGGGCCGTACTACTTCCTGGGGTTCGGCGACGTGCCGCGGAATATCATGCCGTTGGCCAGCGTGGCCATGCTGAGCGAGTTGCATCGCATGGCCAACAATATGTACCGCAAAATGGAGGACCAGGCCGACGCGCAGCGGAATATCCTGGCCGGCCCGATGAACGCCAGGGAAGACGGCGAGAAGATCCTGCATTCCAAAGACGGGGATTATATCCCGGTCATGTCGCCGGAATTGCTCAAGGGCTACAGCCTGGGCGGGGTGGACGCGCGGACGTTCAACTACGGCATGCACCTGGTGGACCGGTTCTTTATGACGGCCGGGAACCTGGATATGCTGGGCGGCCTGTCGCCATCGGCCGGGACATTGGGGCAGGAGCGGATCTTAAATGAGCGCGCCGGGATGCTCATCCAGGATATTTCCGAGCGGGTTTTGCGGGCCGTGCAGTGGTGTGCCCGGACGATCGGGCACTATATCTGGAAAGATCCGGTCACGGCGCACGTGTTCGAGCGGCAGATACCGGGGGTGCCCGGGTTGACCGTGCCGGTGCGCTTCGGGCCGGAGCACCGTAAGGGCGATCTGCTGAGCTACGAGATCAAGATCGAGCCTTACGCCCTGTCGTACCGGTCGCCGGGCGAACGGGCGCAAGCCCTGATGGCCATGCTGGGGCAGCTCCAGCCGCTATACCCGGAGATGATGCGGCAGGGCAAGTCGTTCGATATGGGCATGCTGATCGATAAGCTGGCGCGCATGTACGACATGCCGGAACTGAGCGAAGTGATCGTGAGTACGGAGCCGGTTGCAACGGGCGCGAACGAGCCGGCGCCGGCGCCGGCTAATACGACGCGGACGCATCAGCGGGTGAACACGGCCGCGCCGTCGCGAACCGGCCAGGAAGCGAACATGGCCGGGGCCATGGCGCAGGCGCAGAACGCGGGAGCACTGGCGGCAGCCGGTTAAAGGGGTAACTATGCTGGGGCAGTTGCCAGATATAGCTACCGAACTCGGAGTTGGGGGGATTTTCGCGCTGCTGTTGATCAAGGAAGTGCTGAGTTACCGGAAGAAGGGGAGCAACGGGGATAGTTACGTCAAAATCTGTAAAATCGGCACGCAGGTCGAGCAATTGACGGACTTGCACAAACAAAGCGACGCGGACGGGCGGCCGCTGGTGTTCCGGCCGCCGGGCCTGGACAAAGCCATTAGCGCGTTGAATCATTCGGTCAACCGGATGACCACGATGGTTGAAAAACAGACGGATTTGCTGGAACGACTACGGGCGGCGGCGGAAGCGAAGAAATGATCTGCGGGTTCATTTGTCGGCATTGCAAAATGTATTCGGCTTGCGCGGATGGCGCGCGGGTGTGCGAACATTGCGGGTCAACCAGCGCTGCCGGGCGATTGCCGCGGGCGGCGAATCCGTGGCCGCGCTGGTCGGATACGTTTGGGACCGGTACGAATCCGGAACATATCAGGGCTGACGAGAAAATGCTGGCCGACGCGGGGATCCCGACGCACTTCGATCCGGCTACCGGGAGGGCGCGGGTGGAGAATCAGCATCACGAAAATCAATTGAGCAAGTTTTTTAAGCTGTACGACAAGGATGCGTGCTATCGACAGTATCGGCCGTAGAAGAAAGGAAGGTTGACGATGGTTGAAGAGCAGAATGACCGGTTGCAAACCGGTCCCACAAAAGATGAGGATTGCGACAGGCCGGTGGTGATCTATCACGCCGGGTGCCTGGACGGGTTCGGGGCGGCTTACGCGGCCTGGCGGAAATTCGGGGACCGGGCGGAATACATGCCGGCGGGGTACGGGAAGGTGCCGTCTTTGCGGGCTGATGGGCGGGCTACTGTTTACCTGGTGGACTACAGTATCCCGCGGAAAGAGATCGAGCAGTGGCGCAAGATGAGGAAGGTGGTGGTGATCGACCATCACCAGTCGGCCGCCAGCGAGTTGGAAGGGTTGGACGATTGTATCTTCGATATGAACCAGTCGGGGGCCGTGCTGGCGTGGAAATACTTCTGCCCGGGCGAAGACGTGCCGCAACTGCTGCGGCATATCGAGGATCGGGATCTGTGGCGGTTCCGGATGGATCAGACGCGCGAAATTTGCGCGGCGCTGTATGCCTACGACTTTGATTTTGCGGGCTTCGATGAAATGGTGCGGGTGGAGCCACTGGATACGCTGTTCCAGGAAGGTATCGCGATCCGGCGGTGGCAGGAGAAGGCGGCGATCCAATTGATCAAGAATCCGGAAGTGATCGAGCTGGACAAGGTCGCCATCGGGCCGGACGAGTGCCTGTGCGTCAACGCGCCCTATATGCTGGCTTCCGACGTGTGCGACCGGATGATCGTGCGCTTGTACGCCAAGGCGCAGTCGGAACGGCCGTTGATCGATGATAAAGTCTGGGAAGGTTTCTCGGGCGTGTCCGGGTGGCATGGATTCGTGGCGAGCTGGTCGTTTATGGATGGAAAGTACGTCTACCAACTGCGGGGGAAGGGCAGCGTGGACGTTTCCGAGATCGCCAAAATGTACGGCGGCGGCGGTCACAAACACGCGGCGGGGTTCGCCGTGGCGGATAAAATTCCGGGGTACCCCTTGCGGAATTATTGGAGCGACGTTAAAGAGACATCCGGTGAGACTGCGGCGGGCCGTCGCGAGTAGCGACGGACCACGAATAGCGGGCCGGGCGGCCTTTGGCCAGGTCGCTTAACGAAATACTTCGGCCCACACACGAAGCGGCCTGGTTGGGCAAGTCGCGAAAGCGCGGCTTGCCCTTTTTTGTTGACCAGGGTTGGCGGAGTGAACCGATGGGTAAAGGCAAAGAGCAAAATGGTGATACGGCGGTTTTGACCGTGCCCGCGCCGAGTGCGAAGGCGCTCGAAGGGGTCAAGGCCGTATTGGCACAAATTAACGAGAGCCGGCTGCCGCCGGCCGAAGAAACGGTGGAGCCTGGTGGGAGCCACGCTGACGAAGTGAAACTTCGTCCTGCCGCAAAGGCGGGGGAGAAGCCTGAAGAACAGAAGCCCGCGAAGGGCAAACAAGATACTGCGCCGGAAAAGGGTAAGGATGCCGCGGCCGATGAGAAAATTCCGGCCCGCGATGAACCGACGCCCGAAAAGGCAGCGCGGGAGAAGCCGGCGATCAGCGATCAGCTCAAGGAACGGGCGAAGAAGTTCGGATATACCGACGAGATGATCGCCGCGGCGGGACCGGATAGACTGCCGATCCTGCTGGATCGCATGGAATGGACGGCGGCGGCGGGGCAGCCAGCTCCGTTAAAAACCGAGCAGCCGCCGGCCAGGGTTGACGCGGGCGCGACGGAGCCCGCGGTCGAGGTCCAGCCCACGCCAACGGGGGAAATGCCGAAATACCTGGGTGAGATTGATGAGGACGTGGCCGAGGAAACGCTGACCGCCGCCGTGAAGGGCATCTACAAAGAGATGAACCAGCGCGTGGCCAAGATGGAGCAGGTGTTTCTGGCCGACCGTCAAAAGCAGATCAATCATAACGCCAGGCAGTTTATGAGCCGGCATGACAAGCGGATCAAGGAGCTGGGTCCCGGTTGGCAGGAGATTTTCGGCGATAAGCCCGTCGGAAAACTCCAGGAGAGCGATCCGGAATTCGAGAAGCATACGGACCTGTGGCAGGCGATGGCCGCGATCAGCAATGGCATGATGCGCGAAAATGGCGGACAGGTGCCGGATGAAGATGAAGTTTTCCGGAGAGCACTTAACGGCAGATTTTACGAGCACGCCATAGCGCTTGTGAAGGACCAGGCCAACCGGGAAATCGATGAATACAACGAAGATAGCCTGCCAAGGCCGACGGCGCGCAAGCCGGGGGCCACTACGGCCGCCGAGAAGCAGCGCAAAGCGATCGAAAAGATCGCGGCGGCGCAGGCGAAGCATCGCGGATCCGGTTAGCCGACATCCTATAAACAGCGCAGGAAGTGAGGCTCTTTCGTGATTACGATCGCGGAATTGGCTGATCTCCTGCTGGCAAGTCAGGAAGGGCTGGACCGGCTGAAGTACACCACCTTGATGTACACGCTTCAGCGGTACCACGCGGCCCCCAAGATACTGACCGAGCAGGCGACTAAAGAGTTGCCCGGAACGGATATTCGGCGGAACGTGCTGGGCGAAGACAACGGCTCGGCACGGGCCACCGCCATGTACGACGATGACGTACTGGCCGTCGTGGACGGTCTGCACGAAGTCGTCGTGCAGTGGAAAAAGGTTACCGCGAATTTCAGCTTTGACCAGGGTGAGATTGACCATAACACCGACCCGGTCCGCATTCTGGATCTGTACAAGATCCGGCGCGAGCAGGGCCAGGCGGCGCTGGTCAAGTACCTGGAAGCGAAATTCTGGGCCGATCCGCCGGGCGACACTGACACGTTGACACCGTTTGGAATCTTCTACTGGATCGTGAGCAAAATCACCGGCGCATCGGCAACTACCGGTGCGGGCGAGTTCGGCGGCATCACGCCGAGCGGACACGCCAATCCTTCCGGTGGACTGACGCACGCGCAGTGGCGGAATTGGACCCACTCCTGGACGACATTCGGGGAAGATGACCTTATCAAGAAGTGGGCGCGGATGCACCGGAAGACTAACTTCATCGCACCGCGGCCGACTCAGGAGAACTACACCGAAGCCCGCGATCAGCAGGTGTACTACACAGACGAGTACACGCTGGAAGCGGCGGAGAAACGGGCCCGTCAGCAGAATGACAACCATGGTCCGGACCTGGGTATGTATTTCGATGAGGTGATCTTCAAGCGGCACCCGGTTCGCTGGGTGCCGGCACTCGACACCAAGACGAATCAGCAGATCGTGGCGGTCGATTGGTCCACGATCGAGTGGTGCGTCAAGCCGGGTGGGTTCCTGGTTGAAGGCAAGCCGCAACCGGTGGCTAACAAGCACACGGTGCTGGCAGTGTTTATCGACGGGGAAGGCAACCTGGTCTGTCGCGATCGAAGGCAGAACGGCATTCTGATCGGCCCGGCGATCTAGTCGGAGCTGATGAAAGGAATGGTGAGATAATGGTAGTCGGAAATCCGATCTACGACAAACAGGGCCAGGTGTATATCAAGGAAGTGTTCTTCACCGGTTCGGTGGCGTTGCTCAAGGGTCAAGGTCTCTGCTATGACCGCGACTACGGGACCGCGACGGTTGCGGATCAGCGGCGCGATCGGCGGGTAGAACTTCCTTCCACAACTAACAACATGTGGTTCGCCGGCGTGACGTGCGAGGCATACGACGCGGTCAGTGGCGGCCAGCGCATCCGGATCTATGAGCCGGGCAGCATTTGCGAAGTGCTGTGCAGCGTGGCCACGACGGTTGGCGTGACACGTATGACCTGCGGCGTCGGGGCCGGTCAGCCGGGTATCTTCGGGTTGCAGGGTTTTGGTGGTCGGGGTACGGCCCTGGCATTGAAAACCGCCGCCGAAGGTAGTGGCGTGTTGGAGTTGAGCCTGGCGGCCGATGCGTACCTGGACGCGACCGGGTTGATCCTGACGGACGGCTCGGCGACGTTCATCACGAACGGCGTGGTGGCCGGTGACCGCGTATTTATCCAGACGGTTGAAAGCGACGGTACCAACAGCGGTACGGCGGGTGAATACGTGGTGGCCAGCGTCGATCTCGAAACGCAGATCACGCTGACCGCCGCCGCTTCCGATGGCGGTACGATGGAGGTTGGTTACTTCGTCCTGGGTAAGAGACCGTTGACCGTGTTGTGCCTGCTGGAAGACGGCGAAGAGTCGGGCTTGCAGCAGTTTATCGACCTGAACGACAACGCGGCGTCGGCGGCGATGGTCGGCGGGTACACTTACGCTTTGGGCGGTGTGACACTGGCTAACGGTAACGCGACCGACACGCTGGCCGACGGCGTGATCAACGGACAGAAGAAGGGCTTCAAGTTGATCGCGGCCCTGGGTACCAGCGATTGGGTCATCACGGTAACAAGTGGTTTCACAATGGCTGGTGGAGCACTGGGAACTCTGACGTTGGATGGCGCGGCTGACGATGTGCATTTGATCTGGTACGGCCAGGAATGGCGTGCGCTGACCGCACACGGTACAGCCGAATCGTAAATTTGGCTTCTTTCCCCTCCCACGGCCGGTCGGGCATGGGCCCGGCCGGCTTGGGGGTCGGGGTGCCGTGCGAAGTGGAACTTCGCACTACTGGACTGATCGCACTACTGGACTGACGAAGTGGAACTTCGTCCTACTGAAGAAGGAGAAGATGAATGGGACCGCGGGTTGAACCTTTTTATGAGTCGGTGATTGGGGAAGTGCAGCGGAATCAGATCAGGACCATGCTGGGCGGGGCTGAGATCCCGGCGAAGTTGCTGGCCCGGATCGAAGACGCGGCCCGGCGCAGCCGGGCAATTAACGCCGGGCCATTGGACAAAGATCAATTGGTCACGATCGTGACCGGCTGGATGCCGGAAAAGGATCTGGTGGGCGTCGAAACGCCGCCGGATGCGGAAGGGAAGATCGAGAAGATCAGGGACGAAGCACCCTGACAAGTGCTGGAGTGAAGTATGGCTGATCTGGCGGTGAAGCACGCAAGCGCGGCTAAACGGACCGGGCGGCTGCTGGGGTACGGGCGCAAAACCTACGGGGGCAGCCCGGACTATACCGCCGGTCAGAAGCTCGACATTGACGAAGTGATCGAGAACGCCGAAAGACGGTTGTATTACCCCGAACCAATCCCGCCCGATCGGGTCAGCCACAAGTGGAGCTTCCTGGAAGTCGAGACCACGCTGGAAACCGGGGTGGCGACGGCCGAAGTTACCGCCGGGACTACCGGGACTACGCTCAAAGATGCTACCAATACACCATTCACGACGGCGATGGTGGGGGCCACGGTCAAGTTCACGGATTCCGAGAACACGTACACCATAGCTTCGGTGACCAGTACCAGTCAGGTCACGCTGAGCAGCGCGCTCGATAGCGACGATGATGACGTGGCGGATGCGTTCACCATCTACGGGTACGAAGACTACGAGCTGCCGGCTGACTTCGGGCATATCCTGGACCGGTTCGAGTACCAGGCCAGCGTGGGGTACAGCCCGATCGAGAACGTCGGCGTGGCGCGCGTGCGGCAAAAACTGGTCGAGTACGCCGGGACACTCGGCGTGCCGAAAATCTTCGGGATCGTATCGGTGGCGCACGACAGCGATACCGACCAGATCCGGCGTGTGAAATTCGCGCCGAAACCGGACCAGGTCTATACGCTGAGCTTCATGTACAAGGTGGAGCCGGTCAAGATCGCAAAAACGAACGAAGAGTATCCCTACGGCGGGGCACAGTTCGCCGGGGCGTTCCTGGCGGTGCTCGACGCGGAAGCGGAACGGTTCCGGTTCGGGGTGTACGGGGAAAAGAACGGGTACGCGCAGCAAAGGTTACGGGCGGCGATCGATAACGACCTGCGGCAAGGGCCGCGGATTATCGGCAACCTGGCCGCGGAAGCGCGGCGCCGGCGGAGCCCGCGAAAAGAGCGGCGGGTGACGGTAGTGGTCAACGGAGTTACGCAATAGGAGCTGTACTATGGCAGCGGCAAGCAAATTCGGTAACGTGCTGGCGTCGTCAACCACACAGGCCAGTATCGACCTGGAGGAACACGTGGCCTACGCGGTGTCGCACAACGGCGAAACCGTGGGCGGCGTGGCGGACGCGGATATTATCGTGCTGAGCCCGGACGGCGCGGCGACGGCGGACAAGACGGCGGAAGCCGGCAAGATCATCCTGCACGCCAATCAGTCGATCGTGTTGCCGGCCGGGTTTACCAGGCTGTACTATGAATCGCCGACCGCCTTGCCTTCGTTCCAGTTGATGCCGTGCGAGACGGTGCGGAACTATGAAGGCGGGGCCGGCGCGATCTAAGAACGGAAGAGGGTAATGGCGGTGATATGGCCTACAGCCAGACGGTTGACCGGACGGCGACGAATGCCGCTGTTCTACCGCGGGATCGATCCGGCGCTGGTGCGCGGCGTGCTGCGCTTGCCGCCGGATTATCAGAACAGTCAGGCGCCGGGCAACGTGCCGTGGGCCGATACCAGCCATATCGAATCATCCGGCAGCGGTGAGGCCAGCGTGACGCTGTCGGGGGCCGCGCCGGATAGCGAGGTATTCTACGCCGCCGCCCTGATGGGCCGCGCGGCCATCCCGGCGGCGGCTACGATAACGGGCGTGGTTTTCAATATGCTCGCCGCGCAGACCGGCGCGCCGATTTGTAAGCTGCTGCAAATCGTGGATCACGCCGGCGCTCAGATCGGTACCGACCGCAAGGCGGATATTGGCACACTGGCGGGGACGGGGTTGCAACTCTACGTGGTCGGCGATCTGAAAAACACACTCACGGCCGAATGGGGCGCGGCGGTCGCGGCGCTGACCGTCGCCAACTGGCAACACGCCAATACGGGGATCGTGTGGCAGTTCACGGATGGCATACCGGGCGACGCGACGATAGAAATCGATTTCGCCTGGCTGGACCTTTACTTTCAGGAGTGATAGACGATGTCGGAACACAACTTATACAAACAATTGAACGAGGCGCTGATGGAGGCCAGTGGCAAGGTCCTCTATCAGGCGGCGCTGGCCGGGCACCTGCTGGCCTGGGGACCGACCGTGCCGACCTTGGCCAGTACGGGCTACGCCAAGGGCTGCTTGTTTATCCACACGGATGCTTCCGGTCGGGCAGACGCCTGGTACCAGAACGTCGGTACCGGAGCGTCGTGCGATTTCGAGGCGCAGGCGCCGACCGAGCTGGCCGACGCCGGCAGCCTGATCACGGCGACCACGATCGAGGGCGCCTTGCAGGAAGCGTTCCAGCATATTCAGAGCGCGCAGGCGTTTGTACCGATCCCGCTCGGATCGTTCACGCTGGAAGACGGCACGGCCTTGACGAAGTATGCGGCCGGCGGCGCTACGCCGGGCTTCCAGCAGCTTGCGAACAAAGAAATCGTCCTGGCGTGGGACGGCAACGCCACGCAGACCGCCGTGGGCTGCACGATCCCGATGCCGCCAGACCTGGACGATTCGGCCGATGTGGTGGTGCATTACCTGGCCAATATGGCCGGTGCGACCGACACGCCGGTGATCGTCAACGAGGCGTACTTCAATAAGGGTGACACCGACTGCGCCGGTACGGACGATGAAGTGGATGGCGGCGTGACGCTGACCGAGTACAGCATGACCATCGCGGCAACCCATGTGCCGGCGGCGCCGGCGGCGCTGACCCTCGTGTTCGACCCGACCAACGGCGAGATGACCACCGACGAACTGTATATCTACGGCGTCTGGCTGGAGTACACGCGGAAGACGCTGACCAGCTAGGATTGAGGATTGAGGGGAGCGTCGGCGTCTCGCCGGGCAGATGGTGCAGCCGCGGGAAATACCGGCGGGACGCCGATGCTCCCCATGAAAGGTGAGTTTGTGGCTTATCGTCCGCGTAAATTGCAGTTCCCGCTGGGCGGGTTGCATCGGGGCGGCGGCTACCAGTCGCAGCCGCCCTATACCACGCCCGATGCGCTTAACATGCGCCCGATCGAAACGATCGAGGGCCGGGCGCGCGGCGGGGTGCGGCCGGGGCTGATGAAGCCACATCGGGGACACGCCAGCGCCACGGCCATGCGGCTGATGGCGGAAGTCAATTACCTGCGTGACGACGATTTCGACCTGTACGAAGACGATTTCGCCGGCCGCGACCTGAGCGGTGAATGGGCCATTCCCACCTGGATGGGTAGTTTCCCGACGCTCAACGGTGACGGCTGGGCCAGAATCGCCTACAGCAACGGCACCCGCCTGGACGGCTGTGTCGGACCACTGCAAAACGTGGAGGTCGAATCGGGCCGGTACTATGTCCAGGCGTTCATCGCGCCGTACAACGGGGCCTATCGCGGGGCCAAATATCGGTTGTACGCCGGGCTGATGAACGGTGGTTACGATCCGACAGGTAATCCGGGCGGCGGGATCGTGGCGGAAATCGAGATGGCGGCCGATGGCAATATCAATGCCAACGTAAAAACGTATGACCACGTCGGCGCTTTGACCAAGAATGTAGACAGTACCGATGTTGGTCAGCCGGGCGAGCTGGGCGCAATAAGTACGACCTACCCGTGTGCCGGCTGGATGAGTCTGTACGTGGGTTATAATACAGCCAACACGGTGCTTATTGCGCTGCACTTTCGGGGTGTCACGCTGATCAACATTGTGGCCGCGAGCCCGGCTTATACCTACCCGGAAACCGGCTGGCAGACGATGGGGTTCGGCGCGGTGGTGGTCGATGACGAAGACGTGGCGCTCTTCCGCCAGTTCCGGCAGATGTTCTACTCGACTGAAACGGTCGAAAAGCAAGCCAGCATTATCGTGTGCTCAGGCGATGGGCGGCTGTTCCGTGAGAAGGAAGTCGGCAACCTGTCGTTGGTAGCAAGTGACTATACGTTAGCCAGCGATCGGTTAATGCACGCCACCCAGTACGGCCAGAGTTTGTACATTGCCGATTGTGGCACGCCGGTATTGCGGGGCGCCGGGGACATTTCGCAGGGAACCGGCGGGACGCTCCTGGAAGCCGATGGTGTGGATGATTGGAACACGGTGGGAATCGACCAACTTGTGGATCTGGTGGCCGTATCAAAGGAAACACCCAGCAGCGGCGCGCTCGCCGGGACTTATGGAATTGGCGGTGTGCTCGGAACCGATCCGCGATATTTGAGACTCTATCCAGTCAACAGTAGCGCCGGGCCGGTTACGTTCAGCATCGAGGTCGGGCCAAAAGTTTATGATCCAAAGACCGACCTACTGATGCCTTGGTACGAACGACTAAATATACCTATGGTGGGCAATCTGCCGGTGGGTTGTAATCTGATCGCAACTTACCGGGCGCGCATCATCCTGGCGGGTAAGCACGTCTGGTACATGTGCCGGCAGAACAATCCGTGGGATTGGGACATCGGCGCTGACGTAAACGACGCGCAACGGGCGGTCGGCGGGCCGGTGGCCGACGCCGGGCTACTTGGTAAACCGATCACGGCGGTGGCGCCGTTCGGGGATGACTTTGTGATCTTCGGTTGCTCGGACGAACTGTGGATCTTGCGCGGTGATCCGGCGCTGGGTGGTAGTTTGGATAACTTCAGCCGCGATCATGGAATTGTCTCGATGGGGGCGTGGTGCTACGGGCCCAATAACCTGATCCTGTTTCTCGGACAGGACGGGCTGTTCGTGGTCCCGGCTGACGGGTCCAGTCCGCCGGAAAATTTGTCCGACCGGCCCTTGCCGCTTGAGTTGAAGCGGGTGGATCCCGAACAGTACGAAGTGCTGATGAGCTACGACAGCTTCGCGGAAGGCGTACATTTGTTTCTGACGGGCGGCGATCCGCGCAAGCGGCGACACTGGTGGTTCGATTGGTCGTCGCGCGGGTTCTGGCCGGTCAGTCTGGCGGATGACCACGAGCCGACCGCGATCATGCGGCACACGTCGCAATCGGCGTTTGACAACGGCGTGCTGCTGGGTTGCCGCGACGGTTACACACGGATGTTCCGGGACGAGTGCGAGAACGACGACGATACGGCCATCGACAGTTACGTGCTGTACGGGCCGATCGCGCTGGGGCCGGACGGCTACGGCGGCATGCTGGACGAGATCGTGGCCGCGCTGCCGCAAGGCAGCGGGGCGGCGGACTGGGAAGTGCACGTGGCCGAGACGGCGGAAGAGGCCGTCGAGGCGGCCATGAACGGGGATACGGCGTTCGCTTCCGGCAACGTGGCCGGAAGCACGAATTGGGCGGCCGGGCTGAACAACGTTGAAAGTATCCAGGGCTTCGGTGGAGCCGCGGTCATCAAGGTGTCCGGCGGCGCGACGCAGCGCTGGGCGATCGAGGCGATCCTGGCGAAAGTGACCCGGGCGGACGTGCAACTTATAGATTAGGGCGTACTGTGAAATGGCGGTTACGGCGTGGACATTACCAGCAGTCAGCGGGGCAGTGGGGACGGGGAACAGTTGGAACGATCACACACTAATCAAGGTTAAGAACGACGTCGGCTGTGAAGCGGTGGTCGATGCCACATCGACAACGTATCTCATTTCGCAAGGTTACGGTTGGACAAGTCTTATCCCGGCAGGTGCCTCGATACTGGGCATTGAGGTGCGCATTCGCCATCAGGGAACGGGCGCTTCCGTCAAAGATTCGGTGATCAAGCTGCAAACCAACGGCACGCTGCGCGGCGACAGCAAGGCGTCCGGGACCGCCTGGGCGAACGGCAGTTGGGAAGACATAACGTATGGCGGGGCGGCCGATCTGTGGGGCAACGCGGCCACCGACTTGTACGCCTGGATCATGGGCGGGGCGACATTCGGGGCCGCCGTGCGAGCCCGGTGGGATGCCGTGGGAGCCGGGGCCGCGTTGGTTGATAGCCACGAAATGCGGGTGTACTACGCACCGCCGGCGCATTACCACCGCGGCCAGCAGCAGTAAAGGAGACCGATATGCCTGACATCCGGATGGACGTTGATGCGGCCGTAACGGTCCCGGTGAACATCTTTCCGCTGACGGACGATACGGACTTCAAGACGCGCGAAACGGCCATCGTCTACAACCAGGCGGGGATGGACCTGGTCTGGAACTTCGTAACGTCGGCCGGGGTAATCACGCAAACCGCCGTGACGCCGACTACCGGTGGTGATTACGACTGGTCGCACGTCGGCGACGGGATCTACAAGATCGAGATCCCGGCGGCGGCCGGCGCGTCGATCAACAACGATACGGAAGGCTACGGCTGGTTCACGGGCTACTGTACCGGCGTGCTGCCGTGGCGGGGTCCGACGATCGGCTTTCGGGCGGCCGGTTTGAACGATCTGCTGTGTGATTCGGCGTACAGCGCCACGCGCGGCCTGGCCGGTACGGCGTTGCCGGCGGCGGCGGCGGATGCGGCGGGCGGGTTGCCGGTGAGTGACGCCGGCGGGCTGGATCTGGATACGAAGCTGGCGAATACCAACGAAGTTACGGCGGCGCGCATGGGCGCCTTGACCGACTTGATCGACGGGGGCCGGCTGGATCTGCTGATCGATGCGATCCTGCTGGATACCGGGACGGACGGGGTGATCGTTAAAGCGCTCGGCCTTAATACCGACGCGGTCAACGAGATTGCGGACGGGATCCTGGACCGGGCGGACGGGATCGAGACCAGCTATACGTTACGCCAGGCGCTTCGGCTCGTGCTGTCGGCGCTGGCTGGAAAACTGACCATTACCGGCAACTCAGTGATCATAAGGGACGTGAACGATACGAAGAACCGGATTCAGTGTACCGTGGACGCCGACGAGCAGCGGTTAGTGATCGTGTTGGATGTGAGCTGATGTTTTTGAAGAGGTATTTTAATAGCGGCTGCTACGCGAATGCGTACTTCCCGGCCGGGCTGGTCGCGGAAGAGCCGGTCACAATCGACGCGGGGCGGGCGGAACCGGTTTACGTGCGCGGATTCAATCCGAACGCCGAGTATGCCCACGAGGTCAGGCAAGCCCTGCAACGCATCCGCCTGTGGCTCGACAACATGGAAACGCGGCTGCAAACGCTCGAAGAATCACTGACGCTGGAGTGCGCGCTGGGTACGCCAATGGGAAAGGTGCTAATCGACGACGAGGGTAGTACGATCAACCTGAACGTGGCTACCTGGCGGGCGTGGGTCAGCCGCAAAATCGTGACGCACAATCAATCGCTGGCGCCGATCTGCACCCTGAACGCCGACGATGACAGTCATATCCTGGCGAACGATAGCCGGGCCATCTGTGTGAGCATCGGGGCCTATGCCAAACGGCTCGACGATCGCCTGGTGGCAGGAGGTTTGTAATGCCCGCTGAAGTGCTTATTGCCGATCTGGACGCCGAAACCGGAGCCATCGCCGGGACTGATCTGGTAGTGGTCGAGGTGACGGGTGTGACCAAAAAGGTCACCGTGGCCAATTTCATCAGTCTGAACAGCCTGGCGCTGGGGCCGGCGGCGACCACGCTGAACTCGGTGCCGCAATGGGACGCGGCTACCCGCACGCTCAAGGACGGGCTGACCCTCAATACCGTCGTCAACGATCCAGGCGTCGATACGCAACTGGTCACCGAACAGGGGATCCGCGAAGCCCTCAACAACGTGGCCGTGACGCGCTGGAAAACGGTGCTCGATGCGTACTATACCGATACGCCGACCGATACCGACACGCTGGCCATGTCAAATACGTCGGATATGGCCGTGGGCCTGCCGGTCAGGTACACCATCGGCGGGACGGACTACTACGGGATCGTGGCTGCGGTGGTGGCGAATACGTCGATCGACATTCGCGGGGCGTCCCTGAGCGGCGACGTGACCGCGCTGTACGTCGGCACGCCGGAAATGGTCCACCAGGAAACTCTGTTTATCGGTAGTACCTACGGCGACGGGGCGGCTGACCTGCTGAGCGCTGATAACAACTCCGCCCGGAAGTGGGGCGGCAAGGCGGCTTACCTGGTGTCGATCCATATGCTGCATGGATCGGTGGATTCAGGGGCCAATCAGCCGAAATGTAACGTCAAGGTCAACGCCGTGGCGGTTTCGAGCGAAGACGGCGGGAACGGGGTCCAGCTCGGGGCGGCCGATACGTGGGTTGACGGGTCGGCCGTGGCGATCGATACGGCGCAGTACGATCTTCAATACGGTGAGGATCTGGAAGTGAACTGCACGGTGGCCGGGTCGAACGGTGACGCCGAAGACCTGACCGTGATGCTGGTGTTTGTGCTGACCTGATTGACCGGTTGAAAACCGGTCCCACATAGAAGTGGAGAGTCGCCATGGGTTTTCTGGGTAAAGCATTAAGGCTGGCGGGTGGGGGCGCCAACACCGAAATCGAGCGGCTGATTATGAACCTGATCGGCGGCGTGGGGACGCAATATGCCACCGACGAAGCTACCGCGGCCAATCAGCGCATCCTGGATGAGATCCGGGGGATCTTCGGCAACCTGGAAGGTTACGGCGGGCAGATGTTCGCGCAGGGTCCGGCGCGGACGCAGGGCTTGCGCCAGGGGCAGGCCAACCGGCTGTTGACCGGCGTGGACGTGGACACGGCGGCGCTGATGGGCGGGCCCGGGGCGCAAGACGTGTACCGCTCGGCCTATGGGCAGGTTCCGCCGGCGATCAACGTGATGGGGCCGA
>Ga0180008_1000956_pt1 | contig 20133 bp, 18 predicted proteins | sample MM_PW_MetaG_FD_121121 | JGI IMG/M metagenome (GOLD analysis project Ga0180008, IMG submission 121121) | Groundwater microbial communities from the Aspo Hard Rock Laboratory (HRL) deep subsurface site, Sweden - MM_PW_MetaG | ecosystem: Environmental > Aquatic > Deep subsurface > Groundwater...
AGCTGAGCTTTTTTGTTGCGCCGTATCGGCGAATCCCCTAGGAGAGTCGCCTTCACTGCGGGCGCATCGTGCGCCCTTGTTCAGGCCGGCTGCGTCGCTCGTGGCGCGTCCATGCGCCACGCCCTGGCGGGACACTCCTTGCATTCGACTCTCCTTTAAAAAATGAACCCGACCTTGCGGTCGGGTCTTTGTTGCGCCGTATCGGCGAATCCCCTAGGAGAGTCGCTTTTTCTGCGAGCACATCGTGTGCTCTTGAAAAAGCCGCCTACAGCGCTCTTGGCGCGTCGTGCGCCAAGCCCTAACGGGACGCGCTTCCGGTTCGACTCTCCATAAACAAAAAAGCCCAGCTTTTCAGCTGAGCTTTTCTGTTTATCCCCTAGGAGAGTCGAACCCCTGTTGCCGGGATGAAAACCCGGTGTCCTAACCACTAGACGAAGGGGACGTGGCTTACAGGCAGTACATTACCAAAAATGAGGTTTTTTAGTCAAGAGGTTTTTCTGTTATCATTCTTATTTATTTTTGATTCATATTTGCTAGTGCAAAAAAACTGAGTATATTAGTTTGAAGTCATACTAAATTTATTAAACAACTAGAAAGGGAATTATTCTAATCTATATTTCGGTATATTGATTGTTATAAGGGTACTCTCTATAATGAGGTGATAGAATATTTTTAGGAGGAATCATGAGGAAAGTAATTTTTCTGCTGGTACTGTTGGTGATGGTAGCTGTACCGTTGACTTTTGCAACCGGTATTGGTGTCGCTGCAGGATTGAATCCTATTGGAGGACTTCCAGGATCTAATTTGATGCTTTCATTAAAATTAGCCCAAGTTCCCTTCTTGATGGGTGTCGGATTTACTCTTGGTCAAGATGTTTTTTCGTTTGGATTTACCGGTGATTATTGGATTTTGAATCAGCCTTTGGTCAACTTCATTCATTATTATCTCGGCCCAGGTTTCTATATTGGATATCAAAACGCATTACTAGTTGGTGGCCGTTTCCCCTTCGGTCTTAATGTGTGGCCACTTAAAAATCTAGAACTATTTTTAGAAGTTGCTCCTACACTTGCTATCAGGTTATCTGATCCTATAGTATTCCCGGAATTCGGATTACAAGGAGCATTTGGTCTGCGATTCTGGTTTTAATTTTGTCTGTTAATATCGAGAAAGGCTGCCGTAATGTCGGCAGCCTTTCTTTTTAGTTTTCCAGTTCTTTCCAGCGGGCAAACGCCCGGCGCAGGTGGGGTATAACTATGCTGCCGCCTACGATCAGGCTAACATTACAAGCTTCGCCAAATTCCGCCTTGCTGACACCTTCTTCATAACAGCGTATTGTATGATACAGAATACAATCGTCGCAGCGCAGCACCAAACTGGCCACCAATCCCAGCAGCTCCTTGGTTTTTGCATCAAGTGTTCCGGCCCGATAGGTTTGGCCATCCAGGCTAAAGAAACGCTTAAGTTCCAGATTTGCCGAATCCAGAACAATTTCATTTAGCGCCTCACGTTCATTTTGCCATTCCGAAATGGTTTTATCAAAAAAATCAGCTTTAGGCATGATATGCTCCTCCATTTGGCTTAGTTTATAGTAGAGATGATTCGCAGGCAAGATCGGTTTAGGCTCAAGCTGACTACCTAACCGCTCTTCTTGTATATTTTTTATCGATAGTGTTGACTATATATTAAATATTATATATATTCAACTTAGAAAATTTAAAGGAGGCTTACAATGCCACATAACATTACCCTGAGTGAATTCAAAGAAAAGATTTTCGATTACGAGAATAATAAAGAGTGGAAGTACAAAGGTGCTGTTCCGGCTATTATCGATTTCTACGCCGATTGGTGTGGTCCCTGCAAGATGGTCGCGCCGGTACTGGAAAAACTTGGCAAGAAATACCAGGACAAGCTGGAAATCTATAAGGTTGACACCGAGGCAGAGCAGGAGCTTGCCGGAATGTTCGGCATTCAGAGTATTCCCACGCTGTTGTTTATTCCGCTTGGCGAAGATCCGCGCATGGCCGCCGGCGCACTGCCCGAAAAGGAACTGGAGCGTATTATCGGCGATGTGCTTAAGGTAACTGCATGATTAAGCTTTACAGCCGCTTGTTTTCGGCTGTACTGTAATTGTTTCGCAGCTGGCCAGAGCTTCTTCGATCATCGGCCCCAGGTTCAGCCGGTCAAACGATCGGCGTTCTTGTTCAAAATCTGCTTTAATAACTGGATACTTGGGGCTGAACAGAACGCAGCAGTCCTCATACGGCAGTATTGATATTTCGTAGGTGCCAATTTTCCGTGCCGTACGTATTATGTCTTCCTTGTCGGTACCACAAAGCGGTCGTAAGACCGCCATGTCAGTATATGACTGGCTGAAGCGCATATTCTCGGCAGTCTGGCTGGCTACCTGGCTCAGACTTTCCCCGGTAACAATGCTGTTAAGCCGCCGTTGTTTACATAGCCGGTCGGCACTGAGCATCATGGCTGCCCGGAAATACAGGGTGCTGCAGTTGGCTGCAGCATCTTTTTTTATTTTCAGCTGAATCTCGGTAAAGTGCAGGGTATGCAGCTGCATAGGACCACCATATCCGGCTACCACTTCTGCCAAGCTTTTAACCTTTTCCCAGGCCTCGTGCGAGGTGTAGGGGTAGGCATTAAAATACAGGTTTTCTAGGGCAAGCCCGCGTCGCAGCATATGAAAACCGGCTACCGGCGAATCGATGCCTCCGGATAGCAACAAGAGTCCCTTCCCGGCACAACCCACCGGCAGGCCGCGCACTCCGCTTTCACTATCCGCATACACATACACCTGCTCGCGGACCTCTACATTTATTACTGTATCCGGAGTGTGCACATCAACTTTGGCCTGGGGGTATTTTTCACAGATTTCGTGCCCGAGCTCGCGGGAAAGAGCATAGGAATCTAGCGCAAAACCTTTGTCAGCCCGGCGCGATTCAACCTTAAAACTAACAAAGCCCTGGTCGAGGCGGTTTTTATATACTTCTAGTGCGGCTGCAATAATTGCCGGCAGGTCCTTTGCAGTAGCCTTGCTGCGAGCCCAGCCGTTAATGCCCGGCAGCCTGTTCAATATTGAACTGACGTCCGCGTCATATGAGTCTGGCGCATACAGAAAAAAGCGTCCGTCCCGCACGATAAGTTTGTGTGGTATGGCTTCAAGCCTGCGACGCAGATTGACCCGCAGCAGCTCGATAAACTGTTTACGGTTTTCGCCTTTCAGGTGAATCTCACCCAATTTTAGCAAATATATGATATCCATAGTTTTTCTCCATTTTTCTGCCTGAGCGGTTTCAGGTTCTATAGCGTTGGTATTGTGCCTGTGCGATCTCAAGAAAGCGGTCGATTTCGGCAGGGCTAGTGCTGCTGCCGATAGAAATTCGGATTGACGACTGGGCCTGCGCTACAGGCACCTGCATAGCCTGCAGTACCCGGCGTTTTTTGCCGCTGCCGGAACAGGCCGAACCGGTCGAGACGGCTATCCCATGGTCGTCCAGGATGCGTAAAAAAGTTTCACCAACAAGGCCCGGGAAGGCCGCACTGACTATATAGGGGCTAAAACGCTCATCCTTGGCACCGCGCTCTTCGGGCAGGATACATACTCCGGGAATTGACCTCAGGCCGGAAATCAGCTGCCCCATCAGCGCAGCGGCGGCAGCATGATTTTGTGGCAGTTGCTGCATGCTTTCGGCCAAGGCCACAGCAAGGGCCTGAATGGCTGCAATATTTTCAGTGCCTGAACGCAAGCCCTGTTCCTGCCCGCCACCGAGGGCAAGGACCTGCAGCGGCTTACGCAGGATAAGCGCACCAGCGCCGCGCAGGCCACCCAGTTTGTGGCTGCTGAGTGTGTATGCGTCTATCCAGTCCAGGTCGAAGTTAAGCGGAATTTTTCCGGCAGTCTGCACAGTATCACAGAGAATAAAGGGTTTCCTGCCTGCTGAGTTCTTGATGACTTCTGCAATGGTGTCCATATCCTGGATTATGCCAGTTTCGTTGTTTACCGCCATTATGGCTACTAATGCCACCGATGTATCCAGCAGCCTGGCCAGCTTTTCCGCTTCGACACGGCCGATCGAAGTTGTCGGGATGGTTTTTACCGTAAAACCGGCTTCAGCCAAGACTGTGCACTGATTAAATATTGCCGGGTGTTCAATCGCCGAAACAAGTATAGTAGTTTTTTCGCTGTGCTGCTTCCTTAGCAGGCTGAGCAGCGGTATTTGGCAGGATTCGGTGCCGCCGGATGTAAAGTATACCCGGTTTTGGGATATACCCAGACTGGATGCCACAGCACTGCGGGCGGCGGACAGCAATGCAGCAGCAGCTTTGCCTTCGTAATGAAGGCTGGATGGGTTTCCGTAATTGGTTGCTGCAATCCGGGTAAAGCTGTCCAGGGCGGCTTCAGTTGCCGGTGCACTGGCAGCCCAGTCAAGATAGATGCGGGACATAGTCGCAGTGTACCTTTTTTTGCTGGTAAATAACAAGCTTTGAAAGGATTGCACGCATTGACCAAATTATCGGCTTTGTCGTAAGCTGTGGCCAAATGGTCAACAAACGTCTGCGCCTTGCGCTCATCATATTTGCTTCACTAACGGCATTATTCGCTATCGTCTTCGGTATTCTTGCCGGTGTCGCCATCGCCTCTACCTGGAATGAAATGTCCGAAGAAAATTTTCGGGCCTTCGATCCGGCCTTGCCGACCAGGATTCTGGACATCAATGGCCGCCTGATTACCGAATTTGTTTCCAACGAAAAACGCGAGCTGGTATCGTTAACCGAGCTGCCTCAGCACCTTATCGATGCGGTAATTGCTCGGGAGGACCATACCTTCTGGACTCATCCTGGGTTTACTTTTCGTGGTTATATGCGAGCGGTCTGGGGGAAGCTTACTAACCGCAATCTAGGCGGTGGCTCAACCATTACTCTGCAGCTGGCCGGAACCCTGTTCCTAAACCGTAAAGAAATAACTTATACCCGCAAATTGCGTGAATTATGGTATGGCCTGCAGCTGGAGCGGCGCTTTACCAAGCACGAAATTCTGGAAATGTACATGAACCGCATGATAATGGGACCAGGCGTGTATGGTGTTGAAGCCGCCAGTAAGTATTTTTTTGGTCATTCGGCCAGGGAAATTACTGTAGCGGAAGCTGCCGTTCTGGTACCCATGCTCTCGGAGCCGACCAAGTATAATCCGATCATCAATCCCAATACCTCGCGGGATGGTTCGCGGCGGGTTCTTGATAGAATGATCGAACTGGGCTATGTAAGTAAAGAAGAAGCCGATTCGTCCTTTACCCTCTATTGGGATAATTATGATTATACACGCTCATCTTTAGGCGCTTATTATATGCGGGAGGATGAAGCTCCCTGGTTCAGTGAATATGTTCACCGGCAGTTGACAGATATTTTGTACGGATCCATCGATTTATATAAAGACGGACTGACGGTGCATACTACCTTGAATCTGGATTATCAGGCTGCAGCGGATCGCATTATGCAGCGGTATCTGCAGCAGGTGAACACTGAATATCAGCGGGCTAGCACCAAGAGCTGGGCCGAGGCTGAACGTTTGTATGCACCAATGGCTGAACTTTTTAGCCTGGCATTCAACCTGGAGGATGTCTTCTTCCAGGAGAAGAAGCTGGAAACTCAGGTTTTGGAGTATTACAAAAATTCAGTTAATCCTTTAGTTGATGCCTATGCGCTCATGTTCGGATTCTCTGACTTGAAGCAACTTACCAATGCCAGTTATTCAGCAGTAAAAACCGATACGGAGCGAAACAAGGTAGAGGGAGCCCTGATTACCATAGATAATGAGACCGGGTATATCATGGCCTTGGTTGGCGGCTCAGAGTACAGCCAATCTAATCAGCGTATCCGGGCAACGCAGGGCACACTCATGCCCGGTTCGTGTTTCAAGCCGTTATATTATTCGGCGGCCATTGATTCGCGTTCCATTACCATGGGTTCACTCATTTACGATGCGCCGGTGGTTTTCTATAATGAAGACGGCACCCCGTATATTCCACTCAATTATAAAGGCGAGTGGAAGGGACAGGTTCTGACCTGGTATGCGCTTGCCAAGTCCATGAATATTCCTTCCATCAAGATTCTTGATACTATCGGCTTCGATGCTGCCATTAACCGTTCTTCTGCTTTGCTGGGCATTACCGATCCTGCAACTATTCGTAATACCTTCCCCCGGGTATATCCCCTGGCCTTGGGCATTATCGGTGTTACTCCGCTGCAGATGGCCAGGGCCTTCGGTACATTCGCCAACCAGGGCCGTGAAATAACAACACTGGCTATCCGCTCTATCGAAGACCGGGATGGACGGGTCATTTTAGAGCCAGAAAAAGAGCTTAGGACTCAGCAGAAACAAAAAGGTTCTGCCATACAGGTCATCTCGCCCCAAAATGCTTTTATCATGACCAAAATGCTGCAGGAAGTGGTACGTGACGGTACTTTGGCCTGGCCCACCCGGCAAGGTAGTCTTTTTACCTACAAGGATGAAAACGGCCGCAATTTTACCATTCCGTCCGCCGGCAAAACCGGAACAACCCAGAACTGGGCAGATGCCTGGACTGTTGGTTTTACCCCACATATGACAACTGCAATCTGGTTTGGTTTTGACTTGCCCGGCAACTCACTTGGTGTTAACCAGTCCGGTGCGGCGATTGCCGGAACCGCCTGGTCCTCGTATATGGCTGAAATTCATAAGGGTTTGCCGTTTAAGGATTTTGTACGGCCCCAGACCGGCTTGGTAGAAGTGGAAGTGTGCAGTAAATCCGGCTTGCTTCCTACAGAGTATTGCGATGAGGGAACTATTGCACTTACTTATTATGAAGGCACCCAGCCGTTTAAATACTGTGACCTGCATCAGTTTAAGTCTGAATACGCCGAAGAAACGATTCGGCGGCTGCAGACCCAGGGCAATAACTTTGCTCCTGTACAAATAGAAACCAATTTGAACGTGGATCTGTCCGATATGGAAGCCTTGCTACTGCGTTTGCAAAATTCTACCCTTGTTCCTAGTTATCCGGATATCGAGGCAGAGGATACTGAAAGTCCAGTTCTGCAGTTTGAGTGGTCTGATACCGATACTAGTATAGATTCCGGTATCAATGATGCTAGCACTAGTGATTCAGGGCAGAATCCTGAATCTAGTGCAGGCGATGAAACTGTAACCGAGGAGTACTCTCCGTCTTTACTTGATTAAACTGCTGATAGGGTTTACATTTGTAAGTAATTGACGGGGGTGTGTATTGCAGATTGCTCTTAAAAGCATAAAAATCCGGCGTCGCATCCGTAAAGATGTTGGTGATATTACCGGGCTTGCTGAGAGCATGGCCAAGTACGGTCAACTTCATCCAATCATCATTAACCGCAAGAATGTACTGATTGCCGGCAGACGGCGACTTGCCGCAGCTAAATACCTATCCTGGAACACTATTAATGCTATCGTTATCCACGAAAAAGCCGCCGGAGATATGCTGGAACTTGAGCTGGATGAAAACATGCATCGTTCGGCCCTTACCCGAGATGAAGTAGAAGATGGCCTGGCCAGACTCGAACGCTTGCGAAACCCCGGTTTTTTCCGCAGAATCTGGAACGCAATAGTCAGATTTTTCCGGAAAATCTTCCGCCCGGGAACCGAATAGGAGAGCATGATGAAGCTACCTGTCGGATTTACACGTTTAATTATTTTTCTCATTATTATGGTTACGACTGCCGGTGTTTTCGCTCAAGTGGTTCCGGTGGTGCGCATCAATACATTCTCCGGAGAAGGTATTAGTCAGGCTGAGCTGTATACTCTCGAGCGCTTGGTGGCTTCACATATCGTCGAGCTGCGCTCATTCAGGGTTACCGATGACAGCGGCAGGGCCCTGGTGCTTTCCGAGGTTCTGAACACACTGGCCTTGGGTGTTGACAACTCTGTTATCGCTACCGAGAATCTTTTATTGGCCGATTATATTGTCAGCGGATCGGTATTAAAGGCCGGAGAAATGTATGTCGTATCGCTTTCCAATACCCGAGTATCAAGCGGCGAAACCTTGATGGTCAGCGATACCTACAACTCGGTAAACGATATGATTTTGCGCTCACGCATACTTACCCGTAACTTGTTCCAGCGGCAGGACAGCGGCAGCAGCGATGTAGAAACGGTACAGTCGCCGGGAGTCAATCAAGCTTTGACGCGATCCGGTGATCAGTTGCCTGAGGTTGAGGAAGTCCAGGCAGTAGTCAACTACAATATAAGGCCGGAGGCAGCCGATCTGGTTGGTACCTGGCGTGGCGATCGCAACCTGGAATCGGTACGGCTATTCATAAACGGTACTGGTGTTGCAGTGATGTCAGCTGGAGGTACACTGCGGCTAAAATATACAATCAAAGGTGAGTGGATTGAAATTGTGCAGAATCAGGTAAATGATCCACGCCTGTACCGGACCGAGAATATAGATCACCCCTTGGCACTGCAAATTGCCAAGCAAGCTCGGGCTTTCCGTTGGGAATTTCGGCTAAGTGAAGACGGCAGCAGCCTGATCGGCATTAAGCACGGCGTTGCTATCAGCGGCACCGTATCCGCAATACAGGTTGACAATACCTATACATCAGAAATACAGTGGCTTAAGACCGGCCGCTGATACCAAGACAAGGAGCAATAATGCGGGAAACACTGGAATATACAACAGTCGAAGGTGACAAAAAACAACCGGCAATAGTCGTATTCAGTCTTTCTACCTGTGGTTTTTGTAAGCGGGCTTTGGTGTTTCTGGAGACTAATCATTTTGCCTACTCCTACGCACACCTGGATAAGATTACCCTTGATCAAAAAACTGCGATAAAAAAAGAGTTGCTGGATGAATTTGGTACCGCAGTTGCCTTTCCCTTTGTCATTTTTGATGGCAAGGAGGCTTTGGTCGGTTTCGTTGAAGAAGAGTGGAAAAAGAAGCTGGGGATAGCCTGATGCCGGAAAAAACCATCGAACAGACAGCACTGTTTACCCGCATGGTCGCAGAAAAACAAAATTGGCTGGTAAACCCGGATAAAGAATTTACTGATTCACTTGTCGAAGGTCTGACTGTCAATTTTAACCGCTATGGATACTACCTCTGTCCATGTCGCGATACCGAAGGCAGCCGCGAGCTTGATGCCGATGTACTGTGTCCCTGCACTTACTCATGGCAGGATATAGAAGAACACGGGCATTGCTACTGTGCACTGTTCTTGAGTAAAAAATTTGCAGCATCCGGGGCTCAGGCTTCCGGCATCGCAGACCGGCGTGGCAGCTGATGCATGAGTGATAAGGTCCAACTGGTCAATTCAGATATCCTTGAACACTTTAATCGCTTGCAGAAGGCTGGTGCGCTTGACGATCTGGCTGACCTGCGCAAGGAAAACCGGGAACTTGAAAAAATTATTAATGATGCCGCTGCGCTGATATCACACACTGAAATTGACCAGATTTTTGATTCGTTTATCTCCCGGATTCTGGATCGCTTTATTCCGCAATTCCTGGCTTTTATCATACAACCGCCACGCGGCCAGCCGCTCCGCCAGTACTGCTACCGCAATCTGCAGCCGGATACAGCGGTAATTCCACAATTATATTACGATATTTTAGCAGGCTATTTTAACGACCGCAGTGTGCCTGTTCTTTTTACCGAACTGGCCGACGAGCTGGGGCAGGATTTGTTTGGAACGGATTTTCGTGAACTTGGTCCTGAACTGATTTTTCCAATGCAGGGTATTGGTGGTCTGTATGGCATCGTCATACTAGGCGCTAAAGTTGTCGGGGCCTCCTATAACGAGCTTGAAAAATTGTATATCGACAGAATGATGCGTTTTCTTTCGATCAGTATCCAGAATGGCTTGCACCACGAAAGTTCGATAACGGACGCCAAAACCGGTCTTTTTACCCATGACTATTTTGTAAAACGTATCGACGAAGAATATGCACACGCCCAGCGTCATGGAGTGCGCTCCGGCCTGCTGATGCTAGATGTCGATCACTTCAAGAATTTTAATGATAGTTACGGGCACCTGGCCGGAGACGAAGCCTTGGTGGCTTTGGCAGAAGTCCTGAAACAGAAAACCCGGCATGAAGATTGCGTAGCCCGTTTTGGCGGGGAAGAATTCTGTATTCTGGTTTCCAACTGCAACGAAGAAGGTCTGTTTGATATCGCCGAACGTATTCGCTTAGCCGTTTTGGAAATAAGAATTAAATGCGGGGCTCAGTCGGTCGGTTTGTCTATCAGTCTTGGTGGACGGATGATCGAAGGACGCCTCGGCTTGAGTGCAAGAATATTGCTGGATGATGCTGATCATGCCTTATATAAAGCAAAAAACCGGGGCCGGAACAGAACGGAACTGCATACTGCCGGCTTCCTGGGCATGGCAACCCTTATTAGAAACGCTCGGCTGGGTGACCTTGCCCACTGCAGCTGATTAGCGCGGGTATTACTTAAACTGTTCGAGTTGCTTTTCGCCGAACACGAAGGCCGTAAACGTTTGCAGCACAGCTCCAGGTAACAGATGTGAACCGGAAGGGACACCCGCCTTGTAGCAAAGATTCTCCAGCAAAGTTTCACGGTCCCAGCCCTGTTCTGTAGCCACCTGCGGCAGGAAAACCCCCGAATTGCCATGGAAATGCAAATGTACACCATGCAAGCCGGGCTGGACCAGCTTAGGTTTGCTTGCTTTCATTGGACTTAATATGGATAGTTCAATATCCACGAGAGCCAGTTCGGCCTGGTTAAGCGGCGGGAAGCGGGGATCCTGGAAGGCTGCCGCCACTGCCATTTCCTGAATAGTTTGAATTAGCGGCGCAGCACTGTTCATGCGGCCGATACAGCCACGCAATTGGCCAGCTTTATGTAAGGTAACAAAGAGACCACGCTGTATTTCGAGCTGGGCTTCCACGCTGACCGTAGGGGGAGCTTTACGCGAAAAAGCGGCCTGGATGGCATCCCGGGCACAGCGGAGCAGCAATTTTTGATCATCGATAGCGAACTGGTCAACAGACATTAAAACCATCCTGCTGTGGCATAGTGTACAATATTGGTGGCATTGTTGTCACGCAGGATTTTAGAATCAGCCTGATCCAGAATAGAAAAACTGGCATCCCCCAGACATTGAAGCTCCAACAGCGTGGCAATACTGGAGACTGAAACAGATTCATATTCTTGCCGATCAGCATATATACCCTGAATATTTCGCTCTGCCAGGTTGTGCAGCAGCAAATCCGCCAGTTTGACAGCTTTAGCTGGAACCAGCGAGCTGGAAATATTGCTGGAAGCAGCAATCAGCGTATTTTTGCAGCGATCGGTAAAAACTAGATCAAGCAAGCGGGCACTAATGCGCGAAAGGTTGGGGTGAGTACCTCTCAGTAAAATCGGAACTATGGCCGCTTCCGGAAACAGCAGCTTAATGAAAGGCAATTGAACCTCAATGCTGTGATGCTTCATGTGGCAGATATCATCTACCTGAACCAGAGTACTGCTGGCTTCGATTTCGCGGCAAAGATTCTGGTTTACGCGGATCCGACCAATAGGCGTCTCAAAATAGCTTGATTCAGGGATGATAATGGCGGCCTGGCCTTCCTCGTTATCGTCGGCCAGGATTACAATGTTTTTTATTTTACGAGAACTGCTCTGGGCTGTTTTCCAGGCAGCTGCCAGAAGATTCAGGATGTAGTCATAGCTGGCGTGCGGGAGTAATAGCGCTCTGGCATCGGTTCTTGCCGCAGTGGCCTTAGCCAGTGCTGTCCGGATAAGTTCAGTGAGTATCTGGCTGTCCTCCGGATAGAAGATGCCAGAAAATATGGCTTCTCGGTATTTGACTCCGGTTTGTACCTCATTCATATACTGATAAGTATAAGAACTCCATTTTGTTTTACAAGAGTAAGTATCGTTTTGCTTGACTGTTCATGCTGTAAGGTAAAGCAGCTGTGTAAGATCGATGGCCACAACATAGGACCGTCCTCGCTGCAGCATGGTTTCGCGGGGAAGCCGCAGTGTTATGGTAGGGGGATTTTGACCCTCCAGCTCAAGAACCATTTCCAGGTATTCGCCAAGATAGCGGGCCTGCTGGCAGCTGCCGCGCAGAATCAGGCAATCGGTCGCTGCTGTCTCTTGCCCTTCTTTAAGCAATCTGGCCGCGTTGCGCTCGAAGGCCAATGCTCCTAGTGGAAAATCGTGCGCTGACAGCGCTGAATGCCCGGTATGCAGCGCTGGCTCTACTTCCGCTATTTGTGTGTACTGCTTTGCCGAAAGTTGAACACTATGGCCCATATCGGTTTTCAGCTTAATGATTCCAGGCTTTGGTGTAGCCTCGCATACCGGCATAAGCACCATATGACCAAGAAAGCGTGCCGCGGCTATGGAATTAGGCTGTTCCCAGATCATTCGTGGTTCAGCCACCTGGATGATGTGACCGTTTTGCATAATTGCCACCCGATCGGCTATGGCTAATGCTTCTTCAAGATCATGAGTAACATATAGAGCGGTAAAACCGAGCCGTTGTTGTTCTTCGCGCAGATCCTGCCTCAGTCGTTTGCGCAGAGTACTGTCTAAAGAAGAAAGCGGTTCATCAAACAGGATTATTTCCGGTTTGGCAGCCATGGTTCTAGCCAGAGCCACCCGCTGTTTTTCGCCTCCAGACAGTGTAAGTATACTGCGCGGGCCAAAGTCGGGCAGACCGACCAGCTGTAATAGTTCCTGCGCCCGCTTGCGACGCTCTTCAGCTTTCATGTGTCGGCCGTGCAGCCCGTAGGTGATGTTGCGCAGAACGGTCAGATGCGGAAACAAGGCATAATCCTGAAATACCATCCCGACCCGGCGTTTACCCGCGTCAAGCTTGCTTATTTCCTGGCCATCCATGTATATTGACCCGCTGTCTTCGGCCAACAGTCCGGCCAGCAGCCGGAGCAGGGTGCTTTTGCCGCAGCCGGATGGACCTACCACCGCCAGTAGCTCGCCCTTTTCGATAGACAGGTCGACCGACAGCTGCAATTCCGGCCACCGTTTAGTCAATTTGGATATTTCAAGCTTTACCATTATTGAGATCCTTAAGGAAAAATACAAAAGCTGTCAGAGCGGACAGGATTACTGCAGCTGCGCAGGCTTCGTTAAAGCGATATGAGCCCGCCAGCTTGTATAGATACGAAGCCAGTGTTTCCAGTCCGCTTACTGGGGCAACAATGAGGGCATTGGCATCACCGGCACTGATGGCAAAGGCAAAGGCAAATCCGGAAAGTATGGCTGGCAGGGCCAGCGGCAATCCGACGCGCAGAAAGGCGCTATAGCGGCTGGAGCCAAGGGTACGCGCTGCCTGTAGGTATTTTTCGTCATTGCGGCCAACCGAGCCCTGAATAGCCTTGAAGATAAAAGGGTAGGCGGATACCGCCTGTACCAGTGCAATTACCAGCAGCGAGGAACTGCCAAGCAGACTGGACCAGCCGAAGGCCAGAACCACACTGGAAATTGCCAGTGGCAGCAGCGGCAATATTCGGGTAAGCAACAGCGACTTGAAACTGCGTGACGAAACTGCCAGCAGAATGCCGCTTATAGTGGCCAGGAAGGCTGCCAGCAGGCCGAGCAGTATGGTATTGGCGAAGGCGGTCCGGAATCCACTGGATGTATACAGTCTCAGGAAATTTTGAACGCCAAGGCTGGCACTGGCATAGCTGCGACCGCGTACCGAAAAGGCTTCCACAATGATGGCGATCAGTGGACCGCCGAAAAAGAATAAAACCAGCAGGCCATACAATGCTGCCAGAAGGCGGCTGAGTCGGTTTTTGAATGGCTGCGGTGGTCGCAATACAATCTGCCCTTGGTCGGCCCCGGCGGTTTTGGCTTCAAGTAAAGCGTAAAGAGCCAGTACCAGTATTGCTATCAGTGTTTCGGCCAAGGCGAAGGCGCTGGCCAGAGGCTTGTCGAACTCGAAACGGGCCGCCCGGTAAATTTCCACCTCCGGTGTGCTGATGCCTGGGCCGGAAAAAAGCATCACAATGACGAAACTGAAGAAGCAGAGCAGAAATACCAGCGTGGCTGCCGAGCCGACGGCCGGCAGGATGGCCGGCAGGGTTACCGTCCGGAATACACGCAGCCGTCCAGCACCAAGCAGTCGGGCGGCGTCTTCCTGGTTGGCCGATACCCGTTCCCAGGCGTCAGCCACATAGCGCATCACCAGCGGAAAATTATAAAACCCGTGAGCCAGAACCAGCCCCTGAAAGGAATAGAGAAAGCGCAGCGGTGGTTCCTGCAGGTTGAACAAAGCCATCAGCAGGCGGTTAAGCAGTCCGTTGTGACCATAATATAATACGAAGCCGATGGCCACAATCAGCGCCGGCATGGAAAAAGGAATGACGGTTAAGGCGGCCAGCAAACGCTTGCCGGCGAAACGCCGGCGGGCCAGCAGAAAGGCCCCCGGCAGCCCCAGCAGCAAAGCACAGGCGGTGCTGGCCAGAGCCTGGCCCAGGCCGAATCTGAATGAATACAGAAACCTGGGCTCAGTCAGGGCCCGCAGCACATTGTTGCGTAGCCCGCCGTCCAGCAGGGGCCTGAAAGCGGCCAGAACCGGCAGCAAGATGAACACCAGCAGCAGCGGAAACAGTACGCTGCCGGCCAGTGTGCCTTGTCCGAGCCGGATTCCGGTACCTCCAGTGCGGGCAGACTGTTTTCTGCCTGCCTCAGTGCAGATTTTGGTCATTGCCCGCTTTGCACGGCATCAAGGACCAGCCGGTCCAATCCGTCTAGCTTAGTGGCATCTACCAGGAAACTATTGGCCGGCACCGGTGAATGGCTGAAGCTGGCCGGCAGTTCTACGGCAGGATTGATCGGGTACATCCAATTGGTTAACGGAATATGTTTCTGGAAGCCCTCGCTGAGTACAAAATCGAGAAAGCGTTCGGCATTTACCCGGTTTTTAGCTCCGTGCACCATGCCGATTCCTTCGATCTGAATCGGATGACCTTCGGCGAATTCCAGAGCACGGTAGCGTCCGGCGCTTTCGTATTCGGCGTGATAAGCTGCGCTGGTAGTATAGGATATGACCAGGGGTGCCTCACCGCTGGTAAATAGGCCATACCCCGTGCTCCAGCCCGAAGTCATGGCCAAAATGGATGGAGCCAGACGTTTCCAGTAATCGGCCGTGGCTGTACCATATACATGGCTGGTCCAAGCGGCAAATCCCAGACCGGGAGTGCTGGTGCGTGGATCCATCAGAATAAGTTTGTCTTTATATTCGGTTTTTGTAAGGTCTTCCAAAGACTGCGGTGGATTGGTTAGCAGTTCTGAGTCCCAGATGATGGCAAAGGTACTGTAGTCGAAGGGGGTCAGGTGCCAGTCCTGGTCCAGAATCAGTTGCTCAGGTACCAAGGCGGAATTTGCCGGCTTGTAAGGAGCCAGTATACCGGCCTGTAGTGCTTTGGGCAGCAGATGATTGTCGATCCCGATAATCAGATCAGCTTTTGGTGCAGCCTTTTCTTCAATGACCCGGGCCATGGTCTGCCCGGCATCGCCAATGCCCAAAATAGTCACTTTGATGCCGCTCAGCTCTTCGAATTCAGCGATTACCGCCGGCCCCGGCCCCCATTCGCTGGTAAAAGAGTCATACGAATATATGACTAGTTCATCAGTGGCCTTGGCCGTGCACGAAACAGTGAAAAGTACTGCAATAAAGATTGTTGTGAAGGCAAACAAGGCTGCTGCGCTATTGTTGCCGTTAAAAATGTGACGAGTGTTCATTCGTCTCCCTCCGCCGGTATTATCCGGATCAGGTTGTACGGGTCTGTTCTCAGATGCGCGCTTCAACGAAGCTGACGCACCACCCCGGCAGACGCATCATAAGCCCGATAGGGCCGCTCTTGCAAGAGGGCCGCTGCCTTCCTTGCCGCTGAAGGCATATCCAGCTAAAGGCGCTGCCTCTTGCGTTTATGCAGCACAGACAGCATACTTGAAGCATGAATCCATCAGAACTTCCGGTTTATCAACAGAAGCAGTCCATTCTTGATGCGCTTGCCCAAAATCAGGTAATCGTAGTAGAAAGCCCTACCGGCTCGGGTAAAACCACCCAGTTGCCGGTAATCCTGCATGAGGCCGGCTATGCTGCCCACGGCATCATCGGTGTTACCCAGCCCCGCCGCATTGCCGCCATCTCGGTGAGCGAGTTTATCAGCCGGCAGCTGGGTACTCCCTTACCCGGCCTGGTCGGCTATAAGATGCGTTTCGAGGACCTTACCGATTTTTCAACCAAAATTAAAATAATGACCGACGGCATCCTGCTGCAGGAGATGAAACTCGATCCCGCGCTCAGCCGCTATTCGGTTATCATGGTCGATGAAGCCCATGAGCGCAGCCTGAATATTGATTTTATATTGGGCCTACTTAAGCGTGTTCTGGAAGCAAGGCCGGAGTTCAAGGTAATTGTGTCCAGCGCTACCATCAACGCCGACATTTTCCGGGCCTACTTTTCGGATTGCCCCCTGGTAAAGATTGACACACAGGTGTATCCGGTCAGCGTGGTTATCGATCCGCCGGCCATCGAGGCCAATCTGGATTCACTGGTGGATAAGATCGAAGATATCGTCAACCGTTTGGTGCACGAGCAGCGCCCCGGCGATATTCTCATCTTCCTGCCCGGCGAAAAAGCCATCAAGACAACTTTGCAGCGGCTGGCCCAGAGCGAGTCGAACCAGAAGCTGCATCTTATTCCGCTGTACTCGCGACTGGGCAAGGACGAACAGCAGCGGGTGTTCGAAAAAGCTCCGGAAGGACTGACCAAAGTCATAGTTTCCACCAATATCGCCGAAACCAGTGTTACTATCGATGGTGTTACCAGCGTTATCGATTCTGGCCAGGCCAAGCTTAATTTCTATAACCCGAAAACATTTACCTCCAGTCTGGTGGAGGTGCCTATAAGCAAGGCGTCCTGCAACCAGCGCAAGGGCCGGGCCGGCCGTACCAGGCCCGGTTACTGCTACCGACTTTTCTCGCGCGACGATTTTGAGAACCGCTCGCTATTCACGATGGAAGAAATTTACCGTACCGACCTGTCCGAAGTGGTGTTGCGCATGGCCGAACTGGGTATCCGTGATTTTGAAAATTTCGATTTTATTTCTCGACCCAACCGTTCCGGTATACTCGGCGCGATGGATATACTCAACCTGCTGGAAGCCTTTAACCCCGACCGCAGCCTGAGCCGGGTAGGCGAGCTGATGTGCGCCTTCCCCCTGCTGCCGCGCTTGTCGCGCATCATTGTCGAAGCCATGTTGCGCTATCCGGATGTGCTGGACGAAGTGCTGGTGGCCGCCGCCTTTCTGTCTACCCAGAGCCCCTATGTGCTGCCGCAGGGCGAAGAAATGGAAGCCAGACGCGCCCATCATGCCTTCCGCGATCCGGCCGGGGATTTCCTTTCGTATCTGAAGATTTTCAAGGCCTTTCTGGAGGCCAAACAAAAAGCCAAATTCTGCGAGCACAATTACCTGGACGAACGAACCATGCTGGAAATTGTGCGTATAAAAGAGCAGCTGGAGCTTATTGTGCATGATCTTGGATCCTCCATCGGCAAAGGCGGTTCGATTGACCAGTATCTGGCTTCAGTCAGCCGTGGTTTAATACAGTTTGTCTGTGTGCGGGTGGAGCGCGGCATCTTCCGTACCCTGATGGGTGAACGTGTGCAGATTCATCCCGGTTCGGTCATGTTCAAGGAAAATCCGGATTACCTGGTCGCCGGGGAAATTGTACGCACTACGCGTATGTATGCTATGAGTGTTTCGCCGCTGCGCAAGAATATGCTGCATTCGATATCACCAGTTATTTTAGATCGGCTCAGTCAGTTCCATCAGGGAGGTGGAGCTGCGCCGATTCCGGAAGGCCGCGACCGGCGCGAGCGTGTCGATTCCGGTAGCCGGAAGTCACTGGTGGCGGTGCAAGCCGGTAAACAGGGTGGAGGGCGGCCGGGAGCCGGCCGTGATGAGGCTGCTGTCACTAAACCGCGCGACTTTACCAACCGTGTAAAAATCGGTTCGGAAATTTTTGAGCTTGCAGCGGTAAAGAAGCGCAAAAAAGCCATACTAAACTGGCCGGATTTTGCCAAAGCCCGCGAAACGTTTTCTTCAGAGACCGCTCTATCTTTTAAGGGAATGATTGGCGTGGTGCAATATGAACATAAACGCTTCCTGGATGGTGAGAAGCTGGAAACCATTTTGCGTATAGCCCATTGGCTGGATCCGGAAGGCGACCTGAAAAAGAACTGGCCAAAGAAGCGTCAGTACAATGTCTATGAAGAACTGCCCGACTTGGTGGCGGCTCTGCAGCATGTGCTTCAGCTATCTGTATGGAAACCCAAAAACCCGGAACTAGGGTTTGTTGCACTTTTTCATGATGGTGAAGGAATCTACCAGTTCCGTATTTCGCGCGGCTTCCATACTGCGCTGAACGAAAGTCTGGCCAGCCTGGAAGCCCTGGTGGACGAGGCAGCTGAGAGTGCCAGCACCGAAGAGAAACACGCCATCAGCAGCCTGTATCGCAAGCTGTCCGCTTTCTTCGGTGAGTAACTTGCGCTGCGCTGTAAGGGATGCGTGCCGGCGTAAACCGGCCTCTGTAAATTATTCCTGGTTCGAGCTCTTTTTTACAAAATAAATCTCGCGAATTGGCCGGCCTTCAGTAATGGCTCTTTGCTCAAATTTTGTTACCGGACGCCATTCCCGGCGCTCTGCCCACCGCGCAAACTGGTTCTGCAAACCTGGTTCGGCCAGAAACATTTCCAGTGCGGACTCAGCATATTCTTCCCAGTCGCTCGCAAAGTATATATACCCGCCTGGTTTCAGCCGGCTGGTAAGCAGGCTCAGGATGGAAGGACGGATAAGCCGGCGCTTGTGATGCCGTTTTTTGGGCCAGGGATCCGGAAAGAAAATTAGGAAGCCGTCTACCGAGTCCGGTGCAAGCATGGTCTCAATGACATCCATAGCATCATGGCGGCAAACCCGCAGATTCTGCAGCTTGTGCTGCATAACCAGATCCAGTAGGTGCCCGACGCCCGGAGCATGCACTTCCAGTCCCAGAATGTTGTGGTCTGGCAGATTGGTGGCAATATCGGCGCTGGCGTCCCCCATGCCGAAACCAATTTCTACAATGAAAGGTCCTTTACGGCCAAAGAGCTGTTCTGGCTGAATGAGCCGGCCTGGTTTGTATACCAGACCAAACAGTGGATAGCCATCAAGTAAGGCCCGTTTCTGGGTTTCGGTCATGCGGCCATTTCGCAGAACATAACTGCGCAGTTCGCTGCCGCCGCTGCTTAGGCAGGTATGCAGAGGATCTATATCCGCTTCCGGAGCTACGCATTCACACTGGTGCTGAATCAGGGTAGAGCTGTTTTCCATGAAAAGAATCCTGTTTCTGATTTAATGTCCAGGCTGTACACCGCAACATAGCGGGCCCGGCTGCGCCACTGGCCATCGCCCCATAGGCTGTCCAGGTTAGCGCTGTTATTGCTAAGAGTGCTGGTTTTAACCACATTCTGGCCAGCATCGAAAAAAAACAAGGTGTTAACTGTATAAGAGCTGTTCAATTCAATGGTGCCGGAGGTCGAAATCATAATTGAGGGAAATGTATATTCCGTAAAATCAGGCGCGCTTAGCATAAAACTGCGCTCGCTGCGCTGGCCGGCCTGATCCACCAGCAGCAGCCGGTAAAGCCCGCGCGGCAAGCGCTGCTGGTCCCAACTGCTGGCGCTGAGCCCGTTGCTTCCCAGCCACAATTCCCCGTCTTCCTCTTTATAGGTCCAGTTTGATGCATCCAGTTTCCAGAACAGTTCCTGTTCGTCATTGACAATGTACATAGCCTCTACGTCTTCCTGGCCATCCTTGTCGCGTACGATAGCAAATACCGACAGGGTTTCCAGGGCTGCCTGCTCCGCTGCCTGCTGATGCACTACCAGACGGTGACTGATCGTAACCAGCTCCGGCGGGTAGGCTTCGCATGCATTGAGCAGCAACAACAAGACCAGGATCAGTACGGTTGTCGTTTTAGCAGTCCAGCTATGCACACCCTGGATGCAGGGAAGCGTTTTCCGCACCTTCATCAGAATGACGACTTGCAGTTCTTCATGCCTGCAGCAAAA
>Ga0180008_1000957_pt1 | contig 20131 bp, 27 predicted proteins | sample MM_PW_MetaG_FD_121121 | JGI IMG/M metagenome (GOLD analysis project Ga0180008, IMG submission 121121) | Groundwater microbial communities from the Aspo Hard Rock Laboratory (HRL) deep subsurface site, Sweden - MM_PW_MetaG | ecosystem: Environmental > Aquatic > Deep subsurface > Groundwater...
TGATCTTTAAGTTCATTGGTCACTTCAAGTCTAAACAGTTCTAACATTTCACCCTTGATTCTACACGATGACGAGTGTGTGTATCTGTTTGACTTCATGGTTAGATGCCCTGGTAAGTCAGTAAATTTCAAAAGATGATTGTACCTGTGTACAGTGGGGTTTTCTTTAAACTCGTCTGTTAAATATGAGATACTATCTACAGATAATGTCCAAGTGAACTTGTGTAATTCGTTATATTTTTCTTTTGATTTGGAGCGAAGTAATTCACCTTTCAAATATGTTACCGACGCGGGAAATTCTTTTTCCGCGAGTTCAAACTGTATAATTATGTTCATCTTTCATTACCCTTTCTGAGTTATAGTCGTTATTTTAATTGGGGTTTTCTCATAAAGTAGTTTCATATCCGGTTCTTAACTTTTTCTTTCATATTATATTTAAAACCATTTTTTCGCAATAGAACGCAGGGTTGCGATCCGGGCCTTCGTCAACCGTTCTTGCGTCATCACACATAAAACCACAACATATACAGTTATAGTATACATACTTGTTATTTGGAAAGTCTACAATGGATTCAATCCCAACAAGTTTGAAATACGTTTCTATATATGTATTATTAGTATTATATTCCACTGTATCTGTTGATTTATTTGGTGATGCTACGACGTTGCCGTTGTGTACTAGTTTCATATGTTAATTTCCATAAATCCAGGGGTTACTTTTTTTTTTGAATCGATCTGCTATTTCTCAGCTGGTTGTTCATCAACTCCGTTATTGCTTCCAGGTATAAGGCTTTCACTTTTTGATAATCGATTTCAATATTCATTTTCACTATCCTTTTTTACGTTAATATTCCTTTGAATCAAAGGTAAAACTTTCAAAACGAATCCATTCTAAATCTACTGCATACGTATTCCACATCGGCCTTCCATTCTAGAGATTGACGTTCAATTGACCGACCGCATTTTTTGGTACACGCAACACATTTATATCCGATTGTCGTATTGTTGACCTTTCGGGCTAATATATGACTAATACTCCTACTTTCATAACCACTACTATAATCAATGTTAACTTTTTCCACTGTGGAGGTCATATCTTTTCCATTAAATACAAGTTTCATTTTTCACCATCAAAAACACATCCTCAACTTAAATTTGGGGCATAATACAAACAAGTTTGTAGTGCATTCCGATTCTCTATATTTGCACATATTATCTAGACAAGTATCGTCGTTACATACGATGCAATCCCACTCCATAATTACAAACTTCAGTGTATGCATTTTGGGTTCAACGGTTAAAATTTCTCCATTAAATACAAGTTTCATTATAGTACTCATTCCTTCCCTTAACTAAACTAGGACAAATTCAAAAGACATTATAGTTTAATATATATAATATATGAACGATACCATTATGAATATATTAATACATTGGCATTCTAGAGGGGTTAGAGGACTTAGCCTGAATGATTTTGATGTGTCCGATAAACATAAGTTATTAGAAACATTGAACTTACTAATAGATGAAAAGTATGTTTACACCATAATAGATAAAGACACCAGATATTTTGTATCAGATCTAGGATATAGGGAATACCATGACTAGAGAATATTTACCGGAATTAGATTACTATTTCAATAAGTATTGGGAAGATAGGGGAGAAATAACCGTTTATGATGTTCCTAAACCTGAAGTAGAAAACATTGATAATTTAAGTACTGATTCCATATTCGCTATGATGTTTAACGTGGCATATAGCCATTATTATTATAATTATAGATTTGTAGAACAAGAGTTATCCATATTTTCTAGACCTATAAAAGATAGACTGAGATCGTCTGGTACAACTACAAAATATTACTTGTCCGATTCTACTGCGGGAACTAATATACTATTATTAACCGAAGAGAATATATCCTTGTTAAATAAATTATTAACGTATAGATCTACCAACACAGTAGATTTAACCGATATAGAATATACTGATTTAGAAGGTAGATTATCTAAGTTGATATATCAATATCTTAATTTCATGACACAAGACGAGTATCAAACACTTAACGTTTCCGATCTTATATCTGAGAGTGGTAATTTATTAGAAAATTTATTTGAATTGTTTGTAATAAATGAAGCACATAAGAAAATGAAAAATAGTTCTATAATTGTTTCTGGTTCTACTATTATTCTCCGACCTCAGCGAGATCTTCAGGAAATAGATGAAGATATAGTGTTATCTAAACAGTGGGAGACATTAGAAACGCCATATAGTACGGCTGAGTTTTATGTGTTTTTGAATGGTAATCTATTAACGGATTCTCAATATAACTTAATCGATACTACTAACTTAACTGTACTTATAGATTGGAACAGTACTGGGTTAAGTGTTGTTGAAGATGATGTTATGATAGCGGATTATTATACCGAGGTGTAATGTGACTAATTTCGATTACGTAAAATTTCTTAATGATAACTTTAGTAACGATAGAGTTAATCTATTTTTTAAGTTATTAGATTTATTAAGGTTGTCTGGTGACTATACAACCGATGCGGACGACTTAGATGATCTTAACATATTAATTGATAGAATATATAAAATAGACCCAGTTTTAGCTACGAGTGCTTTATCAGATCAAAAATTAGTCACTAAGTTTTTTGAATCAATTGTAGATCAATACGCTCACTTTTCTTTAGACCATAGAAGATTAAGACGATTTATGATAGATTGGTATGCTTCAAATAGATCGTTAGTTTCTTCTATGCGTAAAGCAATAGATCCTTATTATTTAACAAATGAGGAATTAGACGAATTAATTAAAGGATATGGATTTCCTTATCCCGGTAAAATTATATCCAAAAGTACAAAAGTTGGGTTTTTATATTCGTTAATTGATTATCAGAAGCGAAAAGGTACACCAGATGTATTTTCTAAAGCATTAGGACATTTTGGATTATTAAATGTAATAGTATCGGAATGGTGGCTGCATAGAAACCCAACCTCGGGTGATTTTTATTTTAAATCTAAACCTATTTTTCCTAGAGAATATAGAAGCAATTCTGATTATATTCTAGAAAGACAGTTCGATCAAATCGCTGATGAGTTTTGGTTTCAAACAGAAGCGGATCTTACCTCATCTTATGCTAATTCTCCTATTTCATTGCCATCAATTACTCCATTTATATCTGTACATACTACGTTAGATACAGAAAGATTAACTCCTGGAATAGCTATATTACAACGATGGGTAGACGAGTCATATCAGTTTTGGGTAGAATATGTATTGAAATATAAAGGTACTATTCATGGTATTGTGAACGACCCAGATTATCCCTCTAAAGTGAGTGGGTATTCTTATCTGATAGGTAGTACACCTATGGGTGAATTTTCACAAAGATCTGATTATTATGCTGACTATGCTTCTGGTGTTTGGACTTTAAGTATACCCACTAAAAACGATTGTGTATTTAATTCTGTAACTAACACTCATTGGGTTTATAATGGAATAAATTGGATAAATCTGGGATTAGAATTACCTACTACTTTATTATTATCAAATAGAACCGGTACACTAAAACAAGATATAATACTTACTAATTATAGACACATGTACTCTATGTTAGAAGTTTTATTAGCAATAAACTATTTGTTTAATTCAGGAAATCCTAGTACTACTGATAATAAATATGTATATTATGATGGTAGATATGCCCCATTTGATAAAGGGTCTACACAATCGTATTCTGGGTATTCAGGTATTTCTGGATATAGCGGATATACAAATATAAAGGATAATGTTATAGATTCTAGTTCTGTATTCGAGCGAGTACAATCAGAATGGTCTAAAGTAACCATAAGACCTACTACTAGAAGTATGAGAGATACATTATTATCTCAACGACAATCTAAATTCTCAGGAAGTTTATATTTATCTGATTCTACCAGTGATTATTCCGCGCACGTTATCGCAGCTCAAGTTAACAGTGGAACGTTCCTAGAGGCTATGAATGGTATATTTAAAGGTGATATAGACAACCTTGTGTCGTTCAAAGATAATCTAGAAGTTTTACGATTAATGTTGTTAGATTTTGAAAGACATATGATGGAGAATGTTAAGATATTAGATGTACCATTTACTTATCTAATATTGGCTGTTCCTATACAGGATACACTTAAAGATGTGGTTAATTATTTTAAACCATATCGTGCCAGACTTGTAGACATGACAACTAATTTTGGAATTGTAGATCCATTGGGACATAGCATTGTTTTATCTGATATTTTATCATACGATTTATCTGAATCTTTTACTGATACGAATTCGGTAACCGATTTGCTTAATATGCAAATAGGAGAAACTTTTATAGACTATATTCATCGAAGAGGAGAAGATCCTTTTTATTATTTTGATTTAGGATTAAAAGACGAAATAGAAGTATTATTGAAAGAAACTATCAGAGAAATAGATAACTTGAGACACGTTGATACATATTATGAAACATTTAATTTGGTGTTCGGGGATCAATGCCCTGGTGATCAAGGTAATTTCGATTCATCTACGGTTTCCGATAGTATAACAATAGAGTTAATAGAATTGTAAAATTTCTTAGGAGGAAATTATAATGTATAGTGAAGAATTAACATTTAAGGACAGTCAGTATGCAAACCTTGCGGATACGTTTGGTAATTCACCACGTAAACCAAAAAGACCGTTTGGTAGAGTAGAGGTGTATGAAAGAAAAATCGAAGGTACAGATAAGAAGTTATATTTGCTACAAAAAAATACTAACTTGATAGTATATCATGGTAGAAACTGGCTCATGCAGAAAGCATTTGATGAGGATATGTCTCAGTCTGGGTTTTCTAATTGGTCTACGTATGATCTAGCTTGGTTTGCTATTGGGACAGGAGCCGCACCATCTAATCCTCTAACTCCTACTTCGCCCACGTTACAAGATAGAGCGTTGGCAACACATGGTGTTATAGGATCTGGATCGGATTATGTGACTGTGAGTGGTAAAGAATATCATACGTTCGATTCTATTACATATCAAGCTGATGATGAAGTTACTAGTTATTCGGGATATGATAACTATTTAGTTGCTAAGATAACAACTACACTTACCGCTACAGAAGCAAATGATGATAACGGTCAGTCTGGTTATTCTGGTTACGAATATTATCAGGATATTAACGAGGCTGGGTTATTTGTTTCTAATAGTAAAGTAGTTTCACCTGTACCTACTGTTATGGAAATGTTCGCTAGAGTTACATTTCCAACTATTCGTAAAACTAACACTAGAGAATTAGTATTTTATTGGTATATATATTTCTAGAAATATTGGAAATAAAAAAAGGCCCCGATCAATGGGGCCTTTAATTTTAAAACTTCGGTAGACTAGACGTGTACTGGTTGCACGCTTGTGAAAGTCAGCTGGTCGGAATGCTTTTCTTTCAACTTATCAACCAGCCAACCCCGCGTTCCTGTTCCGCTCACCCACAACTCTTTTATTCCGTTTCCTATCAGCGTGGATATGTTTTCAAATATGAACATATCCTGTTCATCTGTGTTATCATGTAACACAGCAGCTTTTCGTGTATTACGGTTTAACAACTGTAATACTTCTGAAATCTTTGGAAACGGCTGTGGGTTTTTCTTGACAAACTCGCTCAGGTGAGCTTTGAAGAACGCTTCGTAATTAACGTTTTCAAAATCGTTCACTAAAGCGATTTCCTGAATTATGTTGGTTATGGGGATCGCCCATAACGGTAGATTACATCTGTTCTCAAGCATCTCTACTGATCGGATGGGGTATCCTTTATCACACAAACACTCCAATAAAGACAATACCCATGTCTCTCTATGCGAGAACACTAGTTTTTCTAGTGACACTCGCTCTTTTTTGGAAAGATGTCCGATCAGTTCCAATTCGATTACACCCGAAGGTTCTACTTCGGTCATAATCCCCATTCCCGGGATCACATCGAGTGCGGGGTTTGCGGTAAGGGAATTGAGTATTTTTTTGTCCGGGTATATCCCATGATTCAATAATCCTACGGGTATGGGTGGGATATACTCTTTTGCCCTGGCCATCTCAATTTCCCGTGCAGATGTTATTTCCCGAATGAATTTATTTAACCCATTCGTATAGTGGGTGTGATATATCATGTTACTGTGCATGGGATATCTCCTTTTCTTCGTTTTCTACCACTTCGACTTTTACGTCGATGGTGGGTTCCGCGGCCGCCGATAATGCTTCGTGTACGACCGTGTTTGAAGCATTATTGGGTGCGGTCGTTGTTGTTGTGTTGAATACGGGGTAAGTGGTGAATTCGTCCTCATATCCGTGTGACAGCACCCCATCGTGATAAGATAATTCTACAATCGAATCGGGTTTGTCTCCGTGAATCTTGCGATTGTATTTTCTTATCAACGCGATGTAATCGTGATTCTTCATTGTTAATAATAAATCAACGAATGAATTATCCCCCTCTCGATATTTTTTGGAGTTAATAATAAACTCCGCTCCGTTCTCTACCCCAAAACTTCCTTGGTAAGGTAGAAGAAGTTTCCATTTTAAGATTACGTCTCCGTAATCTTCTGCGTTTTTGTTTTCTCTCACCAAGACATGCTTGGTCTTGGTTCCCAAATTCGTCGTGTTAATCGATGTCGTCTTCAAAACATTCTTATGAATGAGCGGCAGATTATTATTGGACATAATAATCCAAACTTGGTCCGGGGGAATTCCCAAGGAGATATGTCGATTTGTCGACCCCTCTATTTCTATTCCTCGTGTAAATATTGGGTGTCGCAAATTTTGCAGCGATATCGCTTTCATTATTTTACCCTTTCTTTACTTTTTTAGTCAACTTAAATCTTAACAATATTTAATATATATAATACTTATATTTTTTTTTGAGGATAAATTAATAAAAAGTATAACTCTTTAGTTAGGGTTTTTTTAGGAGGATTATTATGGCATCATCTTCACAACATGTGTCTCCAGGTGTATTTACCAAAATTGTAGATTTGTCGGAATACGTTAGGAGTGTTCCTAGTACAATTGGTTTTATACCTATTATTTGTAAAAAGGGTCCTGATAACCAAATGGTTCTAACTAATCGAACCGATTTTTTGGTTGATTTTGGTGACCCGGATATTACGTACGCAGGTAGAGTTTGGTCGCAAGGTCCATATGTAGCAAACAACTTTTTAGAGGAATCCGATTCGTTGTATGTTATTAGAGTTATGCCTGAAAACTCTGGGTATTCTTATATTGCTTTAGATACTAACGGAGATCCTAGAACTTCGATTGGTACGCTCAATTATTTAAGTGAAATAAGAACTCAAGTTGGAGTCGATACAGCCAGTACTGCTTTAGATAGCACAGGGAATCCAGCAATTATATTTTATGCCGTTGGAAGAGGCGCATATTACAACGATTTTAAATTAGAAATTCAACAGGATACTAGAATTCCAACTGCTAATTGGGCAGATGATCAGAAGTATGTTTTGAAGATTTATCAAAAACAAGAAACCAGAGATGCTATGGACATGACAGATTCTACTTCTACTAATCAATATCAGATAGTAGAAACATTTGAAGTGTCATTTAAACCAAACGCGTTAGACAACGATGGTTCTTCTTTATGGGTCGAAACAATTATCAATTCGTATTCCAGATATTTTAGATGTTATGCTAACGAATTGCGTTGTGCTTCTGGAACTAATAGTGGTACTGATTGGTCTTTACTTACTACTGTATTTGCAAATGGTACTGATGGTGACTTATTCAGCGATATTTCTATCAATCAACCTAATAATTCGATAGCTTCTCAATTGATAACTCAGTGCTATACTGGTACTTTAACTAGTAACGACTCTTCTACGTTAGATGTTGATCAAGTATTAGACACTGAAAATTATTACTTTTCTTTGTTGTTTGAGTGTTATGGTGCTTATAGTTCTAGTTCTGCAATTAAGAGTGCCGCGGTTCAGTTAGCTGAAAATCGTGGTGATTGTGTTGCTATTATCGACAACGGTGACAACTCAACGGTTGGTAGTGCCAGTTCCGGTGCTTTGGCTAGAACGCTTACTCCTAGTATTAATACTAAGTACGCATCTATCTATGAGCCATTTACTAAAGTATATGATGCGTTTACTGGTAGAGATATTTGGTTATCGCCCACTTATCACTTGGCTAAAGTTATTCCTAGAAGTGATAATGAAAGTGAGATTTGGTATGCACCCGCTGGTCCTAATCGAGCGTTAATAAATGAAATTAAAGAGTTTAGGTTCAACCCAACATTAAATCAACGAGACAGTATGTATCTAAAACAGTTGAACCCAATCGTAAGATTTAACGAAGGTGATATGGTATTTGGTCAGTTGACTTCACAGGCTAGAACTACAGCATTGCAAGATCTGAATATTGTAAGATTAGTATTATACGTTCAGAGAGCATTGGAACAGTTCTGTCGTTATTACTTATTCGAGCAAAACGATGAGGATACTTGGGAAGCAATTGCAACCAATATCAATCAATTCTTACGAGTAATAAAGAATAAACGAGGGTTGTATAGTTATACAGTTGACGTTGGTGCTACTGATTATGAGAAAAAAATTAAGACTGTCCACGTCGATGTTATGCTTCAACCCACTCGTATTGTTGAGCAAATCAATTTGACATTCTACATAAAATAGATTCATCTCCCCGCTTTTTGTTATTGGGCATCCGTTTTCCCTTTCCCAACGGATGCCCACTTTTTTTCGTTATTACAGTTGAGTGACTACCAATGCTATTATAATACAAATAATCATAGCACTAGCAAAGATTACTAGATTTTCCCGAATACACTTTTTGGGATTAGTGAATATTTCGGGAAGTAATAGCATAATGGAAGTTGTCAATATATCCCACATTAGAATTCCTCTCCGTTCCGAACGTCGTATATACGCCCTTTCAGAAAGTCTATACGGGCGTCCTTCAACTTCAACTCGTTCAGTAATCCGAAGATTACTCCGGCTGCTGCTGCGAATGAACACACTACTAATATTAAACTGAATCCTGATAAATACATAATTTTCTTCCCTTCTGTCTATTGAATAATAAATATACTTATTACTAATACATATATATAGTCGTTTTCCAGTATGGATGTACGATAAATATAAAAGAGGATATACAAATATGATACAAATAATTGAACACTCACAACACGACACACTAGATTTAGAAGGTATAGATATAACTGATGGTTCGCCTGTATTAGTTTATAAAAATGGTAAGCAATATATTTATATTAACGGGTTAAGATATTGTACAGTCAGTCCTGACTATTATCACGCTAATGGAATGGGAATATTTGCATATGATATAGGCAATAGTACGATAACTCAAGAATTCACTAATCTTAATAATTACAAGAGATTAGATTCCGAAGGTAGAATAAGAAGAGTAAATAGACCGTTAGCATACTTCAATCAATCTGGATTAGATAGTTTATCACATATAGACTCCGTATTTGATATCACAACAAATGAGTCAACAAGTGGTTATTCGGGATATTCAGGTAATTCTGGAAGTTCAGGATATTCTGAATACGAAGATGTCACTAGAACTTATGGTATAATTCAAGCGGAAGATCGATTTGATGAAGATCATGAATATTATGGTAATATAAGCATGACTCGATTACCATGTTATGGTAGAATATGTATAGTTGAAATACCTCACCCATACAGATTCATAAGATTGGGTACAAATTATAGAAGCGATTTAGGAGTAACAGAAGAAGAGTGGACAAAGATAACTTCAAATAGATTGACTCCTTTGTTAGAACATTGGCAACCCGAAACTGTTTGTTTAGAAAGAGGACTTAGTACTCATCCAATAACGGGTAATCCTATACCGATACAAGAACCTTATGGGTTAAGGGGTGTCGCTGCTTCTGGGAGTATAATTATAGGTGATTATCTATATGTTATGTATACTCGCGTGATAGATACTAGAAATCAAAATTATATTCCAAATTTAAGTTATCCTGGATATGGGTATCCTCAATCTATAAATCAAATAGTATTACCTGATTATTTTCCTCCCGATCCTGAACAACAAGATGCGTTTAAGATTGAATTTAAAAAGTATTTTGCTAGAACGACGATGTGCATAGCACGAGCTAAATTGTCGGATATAAATAGAAAGTCGATTGCATCTAAAATACCATTTCAGAAATATTATAAATCTAGAAAAATTATTAATGGTAGATGTTCGGGAAATAGCGCATACGATTCAAGCAAAAAAAATTGGTATTGGGCGGAAGAACCAGATTGGGATATACAGTGGACATCCGGATTTAGAGGATTAGATACTTCTATAATGTCAGAACACAATATATTTGGATACGGGTCTGTAAGTTGGAATTCATATTTAAATAGATTTGTTTATGTAACTCAAAATGTTAATTTTGATGGTGTAAAAGTATTATACTCTGATGAGGGATATAATAGTGAAAACTTATTAAAATGGCATGATAGTGGAATAGCATTGGTGAATAGTTACTCACCTGTTTATTATCCTAGATTGATAAATGAGGAAGGTACTTCTGTTAATTTAACTGGTAAAGTAAATTGGTTGTATTTTATAACTAAAAATGTAGATAATAGATTTATAACAAATAGAATTAGAATGGAATTTTGAAAAAAATGAATCACGGGGAGGTAATAATAGTGATTCATTTTCACATTGGTCTACTTAAAGTCGAAATAAAGTCTGAATATTTTCGATAAGGACTTAATACTGTGTTGTTTGTTGAATTTAGATCGTTCTATGTGAACGAGTTTAACTTTTTCCATAGCCGAATCTAATATTTCTTGTAATTCTTCTTTCGATTTGTTTTTGTATGTTTCTTTACTCATGTGTACCTCCAGTGTATGTTATTTTTCATTAGTTATACCAATGTAATATTTAATCCTAGTTTCTGCATTTCCAACAAAGCTTCTGCATTTCCAATAGCGTCGTCTACAGGATTGTGGGTATGTTTAGTTTTCCGTAAGTGCTTAAAATTCTTAAACACATTTTTCACTAGCCCTTTATACAACGATCCTAGGTTTGTGGAACTATACCCAAATGGGTTATTACCTGTAAAGTGATGAAAATACCAATTAATGAATTGCCAGTCAAACCCATTATTATCAGCAATGAACATAGGTTGACCAGTACTATTTGTCGTAACCCAACTTGAAAACAGTTTCATTACTGTTAGTGGGTCATCAAATTCTAGTGTTTGTTCTCTCGTAAAACCACTGACATCTAATGCCTCTGGTACCCATTTATCTGAAATGGGTCTTAATACTCCATAAAATGTTTGATCCAAATCGTTGTTTACAAGAACCGCCCCGAAACTTATCATTGAATAGTCACCCGGGATGGGGCCGTCTGCTTCAACGTCAACCATAATATAGCTCATTTATTGATTCCCTTTCTCTTTTCTATCTTTTCGTATAACTCATCTATTTCTTTTAGTGTCGTTTTTATTTTCATAATGATATCTATAACACGTCTTATGTAACCATACGTAATTATTATTATTACAGATCCCAATACCCATATTATTGTAATTTGTAGTGCAGTTTTTACACCATTTGAAAATAGCGCAAACCCCATTATTGTAAGTAGCAATGTATTAACTATAATATTAACGTTAGCATTCATAGTGTTTCCTTTCTAGGATAAATATAAGAGTAGGAGCCATTTGGATGACCCCTCGCAAATGGTTCAGGGGTTATGTCTATTATGGCTAACCCCAAATAATTCATAAAATGGGAGTGTATGGTGAAATACATAAATGATAAGATGTTGTATCTAAATATTTCAGTTGTTCCACATCAGTGAAACATGGGGTTTTGCATAATAAACATATGTAGAGTGTATGTTTTTTGGTAGACGTGTTCAATATCTCACTTATGTCTAAGTTTAGACATTCGTTGATATCTAAATTCATATTATTTTTTATAATTAGTTTCATAATATATCCCTAAAAGCTTGACATAATATAAATTCTGAACAGTAGTCGTAAATATTATTTAAATCTCTATAGATACAACGATGTTGACATCGAACACATGGGTAATAGATCATTCTAAGTTTATCAAACCCTAGATCTTCCCAAAAAGTACTACCTGCTTTTATATTACGCAATTGATGTTTTTTATAAATTAATTTCATTTATTAAGCCTCCAGCAACCTCTAGAATGCCAATGTATAGATAATGCATAAGTTGAAAGATTTTTACATTCTTCATTATAACTTTTACAGCACACACAAACAAAATTTCTATAGCATTTCTGTGTAGGGTTTATTTTACTCATCACGTAGGCTAAGTAATACTCATTTTTAATCACTTGTCTATTGATTATTAGTTTCATGGTATATCTTTATCTTTAAAATGCTCGCAAAATTTGTAAAAAGTTAATGACCTTTTTTTGAATAGTGGACCGCAAATATAATCACAACTATTGGTATGCGAACACGTAACACATGGGTAATAAATTATGTATATATGTTCACCTAAGTTGAATAATTCATTTAAATCGTTATATCTATTGCAATTCGTTATAAGTTTTTTTCTATATATGAGTTTCATAATATGGTAAATTTTCTTAAACAAAATTTTATGGCGGATATGTGGCGACAAGTACCCGTTGATGCAGATAGGTCACCCAAACCACACCCATCTTCGCATAATAAACACCATAATATTTTACTAATACCATCGGGTACGTATGCGCTACACGAAAGCGTACGATTTGTTTTTTCATTGACATTTATTTTTTCTTTGTTGATTATCAATTTCATAATATGAACTCCACTGTTGGTCTGTAATATTTACAAAGTTTAAAACTGGGTTGATGGTTGAGACTGACACAGTTGTAAACATAATAATGTTTTCCGTTTTCAAAATAACTACATCTTATAGTTGAATCACGTTTATTTGTAAATGAATACTTACATTTATTTATGTAGGATGGGTGTAAACATAGAAAATAGTGTGGTGACAATCTACTTTTAAAAGTCCGTAGTTTATTTTTGTAAATTAGACGCATTAAAAACCCCTGGGTGATGATGTTTCATAACCATCTATAACCAACTTCATAATATGTAATCCTTTATTCTACAACTCCCGCAAAATAATCTAGAGTTAATTTTTTCTTTAACTAATTTACGTACTTTAAGTTTGCTACAAATTTTGTGGTTAGATATACGACAACATAAACATATATATTGAATTACTTCCGAACAGCCAATATTACAACGAAGACAGAACGAACTAAGGTTATTCCCCATAAACCAATCTATGTGTTTTTCTACTTCTCCTCTTATAACTAGTTTCATATTATTCTCGCAATTTCATAGATTAATAAACATCTATAGTCATTCTGTTACAAAATGATGTAATTATTTCTGGTATTTTTCCACTTGATGGTTTACCACAATCTCCAGTACAATGGATACATTCAAATTCATATCTTTGGGTTCTCCCTATTTTATCAATTAAGGGATTGCGAGTGGATCTAATTTCATCTAAACCATATTTGTACATTCTAATAATAATATCACTAATGATAACTTTATCGACAACGAGTTTCATTATATAAATCCTTTTCATATATTAGTTTCATGTTATTGTGAACCTTGCCTCTAAGCAGAACCGTAATTGTGTTGTATTTAGGATATATCCAGTAACCGAAGAGTTTTTACCACTTTTACATTTGGTTTCACAAAAAACACAATTATGAGATATAACCATATTGTCACCCAATAAGTCACACATATTACCACTGTAATCTGTATTGAGTTTTAACTCATTGTTGTGCATTACAAGTTCATATATACGTTCCTCTCCAATTTGAACAATATGTAGTAATAAAATCAGTATTTCTATTATTAGGATCAATATAATTATAGCATGTAGAACTTTTGCTACATGTAAAACATATGTATACAATACCAATAGTTCTGAGGTGTTTTCCGTATTTTCCGTATATATACCTTATTTCAGTAGGATTCGTAATTGTATTTTTTTCATATATAACTTTCACTTAAATTTCCTTTCTAAAATTCATTATAATTTAATATATATAATAGTGGTGGTTTTTACCATACCGCTTCTATGGTGATACCTACCTTTCTTTTATTTTTAGGATAAATTTAAAATCGATACAAGTAGGTGATCATTATGGTAGTTCCAAATAGTTTTAACGCAATTAAAAGTGGTTCTGGTGCTTTCACGAGACGATGGGGTTCTTCAGCAATAGACGCTGTAGATCCATATATAACAGGTTATTTTTTTATTAGATTTACAAATTTTCCAGATTTAATTCCGATATTAAATCAAATGTATTCTGATAATCCGTATTCTAGTGGTATTGATATGAAGAACGCTCTTCAGAGTTCGTGCACTTCAGTTACAATTCCCGGCGGTACGGTTAATAAAACAGACATGTATGGTTTAGGTGGTATCAAGTATGGATATCCAACTAATGTTGAATTCGACAATACGATATCGTTGAGATTTAACGAGTGGCAAGGTGCTCCTATTTATAGAATTATATCAGCTTGGGTAAAGTTAATTAGAGACTATAGATCGGGTTCCGCTACTGCTACTACTAAATCTGATTTTGCAGCTTCTATGTATTATTGGACTACGGCTCCAGATGGAAAATCAATTGCGACCGCGTTTTTATTTACAGGTATATTTCCTATGAGAGATCCGGCTGACCAATTTGGGCACGATTTGACCGCAAACGATAAGTTGGAAACCGATATAGATTTCAATGCTGATGTAATGTGGCAAGAAAAATCGATATCCGATAGATGTCAGCGTTACGCTAATGAGTATTACAACACGTATGGTGGTGTTCATAACACTAGTTCTATTGTTAATACTTATGGTGATGCTGATTCTGGTAGTGTATTATAGAGTACTGGATAAATCTATCGTAATAACACATTCCATATGCATGTCATAATTTTCGTAATTAGTCAGGTATTTGGTATTATTAATTAGATTCAGGATAAATAAATGTAAACTGGTTGTGAAATGTACACGAGGTGTAACTTCGGTTATACTTTGTGTACGACTATCCCAGGGTGGTGTCTAATTTAGGCATCACCCTGTTAACATACATCAACATTACAAATTAAAAGGGTTAAAAAGGATAACATTATGGCTTTGTTTAGAGGTTTTTCTTCATTACAGTATCCAGTTTATTCGGTAATTACACCGCAAACCGGATTACAATTTGAAACGCGGGCATTGAATGTATCAGAAGTAGATAAAATTAAGCATTCTATGATTACAAGTATTAAGGCTAATGATATTCTAAATAAAATTATTTGGGGTGCATTGGAAACCAAACCCGATCATATAAAAACATATGATTCATTTCTTAAAAATATAACGACTATTGATAGAGAAGCTTTGGTTTATGGGGTGTATATTAGTACGTTCGATGATAAGAGAGATTTGCAATTAGAATGTAGAAACCCCGATTGTGGTAAAGTATCCAAAGTTTCTGTAATGATGTCTAAAATGTTCAGCATGAATCCTTATCCTGTAAGTAAAGCGGCTAAAGATTCATATAAGATGGCTAAAGCGGTAGATAAAGATTCCACAGATATAGATGTTGAACGCATAATTGAGAGGGAAGAAGCCATTGTAGGTGAATCTGTAAAAAAGAAAAATAAAGTTGTTAAATTTATAGATGATGAACCTGCAAATGATAAACAAGTATCCGATAATGTCGAACCAGAAGAATCAATTAAAAAAGATCCAATTCTGGAAAATATAATTCAGAAACGAATAGAAGTTCCTTTAATTACATCTGATAAAATTGTGGCTATTATAAGACAACCGACTTTGTGGGACTTAGATATTTTATTTAAAACGATACCATTCACGAAGAAAGAAGAATCTACTGTAGCTCACGAAACATTATTAATTGAAAGATTCGAGGAGAGAATAGGGTCATCTCCCATGGTAGTTGAGGACAGAGAAGATATAATTGAAGCATATAACTCATTACCCCCCAAAGATAAAAAGAAGATCTTCGATGTGTTCTCTAAAGAGTTTGGTAGATACACCATAGATATTAGCACCAATTGGAAATGTCCTGAGTGTGGAACAGATGATAAAATCGAGGTGGACATTACGTCACACTTTTTTCGAATGGTTAGCGGATCCTGATATTAATAATATTCGAAGATCTCAACGAAATCTAGAAGAAAACGTATTTACTTTAATTGAACTTATGAAAGTAGGATATACCGATATTATGAGTATGGCATATCCTACGTTGGTTCATGCTTTAGAATGGAAATCAGAGTTAGAAAACGAAAAGAAGAAAAAAATGGAAGAACACGCTAAAGCATCTAGGAAAAAAAGTAAAATTCGTTAAAAATTTAAAATTCGTTACACCTATATTAAAACTAGGACAAATAATTAGAAGATATAACTATATTAATAGGTGACTTAATGGCTACAACATATTCCATAGAAAAATTTCTACAAACTATACCTGGTAGTTATGATAAACTTAAAGACGTTATATCTAAAATAGAGTATTATGGTGACTGGAAAAAGATATACGAAGTAGATGTTATTATAAAACATATACTTACAGCGTTACTTATTCCTCGAAGAACTTATATTTTTAATCCTAATTATGGTTCTGCGATATATAAATATTTATTTGAACCATCCGATATTATTACTTATGAAGCAATATCTAATGAAATAGATACCGTTATATCTAATATATCAATTAAACCAGGAACAAAAGTAAATCACGATGTTCTATTTTTTAGAAATAAAAAAGGATTTAGAATTAACATAACTGTAGAACATAAGAGTGCTAAACGGTCATTAGATGTCGATATAGATGAGAGTATATTAACTATTATAGTATAGGTGAATCAATGCAACCATGGTTAAGAGAATATAATTATATACAGGATTACTTTACAACTGCATATTCAATATATGAAAAGTTGTACCCTGCCTATCCTGCGACTTATTATTCTTTTGATATGGATAATTCAGTATTAGAAAACACAAAATTATATGCGGGGACATATGAGAAAATTGGTGTAGGTACTCTCTCTGGTGCAGTTTGGAAAAAGATGGAATTGTTACCAGTATCGTCTATAGAAGAAGTACAACCTGTTACTGAATCGAATGAATATGGTATGTCTACTTTTGAATCAATGCCCACACAATTAACATTTCCCTCTACATATGGATTAAAACCTTTAGAGTGGGACGTAGTAGATTTGAATTATGGGTTTAAGACTAAGTCTATTAAACTCAGACCTTTATTTGTAGTGACTCAAGTTAATATGGCGCATATGGGCGACTTTTATCAATTATATCAATGTAGATTACAAGTAGCACCTTTTACTAGAGATATGTTAGAAAAGCAAATATCGTCATATTGGAAATTTGATAATCACGAAAAGAGATTATTTCTATTAGAGAACGCAAATTTTCTATTGAATATGCAAACGAGAGCGGAATCACTTTCAGCGAGATTAAAAGTATTGTTTAATAATAAATTGGGATTCTATACCAGGAGTAGTTAATTATGTACGCATCTGAATGTTATGTTAAAGGTCAATTATTAAACGAAGGCATTTTATTAGAAAGTTTATTTGGTGATATAAAATCTAAATTGGGGGGTGGTATAAGTAAAGTAAAAGCGTGGAAAAAACAAGTAAGTGCCGATCTAAGAAAGCACAAAATTAATGAAGCAAAAGCATATGATAAACTTAGAAAAATAGCAAATAAACACGCTAAAGCCATAGGTATGTCTATGGTGCAGGGATATAAAACTAGGAATTTCAGCAAGACTGTTAAATATACAAGACGAGCATTAAACGATGCGTTTGATTATATAAAAGGCTTCATTTTTGGAATCTCATGGCAAGATATACCAATTAGCATTTCTAAAGGATTGATAAGTGTAGCAACCGTATCATTGTTTATGTTCTTTTTTGAAATTGTTATGAGTAGCGCATTTCTATTTTATTTTGATATTGTAGGGAAGGGATTAGCTGCTAGTCCAGCATTAGCAAAAATTCCATTTTTAACATCTATTATGCAACTGGCGACAAAATTTACTTATTATATTATATCTGGCATTATATCATTTATATTTTTACCTATAATAAAAGAAACTTCTAGAGCATTAGCTGTAATGGGTGGGTATGGTGATACATATTTTGTAGCTATGACTGTTGCAGATGTATATAGAATGACATTTTACTATGGTATGTCTGGTCTCAGTGGTGGGTTGACTAAATTGGGATATACGATGACCGTTATAGGAACGGCTGTAATCAATACAGTTCAAACCGTTATAACGTTTATAGGATCATTACCGTATATCAAAGATATTGTTGGTCCATGGGTATACGCAGTGAATGTTGGTGTTACTGCTATATGGGAAGGGCTATTTTTACCTATGATATGGAGAGGTAAAGATTTTGCGACAATGGGGTTAACTCCTGGTGAGAAAGTTCAAGCGTTGGGTAAAACACCATACGATGTTGCTCAGGATTTAGCAGTTAAATCAGCTGAAGGTGCTAGAAAGATATTGGATAAATTGGGTATGAAATGGGTTAAGTTACCACCAATTCCCGATTGGTTAAAGAGAATATTAACCACATTGAATAACTTTTTAGATGATATATTTGAAAAATTCTTTACTAGAAATATGCCTAAAAGTAAAATTGATTTGGTGGATACTTTAACTCAGGGATCTCAACAATTCTCGGTTACCACAGCACAACCATTGATAGATAAATTTAATAAAGGTAAACCCCCCGAAGAGCAACTGACTATGCAACAAGTTGTGGACGCGGCTAATAAGAAAATGGATAGAAAACAAATCATTACTAACACTACTATGAACTTAGCAAACCCAGTTCGAGCTATAAAAAGTTATGCGAATAGTTTTATTAAGATGTGGAATGATACTAAAATAGAATCAGCTCTTTCAGGTGAAATGCCCCCTATAACCATAGTTCTCAAATAGGAGATAAATTGTGTTTGACGAGAAAAACATTAAGATCTTTTCTTCACGGGATAAAATACGTTCCCAATTAATTGATTATACTAAAAATTATTTAGAGTTAGAAAATACAGATTTAAGTCAAGAAAGTTATTTATCATATTATATAGATGTTCTATCTGTGTTGTCTTCTAATCTAATATTTTATAATACAAGTGTATGGAGAGAATTTTTTCTAACTAAAGCGATTCAAAAAGAATCTGTTGTAAATTTAGCTGCAACATTAGGTTATAGTGCTGACTTGGCTAGACCAGCGTTCTGTAATGTATTAGTAAAAATTCCCTGCGATTTTAACAGCACTCAAGTGTCCTTCATACTACATGGTAGAAAGGTAAGCAATGATAGCACCGATAAACCTTACAAGTTATATGCAGATAACGAATTAGTATTTATACCTCTTAATAGTATACAAGTAACTGTTAATACGACGAACGGTAATATATCAGCTGAAGTTGTGGAGTACATATATAAACCTACATCCGATCAAAGCAATATTCCTTATACAATATCAACAGAAGGAACTAAAAACTATTTATCGTTTGTCATAAGAGCTGTTCAATTAGAGAGTTTATCGGGCGAGGATCTAGAATTTAACATAGGAGATGTTAGATCGTATGAGTTCATACAAAGAGAAATAGAATTTGAAGGTGATGTGGCACAAATAGATGTTATTACCAATAGTATGAGTTTAATAAATGGTGTATATACTATTGTTGCTAATACGAACGATAACGCTTCTATAGAGTGGACTAGATACGATAGCTTGTACTTAATACCTTCTGGTGAATATGGTTATACTATTAGAAAAACTGATAAGGGTATAAAAATTCTATTTGGTAATGATATTATAGGTAAGCAACCTGAAAGTAATACTAAGTGTCAATTGTTTATTCATACTACAAAAGGGTCGTTGGGTAATGTTGTTCCTGGGTCAGTTAGTAAAGCAGATAGTATCGTAGTTCAAGACACATCGAATGGAAATAGTATATATAGAACTTTAAA
>Ga0180008_1000959_pt1 | contig 20105 bp, 13 predicted proteins | sample MM_PW_MetaG_FD_121121 | JGI IMG/M metagenome (GOLD analysis project Ga0180008, IMG submission 121121) | Groundwater microbial communities from the Aspo Hard Rock Laboratory (HRL) deep subsurface site, Sweden - MM_PW_MetaG | ecosystem: Environmental > Aquatic > Deep subsurface > Groundwater...
GACGAGGCTGGCGCGGCTGGTGGCCAGCAGCAAGGTGCCGGAGCCAGATGGATTGCCAGCCGGGGCCCAGCGGGCAACAAAGGCCTCCATGGGCTCGATGGTGGGGCGGCCACCGCCTTCGGCCGACGGGTCTTGGTAGAGCACGCGCTGACCGTCGCATTGCGCCAGCAGCACCCAACGCTCAGCGCCATCGTCAGCGCGGATGCGAGCCAACGCAGGCAAGGCGGATAACGACAAACGTGATCCTGTTGTCTGGCTGAGCTTGGCCTTGAGGCCAACGTGCTTGGCGGCCAGCAGCAGCTCGGTGTCTGAAACCGAGCTGGAGGCGGTCAAACCCAACTCGTGGGCGAGCAGGCCTGGGTCGGCTGCGATGTGGTGCAGCCGAGCAAGCAGGCTCAACGCCTGCAAGGCTGCGGAAGGATTTGATTCGTCGCACGCCTGCGCCGCCGCCTGCTCTGAAGAGCTGGGCAGCGGGTGTGCTGCAGCGGTGTACTGCATGCCATCCCTGATGTGTTGTTGCTTTGTGCAGAAAGCGTAACCGAATCGGCCAAAAGTGCGACCCTCCTACGGGGGAGCTTTGCGCGGTTAAATGTAACGAACCGATTCGGTCGCCTCAATGACGGGGCGTGGCCTGTCGCCCCCAATGCCACCCTGTCGCCCCCGATTCACCCCCAATTGCTTCGCGCGCGAAGTTGTCCGATCCGGTCACGTTCTGTCCACCTCTGTCATGCCGACCCGATGTGCAATGCACCCGAGCCGCCGTTCGGCCCCACCGACTCAGCGCAACCGAGGAGACACCCATGACCCCGCAGCCAACCCACGCACAGCAGCAATCCCGCCCCATGCAGGCGCGTGAAAAGCTCGACTTCCAGCTCGACGAGCACATCCCGCGCTTCTGGAACGGAGGCGATCCCTACAAAACCCGCTTCTTCGACGCCATGTCGCTGACGTTTCCGATCGGTGAGCGCTACTTCATCAGCAGCGTGCGCGCCTACCGCGACCAGGTCACCGACCCGAAGTTGCTGCAGGAGGTCAAGGACTTCACACGGCAGGAAGCGCAGCACGGCATCGTGCACGCGCAGTTCAACGAGATGCTCGAAAAGCAGGGCCTGAACGTGGGCTGGACGCAGCGCTTCCTGGACAACAAGTTCAAGTGGCAGCTCAAGGTGTGGCCCAAGTCCTTCAACCTGGCCTACACCGCTGCGGCCGAGCACCTCACGGCCATGATGTGCACCACCTTCATGGAGCGGCCCGACATCATCGAAGGGTTCGACCACCGCATCCGCGCGATGTACGCCTGGCATTCAATCGAAGAGGTCGAGCACAAGGCCGTGTGCTTCGACGTGCTCACCAAGGTGGCCAAGGCGAGCTACTTCACGCGCATCGCCGGCCTGATCTACTTCAGCATCGAGTACCCGATTGGCAACTGGTACATGGTCAACCGCATGCTCAAGGACGATGGCTTTGGTTTCTGGTCGCGCATGAAGATGCTGGCCAAGGGCGCCTGGTGGTTGTACAAGCCGGGCGGGGTGTTCCTGCCGGCGGCCGGTTTTTACCTGAGCTACTTCAAGCCAGGCTTTCACCCATGGCAGCACCAGGAGATGGGGCGCTACGACACCTGGCTCAAGGCCTTCGAGCGCAGCGGTGACCCGGTGGTGGCCGGCGAAGCCTATGCGCAGGAGGTGATGGCGGCGCGCTGAGGGGCGCCTCCAGGTGGCTGGTCTGCTCGGCGACCGTCTGGTTGTGCAAGCGCTGGTGCCATCCGTGAGAAACGGCACGTTTGTGCCCCCTTGTTTGCCGCGTTGAATGTGGGGCGTCCGGCCTAGGGAAGGTCTGCACAAATGAGCGCTGACCATGGCTGGGTGTGCTGACATGACCGGAACGGCGGCTGAACGCTCTTGCGGCAGGCGTTTTGAGCGCGTTTCGCGCCCATTTCCCATGCGCAGGGCGCACTCATGCCAGGCTCCCCATCAAGCGCCTGCGCACCATCCACAGATTGGCCAGCGCAAACAGCGTTTGCAACTGCGCCGTGTTCTTGGCCAGACCGCGGTAGCGCACCTTCACGTGGCCGAACTGGCGCTTGATGACTCGGAATGGGTGCTCCACCTTGGCGCGGATGCTGGCCTTGATCCGCTCGACCTGTTCGGTCAGCGCATCCATCGGGTCGGCCTTGTCCAGCAGCTTGCGCAAGCCCGGACGCATGGCCACATGCCACGTCACATCTTCTTTGGCGTCGGGTCGCTTGTGCGCACCTTGGTAGCCGGCGTCGGCAAACACATCCATCTCTTGACCGTGCAGCAAACTGTTGGCCTCGACCACATCGTTGACGTGACCGGCCGTGCCGCGCACGGTGTGAACCAGACCCGAGTCGGCGTCCACGCCGATGTGCGCCTTCATGCCGAAGAACCACTGCTGGCCCTTCTTGCTCGTTCGCGGCTGTGCGCTCGCGCCGCTCACCATCTCCGGGTCGCGCTCACCGCTGGCGTTCTTGGTCGAGCTCGGTGCCGAGATCAGCGTGGCATCGACCACCGTGCCACTGCGCAGCATCAGGCCTTTGGCACCCAGCAGCAGGTTGACTGTTGCCAGGATCCGCTCGGCCAGCTTGTTCTTCTCCAGCGCATGACGGAACCGCAAGATGGTGCTCTCGTCAGGCAGTCGGTCGTCCCAGCCACCCAGACCAGCGAAGTCACGGAACAGCGGCATGTCGTGCAGCGCTTCTTCCATCGCCGGGTCGCTCAGCGTGAACCACTGCTGCATGAAGTGGATGCGCAGCAGCGACTCCACCGGGAACGGCGGACGGCCGCGTTTGCCTTCGGGCATGAACGGCGCGATCTCCGCCACCAGGTCGGACCACGGCACCACCCGGTCCATCTCGTCGAGGAACTCGCGACGGCGCGTGCGCTTCGTCGAGGTTCCCAATCCAAGGCTGCTCTGCTTCATGGGCTCAATGGTCTCAGGCAATCAGGTCTGGGCCAAGCACATGTCTGAGCGGTTTATGCAGACCTTCCCTAGCATCCGGATCATGAGCGAACCCCTGGCTTCTGCGCTGCCAACGTCACCTGCGGGTGACGGCGGTGTGTCGCGCTTGAGCGAGCGGGCCCTGCAGGGCCTGTTGCGCGAGCGCGGCTGGCGAGCGGCCACGGCGGCCTTGTGCACGGAGCTGACGCTGGCGCTGGGTTGCCGGCGCGTGGCGCTGGGTTGCCGGCGCGTGGCGCTGGGTTGCCGGCGCGTGGCGCTGGGCTGGCGTGTTGACGGGCGCGTTCGCGTGGTGGGCTTGTCGCACGGTGCGCAGCTGGCCGAGCACCCGGTGCTCGGGGGCGTGGCCGAGGCCATGCACGAAGCCATGGGCCAGGGCCTGACCCTGTGCGTGCCACGCGTGGCCGATGGCTCGGTGCGCATCACGTTGGCGCAGCGCGCGCTCATCAAGCGCGAGGGCGTGGCTGCGGTGTTGACCGTGCCCTTGGCACAGGACGGCGAGGTGCTGGGCGCCTTGCTGTGCGAGCGCGATGACGGGCGCTTCACGCCCATCGACAACATCGCCATGGAAGACGTGGCCCGAACGGTGGCGCCGCTGCTGCGCCTGTTGCACGAGGGTGAGTTGTCCTGGCGGCAACGCTGGCAGCGCAGCTGGCGTGCATGGGTGGCCGCAGACGACCCCAGGACGCGGCGTTTGCGTCAGGCTGGCCTGGGCATCGCGGGGTTGATGCTGGTGGCTTTGATGGCCGTGCCTTTGCCGCACCGCGTGCAGGCCAACGCCCGGGTCGAGGGCGCCGAGCAGCGTGGCCTGACCGCGCCGCTGGATGCCTACCTGCGGCAGTTGCACGTCAGGCCGGGCGACTTCATCAAAAGGGTCAGGTGCTGGCGCAGTTGTCCGACGAGGACTTGCGGCAGCAGGCGCGCAGCCGAGAGGCCGAGGTCGCGCAGCACGACAACGCTTTCGTCGATGCCTTCACCAAGGGTGAGCGCAGCCAGGCGGCGCAGGCCCAGGCACGTGCCGCCGAAGCGCGGGCGCAGTTGGCGCTGGTCGAGCAGCAGCTGGCGCGCACGCGCATCACCGCACCTTTTGATGGCGTCGTGATCGCGGGGGACCTGAGTCAGAGGCTGGGTGCGCCGCTCAAGCGCAGCGACTTGCTGTTTACCGTCTCGCCCATGACGGGCTGGCGCGTGGTGCTGGAGGTCGATGAGCGCCAGATCACCTGGGTGCAAACCGGCCAGGTCGCGCGGCTGCTGCTCACGGCGCTGCCGAGCCAGCCGGTCGAGTTGAAGGTGCAGCGAATCACGCCGGTGGCGCGCACGGTCGATGGTCGCCAGCGCTACGAGGTCGTTGCCGACCCGGTTGGGCAGCCGCCTGCCGGATGGCGCCCTGGCTTGCAGGGTGTGGCGCGCATCGAGCTGCCCCCCGAGCCCTTGGGTTGGCGTTGGGGTCGCGAGGCCTGGCAGGCCTGGCGTTGGGCCAGCTGGTCCTGGTTCTGAGTCCACCCAGGTCAGGCCATGGAAGCGTCCTTGCTGTCATCGCAGTGGTTCCGGGTGGCCACGCTCAAGCCGCACCTGCGGCCCCAGGTCAGCGTGGTGCGCCAGCAGGCCCGTGGTCAGCTCTGGTACGTGCTGCACAACGAGGCCAGTGGCCGCTTTCATCGGGTCAACGAGCGTGCTTACGAGGTCGTGGGCCGGCTTGATGGTGAGCTCACGGTCGATGGGCTTTGGCGCGAGCTGATCCAGCAACAAGGCGATGACGCGCCGTCTCAGGACGATGTGCTGCGGGTCTTGGGCCAGCTGGCCGAAGCCGACTTGCTGCAGGCCGAGCACATGCCCGACCTGCGTCGGCAAGTCGAGCGTGGCCTGGCTCGAGAGCAGGTGCAGGCGCGCAGCCGGGTGCACCCGCTGTCCTTTCGGGTCAAGCTGTTCGACCCTTCGCCGTGGTTGCTCAGACTGGGCGGCATGGCGCGGTTGGTGTTCAACCGCGTGTCACTGTGGATGTGGGTGGCTTTGCTGGCCACAGGGGCGTGGGTGGCCTGGCAGAACGGGCCTGAGCTGATGGCGCATGCGCGCAGCAGCCTGTCACAACCGCGTGTGCTGTTGATGATGTGGTTGATCTACCCGCTGCTCAAGGCCTTGCACGAGTTCGGCCACGCGCTGGCGCTGCGCCGATGGGGCTGTGCCACGCACGAGGTGGGCCTGACCTTCCTGTTGCTGATGCCCCTGCCGCACGTGGACGCGACGTCGTCTTTGCGCCTGCCGGATCGCTGGGCCCGAGCCACCATCGCGGCCGCCGGCATCATGGTCGAGCTCGGCGCGGCGGCGGTGGCCGTGATGGTCTGGGCGGCGGTGCAGCCTGGCTGGTTGCGCGATGCGGCCCTGGTCACGCTGACCTTGGGTGGCATCTCCACCCTGGTCTTCAATGGCAACCCCTTGATGCGTTATGACGGCTATCACTTCCTGTGCGACGCGGCGGGTTTGCCCAACCTGGCCGGGCGCAGCCAGGCGCACTGGCGCCAGCGCCTGACGGCCTGGACCGCGCGCTTGCTGGGCTCGCCCGTGGCCGACGCAGACGACGCGAACCTGCGGCTTGACCTCACCGAACGCCTGGCCTTGTGGTCGCATGCGCCAGCCGCCTGGTTGTGGCGCTTGACGGTTGGCACCGTGATCGTGGCCTGGCTGGCAGACCTCTCGACCTGGTTGGCGGTGGCGGGTGCGGTCTGGGTGGCTTGGGGGCTGCTGGCCGCACCGATCGCGGCCTGGGTGACCGATGTGACCTCCGCGCCCGAGCTGGCGCCGGTGCGAGGGCGCGCCCGTGCGCTCATGCTGGCCGTGGTCAGCGCGTCCTTGTTGTGCACCCTCGTGTTGCCCTGGCCCGCGAGCTTGCACGCCGATGGCCTGGTGTGGCTGCCGCAGGAAGCCCAGGTGCGATCGGGCAGCCCGGCGCGCCTGGCGCAGGCGCTGGCCCGCGATGGTGACCTGGTTCAGGCCGGCCAGCCTTTGATGAAGCTGGTGGCCGATGAGCTGCTCGCCGAAAAAGCGGTGCTCCAGGCCCGCATCGCGGCGTCCGAAGCACAGCGCAGCGCGGCCTGGGCCACGGACCCTGTGGGGGTGTCGCAGGCCGAAGAAGCCGTGGACCGTGACCGCCAGGCCCTGGCCGAAGTCGAGCGACGCATCGCCGGTTTGACCGTGCGCGCGGGCGTGGCGGGGCGCCTGGTGTGGCCGCATGCTGCCGACATGACGGGGCGCGATGTGGCCGAAGGCGAGGTGCTGGCGCAGGTGTTGCCACCTGGCGGCGCTCGGGTGCTCGTGGTGGTCAGCGAAGCCGATGTGGGGCTGTGGCGAGAGGCTTTGCGCCGTCGCCGCGCGGGTGATGATGACCTGCACGTGCTGTTGGCCGACGCCAGGGGCACGGTGTGGCCCGCCAACTTGGTGCGTCAGGTGCCTGCTGCGCTCGATCGTTTGCCCGCTCCTGCACTGGGCAGCGCCGCAGGCGGGCCGGTGGAGGTGGACCCGGCGGATGCGGATGGCACGCGCCCCTTGCCCCCGGTTTTCACGTTTGAGCTGCTGGTGCCGCAGGCCGTGGCCGAGCGGGTGGGCGCGCGCGCGCAGGTGCGCCTGACGCTGGCGCCGCAGACCTTGGTCGATCGCGTGTTCTTCCGCATGCGTCAGCTGCTGCTCAGCCACATGGGGGCGCTGGGGTGAGTGACGCGTCGGCGCGTCGCCTGCCCGCGTCTGCTGCGGGCGAGCGGTCGGCGGGGCTCACGCCCAGGCCGGGACCCGTCTGGGGGAGCTACCCGATGCGGCCGGTGCCGCGTTGGCCCAAGCAGGCGCTGCTGTCGGCCGGCAAGGCCTGGCTTGCCCAATGGGGCCGAGGCCAGGCGAAATCGGTGCGCGAGTTGTGCAACAGCGTGCGCGTTCACCAACCCCCCTTGCAGGCCATGTCGGACGAGGCCTTGAAGCTCATGGCCTGGCAGGCCCGAGCCGGCTTGTTGCAATCGGGTTTGACGGGTCACCCCTTGTCGCTGGCGCGGGCCGTGGTGTCGGAGGCGGTGCGACGCGAGCGCGGTTGGTGGCCGCGTGACACACAGATCGAGGCCGCGGCCTGGATGCTGCACAACCACCTCGTTGAGCTGGGCACCGGCGAAGGCAAGACCCTGGTGGCCCAGCTGGTGGGGGCCACGGCCGCTTTGGCCGGTGTGCCGGTGCACGTGCTCACCTCCAACGACTACCTGGCGCAGCGAGACGCCGACGAGGCGCGCGGTGTGTGCGACCGCCTGGGCCTGAGCGTGGGCTGCATCCAGCACGACGACAAGCCCGATGCACGCCGTCTCACCTACGCTTGCGACCTGGCGTACGCCAGCGCTCGCGAGGTCGTCTTCGATCATTTGCGGGACCGGCTCGGCGCCTCGGAAGAAGGGCGGGGCAACCCCGCTGCGCACGAGCAGCCTGTGTTGCGCGGCCTGTGCATGGCCGTGCTTGACGAGGCCGACAGCCTGCTGATCGACGAAGCTTCCACGCCTTTGATCCTGTCGCAGCAGGTGCGCGACGACGAGTTGCCCAGGTGGCGCCTGGCGCTGTTCCTGGCCAGGCAGATGAAGCCGGGTGAGCAGGTGATCGAAACCGCCCCGGGCCGCTGGCAGTTGACCGATGCAGGCCGCGAGTGGCTGGGCCAACGCGCCCGCAACCTGGGCACGGAGTGGCAGCTGCGGCGTTTGCGAGAAGAGTGGTTGACGCAGGCGCTCACCGCCTTGCATGCGTTCCAGCGTGATGTGGATTACGTGGTGCACGACGGCGAGATCCAGATCGTGGATGTGCACAGCGGCCGGCGGGCGCAGGGGCGCAGCTGGTCGCGTGGCCTGCACCAGCTCATCGGCCTGAAGGAAGGCTTGCAGCCTGCGCCAGCCACGCAGACCTTGCTGCAGATGACCAGCCAGCAGTTCTTTCCGCGCTACCTGCGCTTGTGCGGGCAGAGCGGCACCCTGAGCGAGGCGCGCTGCGAGTTGCTGGCCACTTACGGCCTGCCGGTTCGGCCCGTGGCGCCTCACCGGGTCAGCCAGCGTCAGGACCTGGGGCTGAAGGTGCACGCGCATGCCCAAGCACATTGGCAGGCTGTGGCCGAGCGGGTGATGGCTTGTCGGGAACGCGGGCAGCCCGTTCTGGTGGGCACCCGCTCGGTGGCCGATTCGGTGGCCTTGTCAGGCGTGCTGCAGGCGCTGGGCTGCGCACACCGTGTGCTCAACGCCAGCCAGGACCAGGCCGAGGCCGAGGTGGTGGCCCAGGCCGGCGAGCCGGGTGCGGTGACCGTGGCCACGCAGATGGCGGGCCGAGGCACCGATGTGCACATCGGTGATGCGGCGCAGGCTTTGGGCGGTTTGCACGTCATCGTCGCGGGCCTGCACCCGGCGCGGCGCATCGACAGGCAGCTGGCTGGGCGATGTGCCCGGCGCGGCCAGCCCGGCACGCACGAGCGTATGGTGCACCTGGGCGACGAGGGTTGGTCGCCGTGGGCGCCTGCGTGGTTCAAGCGCGGCCTGGCGACGCTGCTGCTGCGCTGGCCCGGCTTGGCGGCGCCGGTTGCGCGCCTGGCGGTGCGCTGGGTGCAAGGGCGTCACGAAGGTGCTGCCGCGCAGGCCCGCTGGGCCCTGCTGCAGCAAGAGGAACAACTGGCCAGCCAGCTCAGCTGGCGCGGTCGGCACCCCTGGGACCAGGCCTGACCCCCGGACTGTCTCCGAATGTTCCGCCGCCGTCCCGCCCCCGCCCGCGCCACGCCCCAGCCGCGCCTCCTTGTGGAGGAGCTGGATCCACGCGTGCTGTTTTCGGCAGACGCCGAGGCGGTGCTGCCCGGCCTGAGCTGGCAAGCTGATCCGCCTGCAGGGCCGCAGGTCGAGACCACCCTGGTGAGTGCTCACCAGGTGCGCAGCACCCAAGACGCGGCAACCACGGGTTCGCAAGCCGAGGCGCCGCGCCACGAGGTCGCATTCGTCGATGGGGGCATCGACAACACCGACCAGCTCATTGCCTTGCTGCAGCAGCAAGCCCAGGCCGATGGCCGTGTGCTCGACGTGGTCCGGCTGGACGCCAACGCAGATGGCCTGCAGCAGATCGGCGACTGGTTGGCCCAGCATCAGGACCTGGACGCGGTCCACGTGTTCAGCCACGGGCAGGCGGGCTCGCTGCAACTGGGCTCGGCGGTGCTCGACAGCACCACCTTGGCCGAGCGGGCCGGTGAGCTCGTGCAGTGGTCGCAAGCCTTTGGGGAAGACGGCGACCTGCTGCTCTACGGATGCGACCTGGCCGCCAGCGCCGAAGGCAGGCAGCTGCTGTCCGACCTGTCCTTGCTGACCGGTGCCGACGTGGCCGCCAGCGAGGACCGAACCGGCGCCAGTGCGCTTGGCGGTGACTGGGTGCTGGAGCAACGTGTCGGGCAGGTCGAGACTGCGGTGGCGCTGGGCGAGGGCCTGCAGACCCAATGGCAGGGCGTCCTGGCCACAGCCACCTTCCAGCAGGGGGTGTCCAGCTACACAGGCACGCAGGACACGGTCATCAACTCTGCGGCCCCGAACACGGCAGACGGCAGCAACACCTTGTTGAACATGCTGAATGCAAACAACGATGCCAAACAGGTCTTGCTGCGCTTTGACAACCTGTTCAGCAGCGGAGGGGGCAGCATCCCGGATGGCTCCGTCATCACCTCGGCCACGGTGCGCCTGTACATCACCGAAGACGGCACAGGTGATGCCTACCTGCACCGCATCCTGGCGGCGAACTGGGATGAATCGTCGACCTGGAATTCGCTGACGAATGGCATCTCGATCGACAACGTGGAGGCCTCTTCGACCTCGGCTGGCGCCAACGACCTCAGCAGCAAGAACGTCTACACCACCTTCACCGTCACCAGCACCGTGCAGGCCTGGGCCAATGGTGCGAGCAACCTGGGCTGGATGCTCTACACCGATGGCAACGAGGTCGCGTTCGCCAGTTCCGAGAACGGCACCTCCGCCTACCGTCCGCTGCTGACCATCAACTACACCGCCCCCACGCCGCCGGCGGTGGACCTCAATGGCGGCGTGGCTGGCACCGGTTACTCGGCCTCGTACTTCGAGAACACGCCCGTCAACATCACCAGCAGCACCCTGGCCACGGTGACGGCTGGCACCAACGGCGTCAGCCCCAACCTCAGCGGCATGACGGTGACCATCAGCAACATCCAGAACGCCGGTCTGGAGTCGCTGCTGGCCGATGTGACAGGCACCAACATCAGCAAGTCGTACAACGCCACCACCGGGGTGCTCACGCTCAGCGGCAGCGACACGGCGGCCAACTACCAGCAGGTGCTGCGCACCATCCAGTACGACAACGCTTCCGACCACCCGAGCACCACCACCCGCACGATCAACTTCGTGGCGATGGACCCGTATGGCGGCAACAGCGCCACCGCGACCGCTTCGGTCACCGTCACGCGGGTCAACGACGCACCGGTCATCACCAGCAACGGTGGTGGCGCCACCGCCAACGTCAACGTCAACGAGACCCTCACGTCGGTGACCACGGTGGTGGCCACCGATGCCGAGGGCAGCGCCATCACCTACAGCCTGGGCGGCATCGACGCCTCGCTGTTCAACCTCAACAGCAGCACCGGCGTTCTGACCTTCAAGAACGCCCCCGACTTCGAGAACCCTCAGGACAGTGGCGGCAACAACGTCTACAACGTGACCGTGTACGCCAGCGACAGCCTGCTGCTGGACCAGCAGGACATCGCCATCACGGTGCTCGACATGCCGACCACGCTGGTGGTGGACACCACGGCCGACACCAACGACACCGGCCTGGGCACGGGCTTCAACGTCGAGCAGCTCAACGCCAGCAAGGGCACGGACGGCAAGGTTTCGCTGCGCGAGGCCATCATCGCGGCCAACAACACAGCGGGCCTAAACACCGTCACCTTCAACATCACGGGCTCGACGGGTGCCTACGGCGAGTACACGATCACGCTGAGCTCGACGCTGCCGACCATCTCCGAAGCGATCTACCTGAACGCGGCGACCCAGGCCGGCTACAGCACGCACCCGCTCATCGTGCTCGATGGCGAAGGCGGCAGCGGACACGGCTTCACGCTCAACTCGACGGCCGACGGCAGCACCATCCGCGGCTTCGTGATCCGCGACTTCTCGGCCGATGGCATCCACATCGACTCGGGTTCTGACAACCACACCATCGTTGGCAACTACATCGGCAGCTTCAACGCCGATGGCAGCAACGCAGGAACCGGAGAGCGCAACGCATCCGAAGGCATCGAGAGCTATGGTGCCAACGTGCTGATCGGGGGCATGACGGCGGCAGATCGCAACGTGATCTCCGGCAACGCGTCGGCCTACAACATCTACCTGGCCAGCGGTGCCAATGGCACCACCGTAAGCGGCAACTACATCGGCACCGATGCCGCTGGCACCAGCGCCTTCACCAGCACCAACAGCGCCTACGGGATCATGCTGGAGACCTCCGCCAGCAACGTCACCATCGGTGGCACGGCAGCCGGGGCGGGCAACGTCATTTCCGGCTTCAGCAACCGGGGCGTGTGGGTCACCACCACGGGCACGGTGACCGTGCAGGGCAACAAGATCGGCACCGATGTCACGGGCACGGTTGACCTGGGCAACACCGGCTACGGCCTGTACGTGGACGACGGCGGCACCGTCACCGTCGGTGGCACGGCGGCGGGCGCGGGCAACCTGGTGTCGGGCAACGATGGCGGTGGCATCTACATCGGTGGCAGCGTGACCGCCACCGTGCAGGGCAACATGCTGGCCCTGATGCTCAGCCTGAGCACGGCAGGCTTGCTGGTCTATTACTTCTACCTGCGGCGCATGCTGCAGCACCTGGACCCATCCCAGGCCATCCCCGAGCGCGTGAGGGCGGCTTTCGATGCCCTGGCCGAAGGCCTGCTCGTGCTCGATCATCAGCAGCGCATCATGCTCACCAACGAGGCCTTCTCGCGGCTCTACCCCAGCGAGGGCGCGCAGCTGGGCAGACCGGTGTCGGAGCTGGCCTGGCTCAACGATGCGCTGGGTGACGCGGCCAAGAACCCACCCTGGCTGGTGGCGATGAAGACCCGCGAGCCCGTGCTGGGCGTGCAGGTGCGCATCACCGGCGAAGACGGCCAGGCACGCCAGGCCCTGATGAACTGCGCCGCCATCTGCGATGCCAAGGGCGCTCCCCGGGGGTGCGTGGTCACGCTCGACGACGTCACCGAACTCGACCGCGCCAACGTCCGCCTGCGTGAAGCGCTGGGCGAGCTCGAGCGATCGCACGACCGCATCCAGACGCAGAACGTCGAGCTTGAAAAGCTCGCCAACCACGACCCGATGACAGGCTGCCTGAACCGCCGGGCTTTCTACGCCCGGGCCGAGCCGCTCTTTTCTCGCGCCCGCGAGCAGGGCACGCCCCTGGCCTGCATCATGAGCGACATCGACAAGTTCAAGAACTTCAACGACACCCATGGCCACGCCGTGGGCGACCAGGTCATCCAGCAGGTCGCGGCCTTGCTCAAAACCTCCCTGCGACCCGAAGACCTTCTGTGCCGCTACGGAGGCGAGGAGTTCTGCATCGTGCTGCCCAACACCCCGTTGCCCGAGGCGCTGCGTGTGGCCCAGCGCATGCGCGCTCGCATGGAGGCCGAAGCCGGCCCGGGGGTGACCAGCGTGGCGGGCTTGCGCATCACCTCCAGCTTCGGTGTGTGCACCCTGCCTGAAAGCCAGGTGGCATCCCTGGACAAGCTGATCGAGCAGGCCGACGCCGGCCTGTACGCGGCCAAGGAAGCGGGGCGCAACCGGGTCCGCTATGCCCCCGGCGTGCAGGCTTCGCTGGATGTCGTGAAATCGTCCACCGCCTGAGGTGCCTTGTGGCGCCCAGGCCGTTGCCGAGCAGTGTTTGACACCAGGCAACGCCTGACACAGCGGGCAATGGCTTGGCGCACAATGGAATCGCGCGGGTGTCTTGCGGGCCTGCGAGGTGTCGATGTGCGCCGCAAGCCCCTTGACCCAATGCCCCCTTGGCCATGGCCCGCACACCTGCTTCCGCATACCAACACCTGCCGGTGCTGGTGCCCCTGGCGCTCAGCGTCCTGGCCTTGCTGTTGACCCACCTCGCGCTCAGGCAACTCGAAGAAAGCGAGCGAGACGCAGCCTTTGCCAAGCAGGCCGTGAGGCTGCATGAACGCCTGGCTCAGCGGCTTCAGATATGCGATGCCATCTTGCGCGGTGCGGCGGGGTTGTTCGCGTCGTCCCAGAACGTCACCCGCGAAGAGTTGCGTGAGTACGTCGTGGCCTTGAGGCTGGAAGAGGTCCAACTGGGCATCCAGGGCTTGGGTTACTCGCAGCACATCCTGCCCGCTGACCTGCCCGAGCACCTGCGAGAGGTCCGTGCCAGCGGTTTTCCGGCCTACGACGTCACGCCCAACGGGCAGCGGGATCACTACAGCGCCATCGTCTACCTCGAGCCCTTCACCGGGCGCAACCTGCGCGCCTTTGGCTACGACATGATGTCCGAGCCAGTGCGCAGCGAGGCCATGTCGCACGCTCGTGACCAGGGCGGCATCGCATACAGCGGTGGCGTGCGATTGGTTCAGGAAACCGATGCCAACGTCCAGACCGGGGTGCTGGCCTACCTGCCGGTCTACGAAGGTGGCATGGTGCCCGTGTCGACCGAGCAACGCCGCGTTCGCCTGAAAGGCTGGGTCTACAGCCCCATCCGCATTGGCGACCTACTGGGTGCCGTGTTCCAGGACGAACTGCAACGCGTCAAGGTGCGCCTGGTCGACCAGGGCATCAACAGCCAAGGCAAGCCACAGGTGCTGTTTGAAAGCGCCCCGCAGGTTCAGCCCGATGGCGTCATGCAGGACGAGAGCCTGCCCGAGGTCAGCCTGACCATGTGGTTGCACGGGCGCCAATGGGAGGTGCGCTACAGCGCGCTGCCTGGCTTTTGGCCGCTCAATGGACGAAACACGCATGCCCTGACGCTGGCTGGCGTGGCGCTGGCGGGGGCCTTGCTTTGCGCCCTGACCTGGAGCCTGGCGAACACGCGCGCGCGCGCCCGCGTCATGGCGGCCTCGCTGGCCAGCGAGCTGGCCGATGGCGAGCAGCGCTTTCGGCTCATGGCCGAGGCCTTGAAGGACCACGCCATCTTCATGCTCGACGCCCGCGGCGTCATCATCAGCTGGAACCAGGGCGCGGAACGCATCAAAGGCTGGCACGCCGACGAGGCCATCGGCCGGCACTACAGCTGCTTTTTCTCCGAAGCCGATGTGGCGGCAGGCAAGCCTCAGCAGGCGCTGGCCACGGCCCTGGTCAACGGCCAGTACAGCGAAGAGGGATGGCGCCAACGCAAGGACGGCACGCTCTTTCGGGCCAGCGTGCTCATCCTGGCCTTGTGCGATGCCCAGGGGCAGGTCAAGGGCTTTGCCAAGATCACGCGCGACATCACCGAGGCCCACGAACAGGCCGAGCGCCTCAAGCTGGCGGCCACCGTGTTCCGCTCGACCCAGGAAGGCGTGGTGATCAGCGACCCGCAAGGCCGCGTGATGGCGGTGAACCCGGCCTTCGAGCGCATCACCGAGTACCGGGAGTCGGACGTGCTGGGCATGAACCTGAGGTTGCTCTCATCAGGTCGGCACGAGCGGGCGTTCTTTCAGAACTTGTGGCGCGAGCTGCTGGAGACGGGCACCTGGCAAGGCGAGATCTGGAACCGCCGCAAGGGCGGCGAAATCTTCCCGAGCTGGTTGGCCATCAGCACCGTGCGCGATGACCAGCAGCGCGTGATCAACCACGTGGGCGTGTACACCGACATCACGCGCATCCCCCATGCCGAGACACAGATGGAGCGCCTGGCCCACCACGATGCGCTGACCGAGCTGCCCAACCGGCTGCTGCTGAACTCGCGCCTGGCTCACACGCTGGAGCGCACGCAGCGTGGGGGCGGCCGGTGTGCGGTCATGTTCCTCGACCTGGACAAGTTCAAGCCCGTCAACGACCAGATGGGTCACGAAGCCGGGGACGAACTGCTGAAGGCGGTGGCCAAGCGATTGCGCCTGCACCTGCGCGACAACGACACCGTGGCCCGCATCGGGGGCGACGAGTTCGTGGTGGTGCTCGAAGACCTGAGCAGCCCGGAGGGCGCCGAGGTGGTGGCGCGCGCCATCATCGAGCGCATGCAGCGCCCCTTTGCTTTGTCCGGTGACCGGGAGGCCCACATCGGGTGCAGCGTGGGCATCGCGATGTTCCCGCAGGACGGCACCGATGGCGAAACGCTGCTGCGACATGCGGACGCTGCCTTGTACGCGGCCAAGGCGGCGGGGCGGGGGGTGTTCAGGTTCTTTTCATAAATAGATGTTTGTTTTTTGGCATTTTTGATAACATGAATGAATGCCAAAACCATCTCGCGCCCTCGCTTGCATGCCGCCCGCCGTGCTGGCGCAGATGCGGCAGTTGGGTGAGCACCTGACCATCGCACGCAAACGGCGCAAGGCCTCGCGAAAGGCCTGGGCAGAGCGCATCGGTGTCACCGAGCCCACGCTGGCGCGCATGGAAAAGGGCGACCCATCGGTGGCATTTGGCAGCTATGCCACGGCCTTGTGGCTGATCGGGCGTGCACAGGCCCTGGCCGAGCTGGCGCCTCCTGATCTTGACTTGGGCGCACTGGAGAACGATGTCCGCACGGCGTCGATGCGTTCCGTGCGCAAAGGGTCTGCTGTCTATGGCGGTTTGCAGCAGTCGGCGCAACTGAGCGCAGGCAGCAAGCCATGAGCGACATCACCGACGCCCACACAGAGGCCCTGACCGGCCCCTGGGACGAGCTGCACCTGTGGTGGTTGGGGCGTCCGCACTCCCCCGTTCCGATCGGGGTTCTGAGCTTCGTGTCGTCCATGCGCGGGGCCTCCCTGCGCTATCACGAGGACTGGTTGAAACGCGGCTTCGCTTTGAGCGAAGACCTGCCCTTGCTCGACCAGGTCTTCTTGCCCTCAAGCAAGGACACGGCCGCAGGCGCGGTCGATGACGCCCGCCCTGATCGCTGGGGCGAGCGCGTCATCCGGCTGCTGGATCGCCCGGCACGCCTGTCCATCATGGAGCACCTGTTCCTGGCCGGAGATGAGCGCCTGGGTGCGCTCGGGGTGTCGCTGTCGGGCCAGGTGTACCTGCCGCGTGCACAGGGCCCGCTGCCAGCTTTCGCCGACGCACAGGCGCTGCACGACGTGGTTCGCCAGGTCGAAGCGGGCACCCCGATTCGCGACGAACTCAAGCGCTTGATCGCGCCTGGCGTGACCATGGGCGGCGCCCGGCCGAAAGCGCTGATCCAGATGGATGGGCACCCGTGGGTGATCAAATTTGCCGAAGCGGGTGAGCTGCTGGACGAGCCGCTCATCGAGCACGCGACCATGACCCTGGCCGCACGTGCGGGCATCAACGTGGCGCCCACCCGGGCGATTGCCTTGACCAAAGGCCACGCGGTGGCTGTGCGCCGCTTTGACCGCCTGCCCAGCCCGGATGGCCTGTTGCGCCTGCACGCCTTGTCTGCCCACGTGGCTTTGCGCGCTGCGGGTGAAGAGATGGGCTACCCCGAGCTGGCGCAGCTGCTGCGGCGCCGAGGCCCTTTGCGCGATGGCATCAACCAGGCGCAAATGCACGAGCTGTTTCGGCGCATGGTGTTCAACATCCTGATCGACAACACCGACGACCACGAGAAGAACCACGTGCTGCTGATGAACGAGCGCTGCGAGTACGAACTCTCGCCCGCGTTCGACGTGTTGCCGACCGGGCAGGCGCTGGGGTATCAGCAGATGCGCGTGGGCCGCGACGGCGCGGTCTCATCCATCGACAACGCCTTGTCGGACGCGGCCTTGTTCGGGCTCAGTGCTCAGCAGGCGCGCGATGCTGTGCGGCGAGTGGCTGAGGTGGTGGACGGGTGGCGAGCGCACTTCAAGGCATGTGGCGTGCGCGATGCGGATGTCGAGATGCTGGCGGGGCAGGTGGATCGGGAGGGGTTGGTGAGGCAGAGGGAGGGGGAACACGCTTAAGGAGAGACTGCACAAATCCGCCGGCCATGGCAGGGTGCACTGACATAACCAGATTGACGGCTGAACGCACCTGCCTGTGGCGGATGGTCTGGCCGTGATGTCGCGCTTCACCTGGCCAAACTGGCGCTTGACAACATGAAATGGGTGCGCCAAGTTCGCCCCCACGACCTTGGCTGTCTGCTAGATTTCGAACCAACGACTAAATCAGAAGAGGACAGCCATGGCCACGTTGCCATTTGTTGTGCTGGGCGACCGAACCAGTCATGGGGGAACGGTCATCAGCGCCGATTACACCTTCGCCATCCATGGCAGGTATGTCGCGCGCGCAGGTGACATGGTGACGTGCCCCCGATGCCGGGGCACCTTCCAGATCATTTCGGGGGCTTCTGACATGACCTCTATGGGGCAGTCACCAGCCAGACACGGGGATAAAACCGCATGTGGTGCAGTGCTGATTGCTGGCCAGGCGGTGGCCACCTGGTCAGATAAAAGCTTGACGGGTGATCCTGCTGCCGACGACAAAGCAGCCGCCTTGACGCAAGCAGCAAGCATCGCGGCGCCAACGACTTCAGGCGTCTGCCTTGAATGCTTGATGAAAGCAGCGGAGTCCGGCAGCTCTACCGTTCTGCGGGAGTGAGCATGGCCATCGATGTCACTTTGAGACTGGCCGAGCTGCGCCAAAATTTTGCTGGGCTTCGCTTGTACGCCCTGGTAGATGGGGTGCAGTACCAAGAACACCGAAGCGAACGTCTGACCTTTCAGCCTGGGTTCAGGGCCTTGTTCGCCGGCACGCCTGACGAGCCCTTGGCCCACGCTGGCCCTTGGCTGGTAGATACCGCAGAAGTTGGTGAGGAACGAACCGACGACCTGGCGCAGCTCGAGCGCGAAGCCCCGGCTGTGACCTGGCTGATTGCGCCCCAAGACCTTGAGGGCCTTGCCCAGTTGCTGCAGTTGCGTCTCGACACCAAGCTACCAGATGGAAGAACGGCTTTGCTGCGGTTTTGGGACCCCCGCGTTTTGGTCAGCCTGGCGCAGTTGCTGGACGAGGCCCAACGCGGGGAGTTCTTCGCGCACATCGAAGAATGGCATTTGTTGCACAACGGTAAGCGTGCATGGATTGGGAGGCAGTCATGCTGACGCTGACAGAGGCGCAATGGCGCGAACTTCAAGCCCATGATGCTCGCCAGTTTGTCGTGACCGTGGCCGAACAGTTCTTGGCCAACAGGCCGGACATGCTCGAACAACCTGGTCGAAATGGGGTGATCGAGCGCATGCAGGCTGCCTATGACTACGGTGCTCGCATCGGATTCACATCCACGCCGCACGTCGTGCGCTTGATGTACCTGGCTGCTGACGCGCCATGGATACACGACGACCCTGTTGTCCATCATCACTTGAGCAAGCCTGGCGCAACGCCAGAGCAGCGGCTGGATGATCTGCTAGCGGTCATGAACAAAAAGCTTGAGAGGGGTTCCTGATGGTGGCTATTGTTGTTCCAGCGGTTGAAGCTGCTGCTGTGAGAGTATTGGCCGCGCTTGGTGTCGGCGTTGTTGCCGGCGCGGCCGGAGAGGCTGCGCGTGATGCAGCAAAGAAGCGCAGCGAGGCCGCTGACCAGGCCAAGAGCGCCCCTATTGCCAAAACCGAAGCCACGACCAGGACGAAGGAAAAATGCAAGGAATGCCCGCCAGACAAGGGGGCGCCTTTCAACAGGTCTACGGCCGGTTGGTCTGAAACCTCGATCGCGTATCAGGCGCGAATTGGTGGGCTTCCGGTTGGGGCTGGCTTCATCACAGAATGGCTCTTCAACGGTGTCACGTTCGATGGCTTCGATTCAAGCGAATGCCTCTTGAAGGAAGCGAAGGCAAAGTACGACCAATTCTTTGACGAATTCGGCTATCGGAGAGACTTTTGGAAGGGAGATGAAGCACTGTTGGCCCAGGCAGTCACGCAGTCTACGGTTGCCTTACCCCAGCCCCCAGTGCAGTTGCGGTGGTACTTCATGGAGCCGTTGAGTTGCCGCTATTTCTCGAAGATTTTTTCATCCGCGAAGTTGCGCATTGAAACGGTATATCAACCATGAAACACGCCTACGAACTCGTACTTTCTTTTCGCCACGAAGGTGAGCTAACAGTTGGCGGCATGCTCGGTGAACTGCAACGATTCGTTGTGTCGCTAGAAGGGCTCTCCCCCAACCTCCGAGACTGGTTGCTCGCTGGCGATACCAAGGAGGAAGCACTGCTATATGAGGCCTTCAAAAACGGTCAGCCGACGACCGCTGCACAAGCCGTTCTGGAAACAAATCTAAAAGGGCAAGCCGACCCGAAAATCATTACTATCTGGAACGGAATGGAACGCTATGAGGGTGCGTCTCTCAGGTTCTTGGCTCGACCACAAGAACACGCAAGTCTCGTAACCCTTGTTGGGCGACCGAAGTCTTTCTCATCAAGTTGGCAAGCGATTGTCAAGGTGATTGAAACAGGGGCTCTAATCTGGAGTCCAGACTTCATCGCGCTGGAAAGCAACGGGTACTACGAGCACAGAACATTCAAGGATCGTCCCGGCGTTGGGTGGATGCTCTACTTGCCCCGAGTGCTGACCGTCCAACAAGTTCCCGAGGCTCGCGCGCTCGTGCCTGTCATGGGTAAGGACGCGAACGGCAAAGACAGGCAGCTTGGCACGATCATCGTCAGCGTCACCGACGAACCTTTTTCCGACGAAAACCCAGAGCATGTCAAGATTGCCAACGCCATCGAGACCCGGCTCGTCGATCAGGACTTTTTGCCTCGCTATTCCGAGCTCTGAAAGCGCGTCGCGCGAAGCTCTGCTCCGCTTCGACGAGATGCAAGCAATCATCGGTATTCTTGAAAGCGGTGATCTAGACTGAAGTACCACGATGCCAGCGCGCAGCCATGGTTCCGGACAGATCACGTATTCCGATGATCTAGGGCCTGTTAACACAAACTGCGAAGCCCATCGACCACGAGCACGAAGCTGAGAAAGCCGAGAAACATCGCATCAAGCTTTTCGAACCGGGAGAAGATTCGGCGGTAGCCCTTGAGCC
>Ga0180008_1000960_pt1 | contig 20105 bp, 18 predicted proteins | sample MM_PW_MetaG_FD_121121 | JGI IMG/M metagenome (GOLD analysis project Ga0180008, IMG submission 121121) | Groundwater microbial communities from the Aspo Hard Rock Laboratory (HRL) deep subsurface site, Sweden - MM_PW_MetaG | ecosystem: Environmental > Aquatic > Deep subsurface > Groundwater...
GTTTTTGATATACATCTTTTATAGATTGCCCTGTCATTTTTGCTATTAATTTTGCTTTTATTTTCGGAGCTATATCTAAACTTTGGATGTCATTTAAATCTAAATTAAAACCAATTGTCTCTTTTGGTTTGATAACCACTACCCATTCACCTTTGATATTTATATCTTTGAATTTATTAAATAGATTTATAGATGTATCTTTATAGCTATTTTGGTGTAGTTTTGTGATTTCTTTTGCTAGAAATATTGTTCTATTTGGATCTTTTATACTTAGTTCTTCAAGTAATTTTAGAAGTCTGTGTGGTGACTCATACAGTATTGATAATTTATCATCATTTAATATATCATCAAGCTTTGAAGCACGACTAACACCTTTATGATCTAAAAATCCATAAAAAGAAAAAGTAGTATGAGCAAATCCACTCATAGCATAAGCTGTCAAAATTGCATTTGCACCTGGAAGTACATCATAAGGGATTTCATTTTGTATGCAAAATTCAACAAGTGTAGCACCTGGATCGCTAACGCATGGCATTCCAGCATCGCTTACGTAAACAACATTTTTAGTAAAAGTTTCTTTATCTAAAGTTTTTAAGATTTTATCTTCATTATGGGAGTGAAATGATTTGTATTCTTTATTTGAAAAGTCTAGGTTGTTTCTTTCACCTAGTAGATTTAGAAGTTTTTTTGTTACTCTTGTATCTTCACAAAAAATAAGTTCCGCCTCCATAAGAACTCTTAAAGATCTTTGAGAAATATCTTCAAGATTTCCTATTGGTGTTGGAACTAAGCACAGCACAATAGAGTACTATTTAGCCATGTTATATTTGTTTTTGAATTTCTCAACTCTACCAGCAGCATCAACAAGTTTTTGCTCTCCAGTAAAGAATGGGTGACAAGATGAACAAATATCAATTCTTAAAGTTTCAACATTTGACTTTGTTTGAAATTCGTTACCACAAGCACAAGAAATTGTACAAACTTTGTAATCTGGATGAATGTCTTTTTTCATACCAATATCCTTAAATATAATTATTGTTTAACAAAAGGTCAAGTCTATTGCAAGCCCTTTATCAAACTCTTTGTGAGCGGGATTATAGCAGGAAATACTTAAGAATATCTGAATTTAAGTTTTCTATTATATTAGATGTTTTTTCAGGAAATTGTGACTTATTGAAAGTATTTTGTCTTTTTGCTAATTTTATAGTATTTGCAGATATTTTTTCTTCAAGCTCTCGTTTTGTAAGTTTTCCATCTAAATACTCTAATGTTTCAACAATCCCAATAGAAGCCATACAATTGGGTTCTCTTGTATATTTTCTCTCCAAAAAAATCACTTCATCAATTAATCCTGAATCAATCATGATTTTTGTTCTTTGAGAAATTCTATTTTTCAACTCGTCTTTTTCCCATAAAATCTCAAATATTTTCAAATTCTTTGCAACAGGAATTTTTGGATTTTGTTCAAAATAAGAACTAGGGCTAAGACCCGTTTGTTTATAAATTGCATAGGCTTTTTCAATTCTATATCTATCGTTTTTTTCTATTCTTTGCATATATTCTTTATCAATATTATAAAGTAGTTCATAAGCTTCATTTTGAGGAATATCAAGTTCTATCTTAGATTCAACACCTTGTGATAGCCCTTCAATTAAAGCTTTTAGATAAAAGCCTGTTCCTCCAACAATGATAAGGTTTTTATCATTCTTTAAAGCATACTCTTTTGCTTTTTTATATAGTTCAATAAACTTAATCACATCAAAATTAATATTAGGGAAAACTTCATCAATTCCAAAATGAACAATATCTCCTCTTTCTTGCACTGTTGGTTTCGCAGATGCAATTTCAATATCTTTATAAACACATAAAGAATCAAGAGATAAAATAATAGAGTTTGTAATGCTGGCTATTTGTAAAGATAGGGCTGTTTTACCAGAGGCTGTTGAGCCAATGATTGCTATTTCTTTCATTTTTGTTTTTTTGCTTTACTTGAACAATCTTCTAGTTTTTGATTTAACTCATTTATCTCTTTTTCTTTTTGAATAAGAGTTTTTAATAAATCAGATATGTCATTTGATCCTGAGTTAATAACATCAGTTTGTGATTTAGAAGTACAAGCTGTAAATGTAAAAGTTGTAAGTAGTAAAAAGATTAGTATTATGTTTTTTTTCATTAGTTTCTTTCATAAAAATAAGATAAAAATTATTATAACTAGAAAAAGTTTATATTAATATTTTTAATATTATCTTCGGTACAATTTGCTTATGAATAAGCTTAAACAAAAACTAAATGACTTTAATGAACTAGTAATGTTCAAACACTCGATTTTTTCACTGCCTTTTATTTTCATAGCAATGATAGTAGCAGCAAATGGCTGGTTTGGTATCAAACTATTTGTACTTGGAATTCTAGCGGCGTTGACTGCCAGAAATTTTGCCATGGGATTTAATAGATATATGGATAGAGATATTGATGCTTTAAATCCAAGAACAATCAATAGACCAAATGTAGATGGAAGAATCTCAGCATCTCAAATGCTACTTTTTACAATAGGAAATGCCTTAGGATTTATCCTTGTAGCGTATTTTGTAAATGACTTGGCATTGATACTATCTTTACCTATTTTATTTGTAATTGGTTCATACTCATATTTCAAAAGATTTTCATATTTGGCCCATGTAATACTAGGCGTTTCACTAGCATTAGCTCCAATTGCAGGAGTTGTAGCTGTTAGTGAAACTATAACATTTTGGTCAGTATTATTAAGTATTGGAGTTATGTTTTGGGTAGCTGGATTTGATTTACTATATTCACTTCAAGATATAGAAGTAGATAAACAACTAGGACTTCACTCAATTCCATCTAAATTTGGAGTTGAGAAAACAATGATGTTATCAAAAATATTTCATGCTCTAACAGTTGTTTTCTGGCTTTTATTTGTAATATTTTCAGGAAGCTCATATTTCGCATATTTAGCTGTATTAATAAGTGCCTTGATGTTAAGCTATGAACACTACTTAGTAAATAAAGATTTCAAAAAAATAGATAAAGCATTTTTTACAGTAAATGGATATCTAGGAATAATATTTTTAATCTTAATTATCATTGATAAATTTTCTAAAATTTAGATTAAGTTTATCTATGATAAAATTCCAATCTTAAAACGCGTCTGTGGCTCAACTGGATAGAGCACTGGGTTTCGGCCCCGGCGGTTGTAGGTTCGAATCCTACCAGGCGTACCACTTCAAAAGCTCGATATAATGGCTCCTCTAGAGTTTTTATATCGGGCTTTTTTTATATCTAAAATAAACTCTGAAATTCTAAGATATATTTTGTTTATAAATTATCAAAAAAATTAAAATAAAAATAGACTTATGAAAAAGTAAATGTAATATAAGAGAGTTTAAAATATTATATATAAATAATTTGAACTCTATTGCATAGAGTAATAAAAGCTTTTATAGTGTGAAATCTAAGATAAAATAATTTAATATTTAAGTAATAATAGCAATAATTAAATGATAATATTCTTTTAACTTTATTTTTAATAATTTTTGTGCTAGAATAAAAATCGAGTTAGAATATCTCTACTTAAGGAAAAAAATGCCATATCTTGTCTCTTCTATAATAGCAGTTGTATCAGCAATGGTTATAATGTTTACAAGATATGAGGCGGATGATAGTACTATCACAGCAGAGCTTGATAGAATGAAGTCTATGTTTGTATCAGTTGATGGCTTTGTAAATACTTATGTTGAGTCAGGTGGAGATTTGACAATTGTTAACTTTGAAGAGTTGTATGATGCTGGTATTTTGCTGGGGAATATAAGACAAAGTGCTGTAGGAGCCACAGATAAAGAACTTGACTCTGATGGAAGTGGTTTCGCATCGACACTTACTTTTCCTGGGAGTACGGTAATTTGGCAATTAATACCAAATAAGGATGATAGTAGTTCTTATAAGGTATTAGTTGATATGACAAAAAATTCAACACTATTATCTAAGGGAACATTTGCAGAGAGTTTTTCAGGTAGAGAATATTGTGAAAAAATATTATTTGGAACATTTCAAACAAAAGGAAAAACTTATGATGCAACAGCTGGATCAGAGGATTTCAAAGAGGATGGTACAAATAAAGATGGGTTTTTTGTCTGTATAGTTTATAAATAACTATTTGGGTATAACTAAATAAAAGTTGTAGTATAATGCGATTCAGAATCGAAATTTAAATTCAAAAAAAAGGATGTAAGAATGCCACAGTTGATAGCAATGGTAATAGTAGTAGTTGGAGCAATGATTTATATGTTCCAAACATTTGGTGGTACAGGTGATAAAATTGAGAGTGTTGCAATTAAAGCAAGTGTTATCACAGAAATTAATAACATAAAAGATGGAATTAAGATCGCAGCTAAAGCTGGAATGATTGAAAAAGTAGCAAGTTCATCAACCGACGCAGTAACAAAGTTAGAAGGTTTAGCGGAAATGGGATATTTTGCTGAACAAATAAATGATCAACTAAATTTAGATGGTGATACAGGTACAGATAAAGTTAATGTGTATGATGCTATTTCTTTTGGTGGAACAAAAGGTACAGCTCCTGTGGGAGAAGATGCTGATACAGATACAAGTGATATGAAAATTTCATTAGCAACACTAAAAGGTCATATCCCAGGCATTTATGTGAATTTAGGGGATGGTGCACTTAAAGATAATGCAGCCTTTATTGAAGCTCAAATAGCGAATGACTTACAAGGTATTGCACATATTGATAGAGCTGCAGTATCTGCAACAACTGGGGCTGATGCTATAATTACTACAGGTGTTTTACAAAGAGTTCCTCAAGATACTGCTACTGGTGGAACAGGGACAAATAGTGATGGTAAATTTATTATTTATTTCACGGATTTTGGTACTGATGAGTTAGTTAGATAAATATTAGACATTTAGGCTTTAAAGCCTAGATGGTTAATTTTGAAAACAAAAACTAAGTGCTAATTCTAGTATTTAGTTTTTGTTTTATAAAAAAGAAAGGTACATTTTAAATGTTAGGAAATATATGGCTACCCTCAGTTCTTATTGTTACAGCTATATTTTCAGCAGGTGCTTTGTACAAATCTTTTAGTGATATTCAAGAAGTAAAACAAATACAAGAAAATTATGAAATAGTTTCAGAAATCAAAATACTATTAGCAAAACAATATAACAAAAATCCCCAAGATATTACAAGAGATGAAATAATTGCCCACTTACCAAGTGGTGGAAATTGGGAAAAGGTTTTATTACTTGATAGAAATAAAGATAGTAATTTATCAAATAAAGAGTTAGTAAATGAAGATGGAAATTTTGAGATAAATGAAGATGAAAAGTTAAAGCTTTTAGCATTGAAATCAAAATTAAAAAATATTACAGATGTAAGTTCTATTACAGTTGATTCAAATAAAAAATATACTTTTAAATCAGGTGAATTAGAAAAGAATATAGTTTTAAATGACATAGAAATAGAAAAAAGTTTAGATAGAGCTGTACATTTTTTGGGAGTTGAAATATTGTATTCAGGGGTTACATCTCCTACTTCCTCATTTTTAGACACTAAATTGAGTGATATTATAAATGAATTTACTCCATATGATACTATGTATCAAGACTTTAGAACTGCAGCTGAAATATCAGCTAATACTGTTTTAGACGATAGTGAGACATTGAAAAGAAAAAAACTTTATTTCAAAACAAAAATAAAAGAAAAATTAGAAAAAAATGAAACTGCTATTGAAGCTAGATTATATTTGCTTTTGAAAGATAAGTTATGATTAAAAATATTTTTTTATTAATTTTTAGCTTTCATATTCTTTATGCGGATTTAACAGATTTTGATACAAGACAAATTGCATTACAAGATATAAAGAAAGTTGTTCAAAATGAAGAATCAATAGCAAGAGCGTATGAGCAATATATTTTGGATAAATATGATATCCCTTCTAGTATTTCAGTTTTATTCACAGCCACAGGAGATTATTTAGGGGTAAAAACAGATTTTTTATCTTCTATACAAGATTTTGATACTAAATTTACATCTTTTAGCTTAAATAATGATAGTTTATCTTATGCTTTAAAAAATACTTTATCAAATGATTCTGCTTTAAAAGAGTTATATGAAGGTAATACTTTTAGAAAAAAAACATATTTTAGAAATAATAAGATTTATTTTATTCTTGAAGATGCATTTGCAAAGCACCTATATAATTTAATTAAACAAGAAACACAAGGATTACTTAATCCTTGTGTTTCTACAAGTTCTGGGAAAAGTTGTATATATAATAATCATGTATATGTAAAACCTACATATACATCAGGTATAATCACAGATTTTTTATTAAATTATCATATTGATAAATTTAAGACAGGGCCAATAATAATAACAAGTAATACGGCATATCATATAACAAAAACAGAATTTAATTCTATACCAAAAGGTGCATTACTTTATGATACAACGGGTGCTAAATATGTTAAAACAACTCTTGGAATCGAGGCTTTAAAATGATAAAAATATTATTTTTGATATTTTGTTTATTATCATTAAATGCTCAAGATAGTTTAACAGCTCAAAAACAAAATACTCTTTATGTTCAGAATCTAATAGAAACAGAAGAAAATATAGCAAAAATGTTTGAAAAGTATATTTTAACAGAGTTTGCAATACCAACTTTAGATAAGTTATCAACTAATAGTTATTTAGGAAGTAATTTTTCTACTACAAATAAAATGGGAACAAATATTGCTTTTGAGAATACCTCTACTTTAAGAATTAAATATGCTATAACAAAAGATGAATATAGAGCAGAAAGAATAAATGGAAATCAGAATTTTTTGGTTTTATTTTATAATAGAGAATTGCATAGAAATTATACTTCTGCATTTGATGATAGTACAGATTTAGCAAAATCTTATATTCAGATAAGCTTAAAATCTAAAGAAGCACAAACACTTTTTGCTATTCTGAATACTGGTAATACGATTGCAAAAGAATGTGCAAATAATCTTACGAATACTTATTGTAATAAAAATAAAAAAACTATCAGATGGTATACTGATAGTTCACAATGGATAGAATATGATAAAATTGATTTTAATAATGGAAATGTAACAATTAGTAGTTCTGGATTATTAAGCAATTCAAAGTTAAATGATTTAGCTGTGGGTTCTTATATTTTTGTAGAAAACTCAACTAGATATGTAAAACTAACAAATAATGCTGATGGTAGTTTACAAATATTGAAGGTGGATTAAATCAAAACTTTTATAATAATACTAATTTTTATAAACTTAATGTTTGCCAATAGTGAAAATTTATCTATGATGAATGCAATAAAAAATGTAATTCAAAAAGAAGAATATATCTCACTAGCAATTAATAAATATATTTTACAAACAGGAACTATTCCTAAAAATAATAATGAATTAGATTGGACCAAATTATCAGTTGAAGGTTATTTAGGTTTAAACTTTAATAAAAATAATCCAATTACGGGAGCAGATATAAAAGTAACTTTTGATTCAAAAAATAGTGCTTTTATTCAAGGTGTGTATGAAAATGTAAATAAATATAGTACTGATAATAATTATTTATATAATTTTTACATAAATAAAATATTTAGGGTAAATACTATTCCTCCTATAAATATTACAAAGGAAAAATTACTAATTGGTTCACAAGTAACATATAATGACATTCAAAAAGATATTGTATCTTTAATAAATGAAAATAATAGTGACAAAAGAATAAAACTCTCTTCTCAAAATTGCGAGAGTGGTAAATATTTTTATGAGTTAAGAAATTCTAAATTAACTTATAAATATTGTAAAGCTTCAGATATATCAATTGAAGTTTATCAAGAAGCTCCTATTTACTTGGAAGATTGGGAAGATTTACAATATGTAAGAGGGAATATTGGTGATAAGGCATATGTTAAGAAAAATGGCTCTTGGTATGAATACTACTATCAAGGTGAAACAGCTATAAGGTGGATAGCTTCAGGTATTGGTGATGCATTAACCGGAGTTAATGATTCTTTGGATTTAGCAGATAGAATTTTATCATATATCCCTGATTCAAAAGATTTAGTCTTTAGACGTGATGGTGGGTGTATGCTTGCAAATGGAGATATATTTTGTTGGGGTAATAATCAGTATAAAAAAGCAGGAATTGAATCCTATGGTCAACTAGATAAGACTTTAACTCCTAATTATATAAATACTCCTGTAATGTTGAAAGTACAAATAAGTGATATTACTCAAAAAGGAAAAAATTGGTATAACAATCCTTACCGAATTAAATTTGAAAAAATGTCTATGAATAGTACAAATGTTTGTGGAATATCTCCTATTTTTGATTACTTTGATGGGATTCAGAAAAAATTTGGAGGAGATTTATATTGTAATGGAAAAATATCATCAAGTTCTTTTGAAGATATGGATATTACAAAAAATGAAACTTCTATTTTAAAGAGAAATATATTTTTTTCAACAGGAAAATCTGATGAAATTGAAAATTCAAATGAAATATATTTAAAAGATATAGTTATGGTTGAAGATGCAGTTGCCGTACTTTCCGATGCTGGTAAGATATATACTTATGGTAGAAATTATCAAGGAGCCTTAGGAATAGGAAAAGATGATTTCTTTTTTAGTCAAAAAGATCCAATTGAAGTAAAAAATAGTGGTCAAGTCTTTAAAAAGATATTTGCATTAAGAGATATCAAAGGTTTTGGAGCAATTGATAATAATAATTTATTTTATATTTGGGGAGAAAGACCAAATGGAAAAGTTTATACAGAACCTACTATGTTAAATGGTTCAATACAATTTAATCCAGATGCAATTTTTACAAATAGTAAAGACTTTATTCTTAAAGGTGCTAATAATGTATTTTATAGAACAGATGGAGATAGAGAATTTAGAGCGTTAACCCAAATACCAAGTACAGCAATTAGTGCATCTATTTATGATAATAATGGGAAAGAACTTTATTTGTATGCAGATAAAGATTTAGTTTTAAAAGGAAGCACAGAACTTATCACTTGTCGAACTACTACTGGGAGTTTATGCTCAAATAGTACAGAAAATATGATATTTAATAGTGCATTAAAAGAATTAAATACTACTTCAAATAAAATAAATGGAACTGACTATGCAAATTTTTCAAATGTATCTATTTTTCAATTAGATAATGTAATAAAAGAATTTTCTGAAGATTTTGAATCAACAGCAACCGGGTGGAGTAATAATACAAGAACTTTGGTTTCTGATAATGGAGATACTACTCAAATTCCCGTAACAAATTTTTTAGGTAGATTTCCTGTAGTAAATACAAATGGTACACCTTATGTATTAAGCAAAACATTTACTTTTTCTGGTTATGCAAATCATGAAGTGGAAATAGAGTTTGATTTTTATGAAATTGATACCTGGGATGGTGAAAGATTTGAAGTATATGCTAATGATGAATTATTAGCTGTAGATCATTTTGTTATGGATGGACAACAATTTATCCAAGATAGTAATATAACAGGAGAAAATTTACAAAATAATGTAGGAAGAACAGGTAGTTTTGGAGTAGATGGGGATCAAAGATACCGATATAAATTAAAAGCTAAATTGGATTCAAATGGAAAAGTAAAATTGAGACTTGAAACAAAGTATGAAACTGAAGCACCCTATGGAAATTATTGGTCAAATATTTATGAAGATGTTGAAAATGAATCTTGGGGAATTGATAATGTACAAATTAAATTAAAAGAGACAAATAAAACATTTGTTTGTGCCATGACTGGAGTGGGAAGTGCTTCTCAGATGTATTGTTGGGGTGATGTTGCTAGAAGTATACCTATTTTAAGCACTTCTTTATATGATGTAAGTAAAATTACTACTATAAATAAATTATTTATTACTCAAGAGGGTGATAAAAAAGCGCAAATGTCATTTGGTGAGTATTATTATGATGGAAAATTGTGGCTAAAATATCCAACTTATATCGGTGGATTTGATTATGCATTTTATTTTAAATAAGGAACTATATATTGAAAAACTTTAAAACTTTAATACCGTTTACGATTTTTACATTACTTTTTGTAGGATGTAGTGAGAAAAGCTATCATAATGAAATGTTAGATAGTACTAAGCTGTCTTTAGATAAACAAGATTATAAAGACATTAAAAAATCTTATACAGGGTCTTTGGTCGATGAGAAGTTTAAAGATAAAGAGTTCATTTCTATTTTAGAAGATAAATCACTTGGAGATATTCTAAAAGAGATGGAGATAATGGATGGAAATTTCTATTATCTGAAAAGTAGTGATGTCTTAGTTCCTAAAAGTAGAATAAAAATACATAATATTACAGAATTAAATCAATACTTAAATGCTGTTTTAGATAAAGAATTGTTTATTAAGAAAAATGGTTCTATTTATTTGGTAAAACTACTAAGCACAAGTGAAACAAAAAAACAATCTATTGAGCATCTTCCTTTTGCACTTGAGGGACAAATTTCAGTTGAAGAACTAATCAAACTAATAACTGCACAATCAGGATATGAAGTAAACATTGGAAGTTATATAGATAATAGAGATGATTTTCAAAATAGTATTGTAAGTATTAGCTCAAAAGATTTAAAAGATGTATTAGGTTCATTATCTCATGCAAAAGATGTTTTTGTAGATATTGATTATGATAATGAGGCTATAAATATTACACGATATAAAGATATGGTAGTAGAATTAAATATTCCATTATTAGATATAAAATCATCAAATCAAACTTCGACTCAAGAAACATCAGGAGAGAGTAAAGTTGAAAATACTTCTCAAATAGTTTTATATGATGAACTAGATAAAATGTTAAAAAATATAATCTCAACAGATAAAATTTCAACATATCATATAGATAAATCAAGTGGATTGATATTCTTAAAATCTACAAAAAGTGTAGAAAATGCAGTTCGAACAATAGTAAAAGCATATGAAGTATCTTTTGGAAAAGAAGCTGTAATTGAGTTTGAAAGAATAGAGCTTATTTTAAATAAAAATAGGGAGTATGGAATAGGTTCAATTTCAGATAATAGACAATCAAATGCAGCAACGGGAGTTACTAAAAGTATTGCTAAAGACGGTGCATTTTCTTTTACAAGTGATAATGCTACACGACTGTTAAGTGTTGCAGCAACAGCAAATAATGAAATCGGAAAAGTTTTAAATTATAGTAAAAATGTCTTAGTTCTAAAAAACAATATACCAACAGTTCAGTCAATCACTGATAATACAGATTATGTTGAGAAAATTGAAACAACAACAGATTCAGATACAAATACAACAACATCAGACGTAACTGTAAATACCCTAAAAGAGGGAACTTCAATCACTGCAATGGCAAAAATATCAAGAGATAAGATATTTTTAAATGTAAGCCCAAGTATTAAAAAACTTATTCAATTTGAGGAAGTAAGTGTTGATGGAACAACAATAAAACTACCTCAATATAATGATCAAAATTACAATATTTCAAGAGAAATAAGTCTTGGAGAAACGTCAATTGTAGGTTCAATTATCGTACATGATGATGCAAAAAATTATCAAGGAGTACTTCCTTTAGAAGGTTTTGCAATTGGAGGAACTGACTCTAAATCTTACGTAAGAAGAGAAATAGTTTACGTTGTTACATTAAAAAACATTAAAGGCTTTTAATAATGAGTATGTTCTCTGATCCCTATGAACAGTTCTTACTTGATTATCTTGTAACAAAACTTGAGAATGGTTCTAACACTAGACGTGCATTATTATTATATAGTGAGCAAATCACTAGAGAAACAGCTTTCAAAAAAAGATTAATGGGTGCCATAAAAGATATGGAGCTAGGAAAACATAAACTAGAAGCTATTTTACATAAGCATAAGTTTTTAAATAGCTTTCAATATAGTTTAGTTGTAAATAGTACAAATACAGTTGATGGATTAAAACTTGTATTATCTTTTAAAAAAGCTAATTCAAATTTACTATTAAAAATGGTAAATCCTATTTTTGTACCTATGGGTATTATTATATTTACATTTTATGGATTGGTTTTGTATTTAGATTTACTACAAAGAGATTTAGTTCAATTAAAAAAGCTCAATCCGGATGTTGAACAGTTTTTAGGAATACCAAAATACTTTACCTATGATGTTGCATATATTGGACTGGGTGTTTCCATATTTGTAACTGCATTTATCTTTTTTGGATACGTGTATAGTGAAAAATATAGGCCAGCTTGGTTATATAAAGTTTTTAAAACACAAGCTTTTTCAGATGGTAGATTTATGTTTAGAATTTTAAATGGAATGCTAGCAGCTGGTATTTCTTTTCATAAAACATCATTAATATTATCAAAGGACTATTTTAAAGAGGGATTAAAACCTTTTTTTGCAGAATTAGCAGATATAATAAGTAGAAATAAAAAACTTTTTACTGTTTTTGAGAAATATAATTTTCCTATGATTATTACAGCAGATATAAAGCTATCAGAACTTAGTAAAACAAGTTTTTCTGATGTTACAAGAGCCTTATATCAAACCTGTGATACTATGTATGAAAAAAATATAAATTATATGGTTTTGCAGTGGAAATTTATGTTTTGGTTAATAGCTATGTTAATTACTGTTATTATTGGTTCAGATGTTATTAATTTAGTTATTAGTACTTTTACCTTTAAAACATTATATCAATAGAAGATGAGATATGATTAAAAAAATTATTGCAAGTTTTAAACGTGTACCAAAAATGAGTTTCATAAATAAAGATGAAATCAAGAATAAGAAAAAAATTGATTTTAAAGAATTATTTGAAAATCAGAAAAAGATATTACTTTCTTATATGACAAAAAAAGATGATGCCGATAAGGATTTAGCAGTTATTATAGAAGATGTAATTAAACAAAAATATCAGCTTAAAGGTGGATTTGGAGATTTAATTGCAAATGAAGAAAAATATGAAGAGTTTGTAAGAAGTTTAGGTTATGAATACTATGCTACTTATAGTGAATTATCTAAGTTTTATCAAGATACATCATTTCAGCTAGATGAAAAGAAATTAGAACTTTGTACTTCTATGTATATAATAACATTAGAAGATAAGAAAAACAAAAATAAAGTTTTAGGTATTAGAGATGTTGTAAATCTTGATTTTGATATTTTAAGTAAATTTTATTTCACAAAAATAGTTGTTTTGGGTGAGGGTGTTTTATCATCTGTATTTGGTGAAGATAGAGAGATTATTTTTGGCTCAAATACTGATACAGAAAATGATGAAGAAATAAATAAATACTTTGACAAAATGATGGGCCAAGCTATTTTACTAGGTGCGTCAGACCTTCATATTCAAAAAACTAGTAGATATGCATCTTTATGGTTTAGAATTGATGGTATAAAAGTAGATATGGGAACAATGCCTATTACAATTGCTAAAACTTTAAAAAGAAGACTTGTAACCATGGCTGATCAAGAAGATTCAGATTATGAGTCTATTAATGGTGTAATAAACTATGAGTATGGTAAGAAAAATATTAAATTCAGACTTGGACTTATAAATTCAAAATTAAACTTTTCATTGGTAATGAGGATGATTGGTGGACGAGGAGTTGTTTCACACAACTTACGAGGATTAAATTATCCTCAGGAAACTGTAGATATATTATCTAATCTTACAAAATATGCAAATGGTATGATATTAATTACAGGTCAGGTTGGATCTGGTAAAACACATTTAATGTATGCACTATTACAACAACTTGCAAAACAACAACAATATGTAATTACTATTGAAGATCCAGTTGAGTATGTGGATGAATCATTTTTCCAAATTGACTTATCTGAATATGCAAGTGCAAGTGAAGAATTCAAATATGGTTATCCTGAAGCTGTTGTTGATATTTTAAGACAAGATTCAAATATCATTCTAATTGGGGAAACACGAGAACCTCAAACAGCTTCTCAGCTTGTAAATGCATCAAACTTAGGTCAGTTAGTATTTTCTACTATGCATACCAACTCTGCACCTGCAACTGTATCTAGGATGACTAGTTCATTGGGAATTAATGAAGGGGATATTATAGATAACTTAAGAGGAATTGTTTCTCAAAGATTAGTTCGTAAATTATGTCCACATTGTAAAAAAGAAGACGGGGAAGGTGGTTATGCAAAAGTTGGATGTGATGAATGTAATGGCAGCGGATTTAAAGATAGGGTTCCTATTGCTGAGGTTGTAAGATTTAAAATAGGACATGGTGGTGATTTTGAAAATCCTGCTGAATATATGACTGTTGAAAAAGCTTGTATGGCACAATACCACGAAGGTTTAATTACAAAACAAGATGCAATGGCAATTATTAGAGGGGAGGAACTATGGTACGATTAGTAATAACAGACTTTGATAGTAAAGAAGATAGTGAATACTTTTATATATCAGATGAATTTGATATATCTCAAAATATGTTTACATATGATTCCTTCAAGAAATATAATGTGTATCTTTCAAAATATATAAATGATGAAATATATTCATTAAATCTTTTATCAAAAAAATATTTAAGGAAGAATCAATTTTTAATACATATTTCAGATAGTGAATATGTAATTTTGTTTAATCATAAAACAGTTTATTCTGCAAAAATAAATCAAAATTTTATTACAGATGATATGATTAAATCAATTTTAATTACAAAACATATAGCAATGCTTTCAAGTGGTGGAGCAATAGAAAATGTTTATTATGTAATTAGTTCAAAGTACAAAAGTGCTGTTGAAAATATCTTAAAACAAAATACAAAAAATGAAAAAAATGATGTCATAGCTGAATCATTAGGTGAAATCTGGGATTTAGTAAAACCTTTAAATGAACTTGATACTTTTAAATCACACACTTCAAAGTTAATTTATAGTTCTTTTTTAATTGGGGGAGCATTATGGGCAATATTTTTTGGATTAAATATGTTTGCAGATAAAATTTTTCAACGAGAGTCTTTAGATAACTTAAAACGTGAAGTTAAAATAGAAGAACAACTTATAAAAAGACAGCAAATTTTTTTAAATAATAGCCAACAAAAGTTTAAAGAAATAACAGAGTGTTTAACTTTACCTGAGGTAAAAAATGATTAGTCTTAGCAGAAAAAAAGTATCAATTATTGGTAAGTTAACTTTAACAATATTAGTAGTTTATTCTTTAGGATTTGTGGCCTACAGAGCTATAACTTTTTATAAAATATATTTTGAAAAAGAGACTTTGACTGAGCAATTACAAGTAAAAAGAAATGAAACAAATAGTTTGAAAAGACAAGTAGAATTATCTAAGAAAAAAATAGAAGATACAGAAAAATTATATATAAGCAAAGAAGAGTTAGAAACAAAAGTAAAAGATATTTTTGGAAGAATGTCAATTTTAGATTATAATCTAAAATATATAGATTCAAAAAAAATGTGTTTAGATAGATATATTATAATTTCTCAAGTATCCGCACAAAGTGACGATGGATTAAAAGCAGCAGAGGGAATACTTGCATACATTGGCTCTGTTAAAAAAAGTGAAAAAAACGATACAATCTATTTTGTAGATTATATTACAAAAGAAAAGGAAATTAAAAAATGATTTTTTTGAAAATATTTATTTTTTTTATTCTTTCTTTGAATATTTTTGCTGTTGAAAACTATATAGATTCAATTTCTTTGACTAAAATAAAAAAACTTATTCAGAAAGAAGAAGATATTGCAATTGCATATAAAAAATATCTATTAGAAAAAGGTAAAGTTCCTACAGATATAAAGAATTCATTAATTGAGAATAATTATTTGCCAAAAGGATTTAGTTTAATAAACCCTTTTGGGAAAGAAATTAAGTTTTCATCAACTGTTAATTCTTATGATTCATCAGATTCTCTTCCTGATAATATCGAAATTAAAACAAATTTATTTGATTATTATTATTCAAATGAATATAGAGTTTATACCAAAGCACCATTAAGTATAAATAGTAAAAAAGTTGAAATTATTTTATCAACAAAAGAAAAATTTATTTATGATAATCAACTGAAAATTACAACTATAAAAGCAGATGCTAAAAATAAATACTATTTAGATTCAAAAGGTGTTCTTCACTGGTATGACAATAATGGTGTTTATAAATTCTCTTTTGATAAAGAATTAATTTTAGATTCAAGTGTGAATATGCTTGATTCAAATGGAAATACAACTACTGAGTTTAAAAATTTGATGGATGGGAAAAATGTTACATACTCAGGTCAAACTATTTTATATAAAAAAGATGGAGTAGCCCTTGAATATTTAAATTTAGGCACAAGTTTAGGTGTAGTAAAAGTAAATGAAAAAATAAGGGATATAGGTAAAACAGTAATACAGTTTTCCAGACGAGCAGGTGGTATGATTGTAAATGGAGATATTTATACTTGGGGGAATAATGCAAATAAAATTACAAGTTTAAATATAAATAAGTATACCAAAGAAAATGGCTCAGAAGGTGCTTCAACTAGATATCCTGTGATTACTGGATTAGTGGGAGTTCGTGCAAAAATATACGATAATGATAGTACAGATGACAAAGATTTAAGTAAATTTTATGATGCAAACTATTTCTCTTCACCGTTAAGACCTAAATTTATAGATTTTTTTAGTACAGTTTATCACAGTACTTGTGGAATATCTACAAAAGGAGAGCTTTATTGTGGAGGGAAAACAGGTTCGAATTATTCATTTGGTACTAATTTTACACATGTAGATTCAAGTGGAAGTTCTGAAATGTTATATCGAAGTACATTTTTTAATGGAATTTCAAATAAAGCTGCAAAATTATTTGCAAATAATCAAATTTGGTTAATTCTTTCAGAAGAAGGTTATATTTATAGATGGGGTTATGATTTTGGAAGTGGTTTTTCAGGAAATGGATCTTTAACTTTTAACTATTCTTCTACATATAATTTAAATCCAGAAAAACTAACAATTTCGGATAATAATACAGCTGTTAAATTTTCAGATATAACATATTTATTGACTATAGGTTATAGAAAAATGGGAGCATTATCAACTACAGGTGATATTTATATTTGGGGATTAGAAAGCGAAATTGCAAATAGTAAGTGTAGTGAAACTTGGGAAGGAGTATCTTTTAATCTATGTACCCCTACAAAAGTAACAAAAGCTAATTCAACTCTTTCTTCAAATATCACATTTGAGTCTATATATGGAGGTTTAGAATCTTTTGTTGCTTTAGGAAGTGATGGAAAATATTATAAAATCCATCAGCCTAAAAATAAAAAAATTCAAGTTGAATCAATAAATGATACAATAAAAGCTTATTCAGCATATGTAGAACAAGATGATACAAGTTTACTATCAGTAGATTTCTCTAGTAAACTAAATAGCTCAACTTTGGAGTGGAATAAAGGTATTGTTTGGGTAAATAGTAAAAATGAATTAAAAGGTGATTATTTTACTTCAGCAAATTCTAATGACCAGATATTTAAAAATTCTATAAAAAAGATAAAATGGAAAAAAATCAAAGTTATTGCTGATGATAATGGTATGTGTGGAATTGATATATATAATCAAATGTATTGCTGGGGAATCCAATCTTTTTATAGAACAGGAACAGGAGATACTAACTATACGGGAAATACTTTTATGATACCTGTTTTTAATACAAATTTATATGATTTAGATAAGGATTATTTAGTTGCAGAAGGTGGGTATAATGGTTATCTAACAAATATGACATCAGGAGAGTGGACTAATTCAGATGGGGCATTTTTTATAAAATATCCTACATATATTGGTGGATTTAATTATGAGTTTATATTTAAGTAAAAATTTTAAAAAGGGAAGAGATGAAAAAAATTAGTTTAATTGCACTTGGATTTTTTATTGTGTTTAATTTATATGCGGAAGATAAAATGCAAAATATCGATAAATTAGATGTATTAGATAAACAATCAAAGGAGTTTTTTAATGCAATAACAGGTCTTGAAAAAGATTATTTAGAAGAGCAGATAAATTCAATAAAAAATAAAAAAGATGAAACAAATCTAAACCCTAATCAAAATATAAATGGTCTTGTATCAAATCAAATCATAAAAGAAGAAATAAAACTTTCTGCTGAAGATTATGAAAAAAATGTATTTACTCATCAAAATGAAATGGCAAGATTAACAACAGATTTCACAAGAACTAAAAAGTTAAAAGATTTAAAAATTAAAAGTATGTACTCTTTTAATGGGAAAGATTATGTTGTTTTAGAGTTGGTTGATGAAACAGCAAAAACTACAAAAATGACTGAATTAAGTGCAAATATTGAAGGAAGATATATAGAAGGTGATAATATCTTAGGTCATAAGATTATGGATATAAACACTAGAACAAAAAGTGTATCTTTATATAAAAAACTTGATGAAGAGTATGGATATACTATTTATTTAAGTAACTATGGAATATCAGTTAGTGATCTTGAAAAAATTCCAAAAGTAGAAAAAGAAAAAAAATCTAAAGAAAAAAAAGAGAAAGAGATTTTAAAAGAAGAAGCTAAAAGTGTATATAAAGAAGAATATCCTATAAAAAAAGCTTTTGAACAAGTTAAAACAGACTCAAAATCAAATAATCAAGAACTTTCAAATTGTTTATATGTAGTTAAAAAAGCAAATCTAAATGTTAGAAATAGTGCAGATTTGGATGCTAAAATATTAAGAATACTAAAAATAAATGATCAATTTACTGTAAAACAAAAAAACTCTGATTGGGCACAAATAGGAACAATTTATAAAAAAATTTCTGGTGATGTGATGGATGTATCAGAACAAAATAACTGGGTTCAGATTTTAGAAGAAACGGTTACAAATTCTAATAAAAATTGTATGTAGGAAAAACTTTGGAGACATTAAATAATAAACTATCTACATCTTTAGATACTGAAAAAATATTAAGCGAAATTCATTTATTAATTAGTTTTTATAATAAGTTTTTCACTATTGAAGATATCTTTACCAGTGAACTAAGTGGGAAAACAAGAATTAATAGACAGTTATTTAATGAGAATGATGAATTAATTCAAGAATCAATAGCTAAAATAAATTTGATTTTAGATGATTATTTAGTTTTTATTCGACAGGAAATGAAAAATATTTTAGCTAAATATGGTGAATATGAGAAATCGGAATTAACAAATTTGATTTTTGATGATAAAAACTTTGTTGAAATATTAGAATTAAACTTAGACTCAAAAGGTATTGTTGGAGAGACAAAACAAAGATGTTTAGGTGATATTGGAAAACTAATTGAACATAAAAATAAAGTTTTTAACTTAAAATACTTTATTGATATGTTTGATACTTCAATCTTTGATAGATACATAAATAAATTAGGTGTTGAAGATTTAATAAATAGTACTATTATCTTTGAAATTATTGATTCTTATGGTCTTCAATTTAGAGAGCTTAATAAATTTCATCAAATAGTAAATAATATAAATTATTTCACTGAAAAAGTATCAGATTTTAATAGTTTGAATTTTTTACTTGAATTACATAAAAGAAGAGTGGATAATTTTACTTATGCAAATGTTCGATATAAAATGTTTATTGATTATGATATAAATGCATCATTAATTAAACCAGTACATTTAAATAAAGTATATTTAGAAAATATATTATCATGTTTAATTGAACAATCATGTATGGATCTTGTAAAAAAAGAGTTAAAAAAAGGAAAAATCCAAAAACAAATTGATGTAAAAATTAGTTTGAATAAGGGAAATCTAGAAATGATTGTAAAAAACAATGGATTTGAAATCAAGAATATTTACAATTTATTTATTTCTGATTCTGAAAATAAGCATATTTTAGATGCCAAAAACTTTGCAAATGTACTGGGTGCTAAACTGGAAGCTTCAAGTCCTGAAAATGAAGGTATGCAATATACTTTAACTATGAAGTTAAAATAATCAAGAACCCCGAATAAATTCGAGGTTCTAAATATCTCTAATTATCTTTAAAATTTCCAATAATTTCTTTTGCTTTTTGTAGTGCTA
>Ga0180008_1000961_pt1 | contig 20093 bp, 21 predicted proteins | sample MM_PW_MetaG_FD_121121 | JGI IMG/M metagenome (GOLD analysis project Ga0180008, IMG submission 121121) | Groundwater microbial communities from the Aspo Hard Rock Laboratory (HRL) deep subsurface site, Sweden - MM_PW_MetaG | ecosystem: Environmental > Aquatic > Deep subsurface > Groundwater...
ACACCCACTTCAACCTTGGCTTTGTCCTTGGGTTTACGCGAACGCGCGGGCAGTACGGCTACGCCGTAATGCTCGGCGAGATCGCGGTAACTGGGGTTGATGCCCGGCTCGTAGCGATGCGCCTTGGTGACGCCACTGCGCAGATTATCGGGCACCAGGATCTGCGATGTGCCGCCGAAAAAAGCAAAACAGCGGGCGTGCGAGCCCAGCCAGTCGGGCAGTTTCTGCGACCAGGTGGCCTCGGCAAAGGTGTAGCTGGACGCGCCGAGGACGGCGACGAAGATCTGGGCCTGACGGATTTCACCGGTCTGTCGGTCGATGATGGGCGCGGTCTGTCCGGCGTAATCGACGAACAGCTTTTCGCCGGCACGGTGCTCCTGGCGCATGACAACGTCGACCTTGGCGGCCCAGAGGCGGTAGTGCTCGCAGAACCAGCTGTATTGGAAGCCTTGCGGGTGAGCGAGTCGATATTCCTGCCAGAGTAGGGCCAAAGTGACGCCGGGGCAGCGTAACTCGGCATGCGCCCAAGACCAGTCAGGCATCGGACGTTGATCGCTGGGAACTGTTGGTGCTGGAGGGAACAGGCATCGCTCCAGTTCGGCATCCGATAACAATGTCGGCCAACTCAGCCCGCAAGCGTTGAAACGGTGCAAGTAATTGCCCGCACTGCCGCTACTGATGCGCAGGCTGGCGGCGATCTTGCGCACGGACAGGCCAGCGTCGAACTTTAGACGTAGTACCTCTCGGATTTTACGCATGGATATACGCTCCACGATGACCTCTTCGCTTCGAGAAAAGAGGTCGATGGTAGTGAATAATCCTGCGTTGCTGCCTGCCTGAGCATGGATCGGATCAGTGGAACATCACTGTCCAAGTGCTTGTGGAATCAGTGTCCAAGTGGCCGTGGAATGAGTGTCCAAGTCAGCGTGGACTGGGTGTCCAAGTGCGCATGGAATCCCCACACCGCGTTCTTTGACGTGGTGAAAGGCGGCGAGCCCGACGCTAGCGGGGATCCCATGCCCCCCCAACAAGCACGCGCCAACTTCTTCTTTCAGCGTTGCCCCGAGCTTGTAGTTGATCCGATCGCCAGTGAGACGGCGTGCGTACACTTGGTATGCCCAGTAGGCAGGAGTTGGGAACGCCTCCATGGCTCCCCACGGGACGCCCGGAATAACTTCGGCGTCTGCTTTGGGCAGCTCGACATTGAAGACCGCTTGGTCCATGAAAATAGCGCCTAATTGCATCAGGCGGCCTCCTCGGCAATGCCGTAGTGTTCCTGCATCCATTGCAGTAACTCGTGTCGCTCAATGGGATCTAGGCTCTCGATACGAGTACGGAGCCTGGTTTGGCGACGCTGAATGGTTTGGCGGTCTCGGAATGTTTCGCCCATGTATCGACTGTCGTGCAAACGGCTGGGAGGTTCGAAGTTCATCCACACCGTCTCCTCGCGCAGCTCTACATGGGTCTTAGCTGCAAAACTCACCTTGCGCCACCCGATGAGCTCGCGGTTGTAGAGATCACAGTCATAGCCTGAAAGCATCACATTGCAAGGTAATGCGACCAAGCACCGCAGTAAGCGGATGTGGTCTTCTTCCGAGTAATCGCATCGATAGACCTTCGCTCGGCGGCGGGTTGCACTTGCCTTTTCCGCCTGGATATCTCATGTCGCAAGCATCGTCAGAAATGACGATGGTGTCAAGGCGAAGCGCCGAACGGCCACCATGTGTGGAGTTCGGTTGAGGATTAGTAGTGAAATGTGGATGAACCCCGCAAGAGGCTGAGGTAATTATCTACGGATTGTTCATGAGCGAATTAAATAGCAAGCGGCTAGGCCCGATTTTCGAAATGAGGGAAGTGAAGGCGGAAGGTTGACGCTTCAGTCGACAAACAGCTTCGCACTAGTCATAGAGTCGTCGCGATCGTCTGACCATCAGAAACTGGATGAACTATACATTGGCGGAAGCGGCCCACCGGGTAGGCCGCTTTTTGAAGGCTAGCTGATCATCTCGCGCATTTTTTCCCAGGCCCACTCAACAAGCTTGCGAAAAATCAGACGCAGAATTTCCTTCACAAGCGAAGGAAAAATCTTTTTTTGCCAGTCAGGTAACCCACGCAATCCGCTCATAAGAGATCCTCAATAGACGAGCATTCTTTTGCGGGCGTGTTTCAGCCAATGTTTATTGGTCCTACCGATGGCAGGATCCAGATACGCCACGGTCGTTAATCCCGTGACATTGATTGCGCTTCGGCTGTGGCCAATGCTCCAGTGCATCAAAGCCACGCTTAGTGAAGCCTGCTTCAGTCGCCACAAATCCTATGTGCGCCCTGAGCTGATTTTGCGCCTCGATTGCCGGCGCCGATATTTGATCTGCCACTTGTTCGACCATCTAAAGGTCGCACAAACACCGTTACGAGTACCTCACCTGAAAGGTAAGGGGAGGCAGAAAATGGGCGGGCTCATGTGCAAAAAGCCACACCACAATTCCTGACTAGTTGCCAGTCTTGCCCTCGAGGTCATGAGTGTCGGAGCGGTATGTTTGCTCTGCTGACGCCTCAGTGGGCGACAATGCATCGAGCCTCATGAGCTCTGAGCGTGCCATTACGCTATCTCATCCTTAGATGCGTACAAGCTTTTTTATTTGGCAACGCAGCACCAAAGTGCACGGGCCTTGATGTGTTCCTTGCGTCCAATCGGACAGCTAAGGTGTCGCCCGTATGCAGAAGCTCAACTGGATGAGGACTACTGCTCGGCATGGGCCTAAAGGCCAGACATTGGGGCTTGAAACGCCCGGCCTCTGCTAACACAGAGTGCACGAGAGATTAGCTCGTTGCTTGATCCCATGGCAAGCAATGAGCAGTGTGTTGACGCCGATGCCGAATTGACCCACCTGCTGATGCGAGAATGAGTAGGCCACACAAATCTAGCGATTTCGCCTAGTCGGGTTTAGCAGTAAACCTACCAACTGAACTGCCTAAGCATGCTCCTTTAGGGCAGAGCTTGATTCGTCACTTCCCCAGGGGAGCTCCTTCAGCTCGGCGATAGATTGAAACTCTTTCAGGTACTCAGGTTGATGTCTGGCCAGCCACCGAACGACCGCTGCGTTAGCGAGAAGCTTTGCTAGGTAGCCTTTGATCACTGTGAGATGAAGTACATCAGGTCCGTAGCTCTCCTCCACTGTTTTGATTTTCATCTGCAGGGCGGCGAGCTCACGCTCTAGGCGAGCAATTGACTCTGCAGAGATCTGCTGATCAGGTTGGGGGCTTCTAGGTACTACTAACTGGTCTGATGGAGTGGCAGCCAAAAGTGCTTTAGCAAGCAAGACAGAAAGGTTTTTATTTCCAATCATCAGTTCAGCCGCTTCGATTTGCCTCAATGGTTTCATCTGCCGCAGAAGATGGAATACGTTTGCGGGGCAGTCTGTGTCACCCAGGAGCGAAATAGCTTCTGCGCAAATGCCATTTAACAGGCGAAATTTTTGCTTGATTGTCTCCGGTGCCAATCCAAGCGCTCTGCCAAGCCGCTCCGCAGAGACTCCGCGCTCCATCGCCCGCACTATCATTTTGTTACTCTGGACGGCAGATAATCTGTTGGTGCGCTTGTTATATGAGTAGGTGTCATCGTCCGTTGCTACGAGGCAATCGACTTCCAATTCACCTAGATCCTTGAGCGCTTCAATTCGCAGGTGGCCATCAACCAAAAAGTAATGTCCGGCGCGGCCAGGTACTGGTGTTACAGCGGGTGGTTCCACCAGTCCGACGTCCTGGATCGACGCGAGGATTTGCTGGTACTTGAGGCTTTCTTTTACCGCGGATCGTGAGATTTTAAGCGGCAGGATATTGGCTACTTTGACTCGAACGCACTCATCTAAAAAAGCATTTTTTAGAGGGTGAGTCGACTGAGGGTCTGTGGTTTGGAGCCATTTCTCAGACATCAGAGTCCCCCATTGCGAAGCCGAGCCTGTATCAGCTTGGGTATCGAATTCAGCTGTTCTGTAGAAAGAAGCTCTTCGAAATCGCTAACTGCCAAGAGTTCTTTAATCGCCTGAATGGAGAAAATGACTCGCTCATGGGTAAAAGCAGCCTTCTTCACCATCAGGCGCTGCCGCTCGGCTTCTCGTTCGAATAGTTTTCTCAAGTCTGCGGACGTCAGCCTTTTCTTCTTATTCTGGCTATCACGACCCAGTGGGCTTCCCCGCACCAGTTTGTCTTTCTTGGCACGTAGCTCTAAAAGGTGACGCAGCTTGGTAATCTTCTTTCCTTTTATTCCGCGCTCGTAGGCGTCAGTAAGTAGGTTTTGAATGTCGCTTTCACTGCTACGGGCGATATCGGCTGCCATGCTCAGAGGTATTAGCCCTGTCTCAACTGCTGATAGAAGTCTTTCTTCACCGCGTTCAAATAGACCAACAATCATGCTGACCCAAGAGGCCGTGCTGCCAATTATTACTGCGATCGCCTCATCGGTTTTGCCCCGTTGTTTCAGGCGCCCGACCTCGTTCATAAGGTCTATCGGACGATGCTGCCTTCGAGCTACGTTCTCCACCAGGCTCATGACCAAGCAGTCCTCTTCTGCGGCATCAATCACAAACGCAGGAATTTCTGTGGCTTCTAGCGCGAGAAATGCTTCAAGACGGCCTTGCCCACACACGAGGTCGTAGCTGATCTGCCCCAGAGGCGTTGCTCTAAGACTTACGGTAATGGGGCGCTTGAGTCCTACAGTTTTTATGTTTTCTATAAGCTCGCGGTGAACCTTCTTGTTCCTCGTGCGAGGATTGAGGATGTGGATATGTGATATCGGAATCAGTGCGACGCGATCACGCGAGGATGATGGGACAGTCATTGACGTGCCTCCTTCAGCGAGCAACGCGCAGCAAGTCCATCAAGTACGTCCAGCGTTGCAAAACGGTAACTGTCTATTAAGGGGCTGTTTTCTTCGGACATTTTTCGCGGCCACGCCCCCATATCCATACTGGGGATGAGGTAATAGTCCCGCACTTGTAGATTTTCGTGCTCCATGCGTACCGCGATGGTGATGTCGGGTGTCAGGCTGTTTTCAAACCGGAGCTTCCAGCGAAGAGTACCTGCCAGTGTGGATTGGCAGCGCGCGATGACCACAGACGCTGTCCATTCATCGTTAATTGTCAGTAGTTCACTCTGAATATTGAGCTCGACTGCGGCACCCACATGCTTGAAGTGTTTAACAACATCTTCAAGAACCTGCGGATGCAGCTGCCTCAGTGAGCGATTGACCTCCAAATACCGATAGTCTCGCTCTGGTGTGTAGCCGATAAGCGTATAGGCACGTAAAAGGCCGCCGAAGCGATTTATATAGGTCGTGCTGGAGGGCATGTTGTCTTGGTCATCGATGAGCATCCCGGACAACGAGCCCGCTCGCCGTAACAGTGTGCGAAGCAGCTCTAGCAGTTGTGCATCGTCCAAGCGGCGTGAGCGTTGCAAGATGATTTCGCGAACGGCTGCAAACACCTCCATTGAGACAATTCCCTGGAACGCCCCATCGCATCGAACCCATTTTTCGGGTGGGTTGCGACTGATACGTTTACGTAGCTTGGAGGACGTTTTGTTGTAGACGTTGTTACCTATGTATTTCTCGTTGGTCAGCACTTGGTGCACGCTACCTCTACTCCAGGGGCGCTCGAAATCGGTGATCAGCCCTTCGGCGTTCAGTGCATCGGCAATTTCGTGCTCACTCATCCCGTTGTGGATGAACTGGTGATAGATGTGTTGAACCACCTCGATTTCGGTTTCGGGTCCAGGAATTAAGATAACCCTGTCGGTCTGGAGACTTTTCTGTTGGCCCCGCGACAATTCTGCCTTGAATTCGCGTTTCTCATCGATCAAAGCGCGGCGCAATCCATATCCTGCCGGGCCGCCTTGATGAAAACCTTTTTCAACGAGGCGGCACTGACCAGCGAAGACTTTTTGGGAGAGCTCTCGGCTGTACTCCCCCGCCATGGAACGTTTGATGCCTTTGTAAATGGTTGCTAGAGGCGAGCCGTCGTTTTCAAATGGCTCAGCGCAATACACCACGTTGATGCCGGAGCTGGTGCAAAGGTATTCATAGTGGGCACTCTCGTCCGTGTTCTGAAAGCGTCCCCAACGACTGACGTCATAGACAAGAATCACCTGATACTGGGTATGTCCGGCCTGGACGTCGTCAAGCAATCTGCGCAGAGCATCGCGGCCGCCGATATCTAGGCCACTTTTCCCATCGTCTTGGTAAGTTGTGACGATTTTCATGCCGTGGCTCATGGCGTAAGCATGGATGGCTGCTGATTGGTTTTCCGTGGAGTAGCGTTGGTGATCAGTAGACATGCGAACGTACTCCGCAGCTGGCACCAAGCTGTCAGAGCAGTTAGTTGAATCTGATCGCATGGACGGAGAGGACAAGTAGGCTCCTCTAGGCCAGAGAAGGCTGGCCCATTCGATTCAGCTTAGCGATGCGTTGTGACGAGATGGTGACGAGTCTTGGGTCCGCCTGAAGCGCGGGCATCGAGATCAGGTTCCCCGCCTCCAGGGTTCCTCAAAGGAAAGGTGCCATAGAACGCTTTTTCAGCACCCAGAACCAGGGGCAGATTCACAACCTCCCGGGCACCACGTTCTTGAATATCAACAGCGTGGCGACTACGACTCTTAGAAGAACGCATGCTTTACGCTTCGGCAGCTTGAGGCGGTGATGTGAAATGGATCGTGCATGTTTTAACACCAAACACCTCATCGCGGGCTCGCTAATAGGACGCCGGCTCAAGGCTGGGGCACTAGCGAAAATCTCCTCATTAGTCTTCCCGTCGTCCTGGACTCGTTGGCTTGCATCCTGGCCAAGCGCGCCCCGGTGAAGGTTCACCATTACGGCATCGAGATAGCAAAAGTGGGCTATCACTCTGCCGAGCTTGCTGAACTGCGTATGCGTTTTTCAGAGGGAGCAAAAGTAAACGTCCGCTTACGAAGCGTCCGGATTGCTGGAGAGCATGGAGTTTGGGGTGTCGCAGCCTCGCAAAAGGGTAGCTTGAGCACATCCATAAGGAAGTCACCAATTCGACCCGGCTTGGCTAGAATCCCTTATCCGGACGCCTGCTGATCATCCGTATCGTAGGATGGATAGAGTGAAGGTGACGCAGGAAGAGTTTGGCGACCTGTTGGAGCTTTCCTAGGCCTTAGAAGAGGTATTCAAACCACTTTTTCACTGTAAATCACAGTGGTTAATAGTAAAAAATGGTTTACATGAAGGGCACAGGACGTGGTCTATCATTAGGCCTAAGCTGAGAGACGCCATGATTGGGAAACGCACATTTATTGGGATGTTGATGCGGCAAGCGCTTGAAGCAATGCGGGAGGCCCAAGCTGCGGAGGCCAGCCTTGGCAAAGCCTGAGGTAGAGCGCCTCAGCTATTGGCGAATTTGCTTTATCAGGCCGCTATTGGCTTTCAGCTTTTGAAGGCGGGCAAGCCACCGTCAACCATTCACAGAGTAGTTACGGCCAATGACGAAAAAATTTCCCATCATTTACCCCGACCATCCGTTGTACACCGACGCTGTCGAGGCGGTAAAGCGTTATCACGACGCTCAGGTCAATGGTTGTCCTGATGATGAAATCCGGCGCCTGCGTCAGATAGCTGAGACGCAATTTCGAGCTGTTAACGAGTACCAACTCAGTGCGCTGGGCCGCCAACCTTGTACCGTTAACTGATCGAAACGCATTACTTAATGCTCGGTCAGGCGCGCAGATGAGTTTTGTTGGTTGGTGGGGCTCGATGAGAAGGGCCGTCCGGCTCGCAATTACAAGCGATCCGCCTGTAATCACGGATCGGCAGAAGCAGTCGAGCGGGCTTCACACAACCCAACGGAAACGGTGCAAATGGATAATGCGTTGCTTGAGAAAGTTGAAAGGCTTGTGGATGAAAAATATCTTTCCCTTGATTTACCCCATCTGGACTGGACGCTTGTCGCCTGGTACCTGCTGACCGCGTTCGAGGATCATCAAATCTGGATGTTCCGGATTGCTGCCAAGGATGAGTCGCAGAACCAGAAACTCGAAGACTTGGTCGACCGGCTCAAATACTCCATCAAATACGCACTTCTGCGGGCAAAAGCTGAGGTCAAGACGGACTCCAATCATGAGGTTCCTCGGAAAACATCTGACATTTTGTGCCGTCGAGCGATTGCTATTATTCAGGAGGGCGTGAAGTACAGCGCGGCTATGCAGATCATCTCTTCTGTATACGGCAAGAAGGTGGCCTTAAAGCAAGTCGACAATGCCATCCAGCTCGAAGTGTTTGATGACGTTTACCACGATTCCTCCTATTCCGTTCTGGAGGTGATAGGCCATATCGAGCCAGGGGTCATCACGTACTCCTTGATACTGCTTGCCTGGATGAAGGCGACCGATGATCTTCCGATCGTTTTGAGGCTGATTGCTGAGACAGTAACGTTGAAAAAACGAGTTCTACGCTATGACTACCTGCCGCACCTCGCCCATCAGCTTGCGCTGGATCTCAATCAGCAACCTTTTCTCATTCCCGATGGTTGGGTATTCGAGTGGGGAGGTCGCCCGGAAATTACACTTCTGCTCAACGCCTTGGCGATCAGGTGCATGTACCACCTTACGGCCGTTGAATTTGGTGCTCGGAGATACAAATTGAAGCGCGGAGGTGACGAATCGCTGATACTGATTCTGAGCCGAGAACAACTGATCAGTGACCTGATCGAAATGTCCTCCATAGACGAAACAGCTGTAGGCTTATTCGTTGACCGTCTCACATTTGGAAATCAGGTGGACGCCCCTGATCCTGCGCTCCAACCCTTCATCAAGCTAGCCGGCGGCAAGCTCGCGCTGCCCTGCACACACATCATAAGTTCCCATCTAGAACGCAATTTGCTCACCCTGCAGGCCCGTCAGGAACCGAAACGATTTAATGCTCAAAGTGGGTTGTTCGAAGACAAGATGGTTGAGGATTTTTTGGCAAAGGTCAGTACCAAGTGGCCTCTTTACAGAGCTAATGTACACGTGGCGCTGGGCAAAGTGACCGAAGAATTGGATCTGATTCTGGTGGATCCGCAGAGCAAAACGGTTTTCATTGGTGAGCTCAGGTGGATGCTCCCGCCGGGAGATCCCCGGGAGGTGACCAATAGAAAGAACGTCTGTGGTGAAAAGGTCGTGCAGTTGCGAAGAAAGTACAACGCTGTTAAAAAACATCTGACTGACCTGCTGCAAAACGTGTTTGCCATTCAGTCAGATGACTCTTGGGAAGTCTGTGGTGCGGTCATCATCCAGGGCTTTGGCGGGGCGAGAAGCGCCGACGATGATCTTCCGGTGATGGTCAAGTACATCGCCGAGGTCGGACTGGAAGGCTCAGACAGTCTTCGTCAGTTCGCTGCATGGAGTACATCGCTGGAATGGCTGCCCCAAGAAGACGTGCATTTCGACAGAGGTCACGGCCGAATTGAGACCAGCGCGGAAACGATTGAATACTCAACGCTCGGGATCATCTGTACACCCTATGCGTACCGTCAATTCTTGGTTGAAACGTTGAAGCGTTTTTCGCCACAGCCGGAGCCTCTGGAACAATCCATTCCAGCTTGACGGATATCCCGAGCTTTGGCCGGAGACGGTTCGTGCGTTGGTAGTGCACTCCGCCGAGTGGACGGAACGAATGAAAGCCGAGTTTCTGGCTGGCGAAGCGAAGTCAGATTACGAAACACTGGTTCGTACCTGTGGTTTTGGCGTCCCGGATATCGGTCGAGCACTTTGGAGCGCATCCAATTCATTGACTTTGGTGGTGGAAGACTCACTGCGCCCATTCACGCGACAGGGATCTAAACCGGCAACGGCTCGTGACATGCACCTACACCTACTTCCTTGGCCTCAGCAGGAGCTGCTCAACCTGGGCAACGAGGAGGTCGAGATGCGGGTAAAACCCTGTCCTACTTCGTGGAACCCAATCCGGGTGTGGCACAGCGTGGTCTTAAAGGGCGCTATCGATACGAGTCTCATGGGTTGCGCTTTGAGGTCAGTCGATCCGGCGAGGATGCGACACTGTTCCGCCAGCGCATCAACAAACGCGCCCGGGAAGAAGATGATGACGCCCCGTACCTGAGCAGCGCTTCAGATCCTCGGTGGCTGATGGGTACACGGGGTCGCCATAAGGGATCGCTACACTCTGACACCTGGCGAGGGCCTGCCTCGGATTTGGCAGGGTTGGGGATGATCGGCATTTATCCTGCGCCCGGATGGTGAAAAACATTGGTTAAGCAACAACGCTACAACGACGACGTGAGGTACAGCCTGGTCGTATCGATCAAGACGCAGCAGACGGAAGTCGACCTGGACAACGCTGTGGATATTGCGATTGCCAATGCAACGGCGATCGTTATCTGAGAAAGACGGCGCGTGCGATTACGCGCGCGCCGTATGAATCGTCAACAGGGTCTGTCTGTGCTGGAGGCCCACACCACAGGTAAACATCTACAACTGGGCTGACTATATGTTTCATCCCTTCAATAACCGGTAGTACGTTCTCCTCCTTGATAGTTAAGCAGTTGCTTTTTGTCCGCGAAAAATCGGCACGTTAGAGCTTATAGGATTGGCTCCTCACCTCATGTGAGTCAGCACTAATCCACCGCGGCCATGGGCTCTGCTGCCGACTGCTTTGTTCAACACAAGGAAACAAGCAGGCCGTCAAGGAATTACTCACTGCGTTCCGCAATTTCACTTAAATATCGGTGGTTTACCTAACCAATATTGGCGAATGGGGATGTAGGAAGGTGAGGCTGGACGGGATGCCAGAGAGTCATAGTTACCGCTTACCATAGAATCCAGCGATCTCAACAATCTGGGAAAAAACACCACGAAACCCTGAAAAGTCAATATTTGAGAAAGGCGGAGCACCACTTACGATGTAATCGGCAAACTTATTTTTTGGTAGAGCAACATTTCGTCGCTCCACCATGTCGATGACATTGTCATCATATATGAGCGACTGCTTATTCATTCGGCAGAAAAGATGTGCCTCACCTTTGAAGCATCCAAGTGAGTCGAACTCTTCCTTCGAATATAATCGTCGGCCTTGATTGTCGGGGATATATAGCTGTGAATCATTATAGAGGTGCTCGATGCAAATAATATCAGAGTCTCTGAAATCTGGTACTGGAATGATGAGACTAAAAACGTTGTTGGTGTGATCGCGATAATTGCCAGGAGATCCACCCATTTCGCTGATAATTGGGCGCTCGTCGCGGTCGAATACGCAGATTGTAAGATGCTTTTGAGGAGCCTCACTTAAATGCTCGCAGAGCGCTTTAAGCACCGAGCTCCCAGGCTTACGAGTATTCCTGAAGTTGAGATTAAGATTAGTGAACTCGCCACGTGCCTTGAAAAATTTTAGCGCTGTTTCAAGATGCTTACAGTCTGTTATCCCTTCCGCGTATACATGAATTTCATCAGTAAGCGACCGAAGAATTTTTCTCTCATCAAGACGATAAGTGGGATCTAGAGACTGAAGCTTCTTCGCCAATGTCAAGAATACCGGATCGTTGTAACCCTTGACGTGGCCGATGTGGTTAATTTTTCCTCTAATTACCCAGCTTAGTCTCGGCAAGGAATCCCCCCACCTGTTGCGATCATCTATGTGTTCGCGCCAATATTCTTCAGCTTGCTTTAAATCATATTTATCCCATGCATAAAGAGCTGCACGGACTGACTTAATATACTCCTTGGGTACATTGAGCTTACGATTGACAATCACTCCGGTAGCCAATTGCCTTTCAGCTCGGTTGCGTAAAATCGTCTTACTTAGGTTCAGCTGAAACCCAGCGCCCCCAATTATCTCAAGGACGTCATCGCTGAGCTTCACTACCCCGTTGGAACCGCGCTCAGCGATGGCTGACGGAAACAAGCTACCATTATTTGAGATGAACACATCGTCGGAATAGCGTGTGTAATAGCATTTATTCTGCGAGGCCAGCTCTTTCAGTTTGTAATCAAGGCCGCGACACAAAATATTACTGATTATCGGACTGGTCGGGGCGCCCTGGGTTAATCTGCCGGCCTTGGTACAAAGCCGAGCGATAGTCTCCGCTACATTTTTGGAAAAATTGAAAGGAGGATGACGAAAAAGACCGGCTACTCGTACTGCGGAGATAGTATGGAAAAAATCTTTGAGGTCAAATCGCAATAACCATCGCTGGTTGGTGTGAACTGCGGCGTGCTCTACGATACCCCTGCCTTTTACATAGGCAAAAACGCAACTACGTGCCTTATAATTAGGCTCTATTAACGTTACAATATTTTTTTGTATGTCTTTGAGACCCTTCACAGGAGCCTCAATCACTCTCACTCCGCCATTCCGTTTGGATATATTGAAGGTTTTATATTTGCTTTCTTCATCAAGGTAATAAGCATAATAAGTAAGCTTGTTCACCGAAATGCCCAATAAGACCGCTAATTCTTTATTCGAAGAAATGCTGATCTTAGGAAACTGGCCGAAAGGTAGCGATGCGTCCATTGCAAAAACCTGACTGAGGGGGTGGGTTACTCAGGACTCCAACATCCGCCAAAGTACACGGCGGCGCGACGCGAAGCGTCAAAGGTAAAAGCGCTACAAGCTGAGACGTATACATCTCAGAAATGCGAGTCCTGAGCCCCGGCTAAATACTATCGAGAGAGGATAGATCGGGCAAGCTGCTCGTTCCGAGACATCGCCTGCGGCAGAGGAAAAATATTCATTCATGATTAATCAATCTGGGGCAAGGTGGTACTCAAAATCAGGGTGCGTTTTTACCCTGCGCCAGTCCCAGTGCGTTGTCTTTGTGCCTGTCGCCATCTGCGAATGCACTGTTCAAGCATTCAGCGGCCTTGTGAGATCGGGTGGGTGATGGTATCAAAGCCCTAAAGCCTGCGAAGGAACACGGCATGCATCAGGTCTTGGTGATTGACGACGCGGTCGTGGATATCGAACAGCTCGTAATGGCGCTCAGGTCACATCACATCGTTGTGATCAATTGCACCATGCGTCGGACGGCTGAGAAGCTACGACACGAAGCCGAACAGGTGATGAAGCGCGGCAAGCGCGAGGAGCCTTATATCGATTACAACGAGTTCGAGATCACCGTCGAAGCTGAAAGGTGGTTTGCGCCCACCATGTCTCATTCCGAGCTCAATGACCTGAATCTGTCGGATACTTGGAAACTGGTCGAGCGCGCCATGCGGGTATGGGTGTCGCGTGGGCGGGCCAATCACTTTCTCTACACCAATAGATCGCGAACCGTTGCGACGTCGGCGGGTTGACGTACAGAGCGCCCATAGCCCCGGTCCGTCGAGGCTTATTGCCGCCACCACCGCAATCCTTAACTAGCGGGCAGGCGGGTTCTGCGCGATCCAGGCATTGGTGCCACTGTTAGCTTGGGCGTAGTAATGGTTGCGCGTCAGCTCGGATACCCAGAGCTTGTCGTCGCCATCCATGAAATTCCTGAGGTGGTCATGCAAGCCCTTTGCGGTGCTGTTATAGGCCACCAGCCAAAAGGACTCCTGCGAGCGATGCGCCCCGAGACGTTTGAGTTCATCGATCAACAGCTTGTAGTCTTTATTTTTTATGAGGTCATAGGACACGGTGAAGCTAGTCATGATTGGCTCCGGACAGAAATGTAATTGGAGGAGTCGAAGGGCCGCTCGCAATGATGCGGCCCATTCAGAGCATTAGGTCAGATCGATGGTGGTGGCGGTCGAGCCATAGGTCTTTACTGCGACGATCCCCTGGTCGCGGGCGTAGGCCGAGCTGTAGGTCTGGCTGGTGCCGATGATCTGATTATTCGCAGCACGCAGTACGAAGTACGGGCGCAGGTTCTGTGCAACGCGTTTATCGTAGTACTGATCGTATGGCGAATGCGTTTTGCAGGAAGCAATCCCGTTCTCGCAGCCGGATTTCTGGATATAGCCCTCGCTGGCTAGGATGATTTCGCCATTCGGCGCTTTCAAGTGGAAGTAGTACTGGTTGTTCTGGGAGGAGCGGAAAATCTCATAATGTGCAGCCATGTGAACCTCGGATGAGTTACGAATTAATGAACAAGCCCGGTAATGGCACTTGTTGTGGGCCGTAATTGGCTTGAACTGAAGGCTACGCAAGGTGTCGTTAGTGGGCTAGGCGCCAACAATTGGATCCATTACCGGGCGTTTGTTCCTCCACTGCGTTGAGAGGTTTTGGCTAGGCAATGCAAGTTTTCAGCCTCAAACGTGAGCAAAGTCTCACGTTGATGCGGAGCTGTGGGGGTTGTAGAGCTGATACCCTAGCCCATTATGCGCACGAGGTATAAAGCATGAAAAAGATTGCAATCATTGAAGATTCTCCTGATACGAATAATGCCCTTGCTGGGTTTTGCAAGAGCATTGGCGGGGACATTGAAGTTCATCAGTTCTTTGATAGAGAAAGCGCCGAGAAGGCGATTGTAGAAACGGCTTTTAGTTTAGTTGTATTGGACATCGAATTGCTGCCGGAGAAAAATGCTGGTGTTGGAATACTGCGAACAAATATAAGTAACCACAAGTCACCGGTCATAGTGGTCTCCGGACTTGATGCCTCATTGTATCGTGGTGTCATGCGCCAACTGGATGTTTGGGACTATATGGAAAAACCCATTCCTCCGGACGGACAAGAGTTTGTCGAATTGGTACTGCGGGTGCTCAGGGTCCAGACTGGAACGAGTGTGGAGGATAAGGGAGCGCTGATTACATACGACCAATCCACGACAAGAATGCGCTTCAAGAATAAAGCGTTGAATATCCCACAGACGGCCAAGAATATTCTCTGGCGGCTCTACGAACGCAGAGGCTCTTATGTCCCATATGCCGACTTTTTCGAGTTGGTGAAATCAGGCCGTAACCCTGAAGCTATTCGTCAACACGTTAAGAATATACGTGACGCCTTAGAGGAGGTGGGTGAGTCGCCGGATCATGTTGTTGTAATCAGGATGAAAGGTGTGCAATGGCAAGACTGCGTCAATCCTTAAGCAAGTTAAAAGGGAATCTTTACCGAGCGAAGGCTCGAGTGCTGATCGTGGGCATTATGACCGGCATGGTCTTGCTGGTGTTTTTTGGCACGATTGCAGTGTTGCGGTTCAGCTATGTTTCAGTAGCACAGCAATACCAGGCAGCCATTCAGAGGACGTTACAACGTGTCGCGGCTGAGTTCGAAAGTTTGGAGGGTGACATTGCCTTTTCTAACTTCGGAGAGCAGTCTTCAGATGGACACGGTGTGCCCGTGGCAAAATTGCCACTTGAGTTTATCAATGTCATTCCTGGCCATGTCGAAGATCTCAAGCCGCTCCTAGGCTGCAGCTTCACAACCCTGCAGGATTCACGTGATCAGCTGTGCGCTGGGGTGTTGGAAAATCGCGATTATGGCGCGCTGGTGTACCTTCGCGGTACGTTTCATGTCGACAGCGAGCTGACTTCACCGACCTATGCGAAATCCCCATTCACGGCACACCACTTCAGCGTGGCGGTGACCGCACGGGGGCGTACCAGCAACTTTGTCGCCACCTTCGATCCGGTGCGCCGAGCGGATGCTTCGACCGCCAAGCTTTTCTCTCCAGCATGGAGCATTGCTGGTTTCAAAACCACCAAGCAAGGGGCCGATGATTTTACCCGTGAGCGCGATATCAAGGGTCGTATTCTGGCTCACCTGACCCCTGAAGGAGCGGTCAGCAGCTACGAGTTCATTCTTCAATTACCCTTGTATGCTTACCTCGAAGCGCCGGAGGCGCAGACCATCTGGCCTCCTGAAGATATTTCTCAGGCGAGAGTCGCGTTGAAGTTGCTTGGACCTATCGGTGACGGGCAAGGCCAGATACTCATGAATGGCCTAGAAACCAACGAGCGACCTGTATTCTCTTTTGAGTCCATGTCGCAGTACTTGTCACCAGGAGAAAGCCTTCGCTTCATTGCTTCACCCGGAAGTGATCCTATCGAGGTGTTTGCTGGTAACCACGGTGGCCGCTATGAAAGCCGCTCTGCGCTGGCACGCTTGGCCAACAGAGTCGTTGAGCTGGTGACGCCTTCGATTGCTACTCAGAAAGCCGTCGTACTCTCCAATGGCGGCAGGATAGAGTTGAGCGGAAACCCTGCCTTGGTATTAGGCGGGTGGAGCGCTGCAGCAAAAGCAATTTTGGCGTTTGCAGCGATCCTTGGCACTCTCTTGGTGATAAGTGGTTTCGCGATTCACCACTATGTACTGGCACCTCTAAATAAGGTCAGGCGTAACACTATCTATATGCGAGGGCGTTACTCGGATGCGGATGATTTCAAGTTACCGTACTTGATCTTAAATCAGCACGACGAAGTGGGCGTGCTATGGGCAAGTATTGAAGATTTGCATAAATCTATTACCACATATGGGCGAGAGGCGCTGGAGAACGCCAAGAATGAAAGCGATATCCTTCGCGCCATTGGCCATGAAATCAAGTCTCCCTTGCAAGAGCTGCTGATACGTCACAATAAACCCGACGATCCCAGTGCCAAGAGCCTTAAGCGAATGTCCTATGCCTTAAAAATGCTCTCCGGTAACCCTACGGCGCCGAGTTCCGGAAAGTCGCTCGGCCCCAAGGAAGCGATTAGCGCATCTCGTGGCCACCTCACCAAAGAAAACGTGGTTGAGTATCTGGAAAATGCCGCCGAATCCAGTGATGGGATTACCTTTGCTCATTCTTCCGGCTCGTTGTATGTCAGTGCCGACGGCGACATGCTGGAAGCATTACTGACCGCAATCCTGAATAACGCCAAAGAGTTTCGAAATCAGGGAACGGAAATCACTCTCAAGGTGTTCGCCGACGCAAGCTGGGTTTTAATCGAGGTAGGTAATCAGGGGCCACAGATCCCGCCTGATCTGATTGACGAAATCTTCGAGTACGGCGTGAGCAGCCGTGACTCGGACGGTGAACATCAGGGTTTAGGGCTGTTCGTTGCCAAGCAGTATGTAAAAAAGATGGGGGGCGACGTTCACGTCAAGAACGTCGAAGGTGGGGTGCGGTTTGCAATCAAGCTCGCGAGGGCACATTGACGCCCGATAAGTCGTGAGCTGCGCCTAGGTATAGTTGGTTAGGTTAGTCCTCAAAATAAAGAGCGCAGGCTAAACAAATGCCGGTAATTACGGCCATGTATGCTGCCCAAACGTTAAATTGAATAGAAAGTTCAGTAAGCTTTCGGGCGGCCTCAGCCGATGCATCAAGTGCGTCCATCTGTTGCTTGGCAGAAATATGCCAGAACATTCCAGAAACCAAGCTGAACACTGCGGCAACAGCTGAAAGTCCCCGTTTGATTGTAATGCGAATAGTTTCTCGAACCACTGAATAAATTACTCGTTAGAAAGTAGTTTCGGCTCTATTAAAAACTTTAGTTCGAGCCCCGTAAGCAAGGTTGGTGAGGGCCTTATGCTGCCTATCTAAACAGCAGCTTTATCCGTATCGACGCATTCAACATTGATATTCGACAGACGTGACGCCGCTTCCAACAACGCAGTAATAGTCGTCTGGTTTAATGCGAGTGCGACACGGCCATTGACTTCCAATACGCGAGCGCTTGGCAACTCTCCAGCCGAGGAGGTCACGGCGCTCAGGGTCGCGACCCCACCAGAATAGACAATAAGCCGAACGCGAGGCACATCGAGAGGTTCACCAAACAGATGCTTTGCAGACTCAGGAGATACGCTTGCGGATAGTTGGCGCGCTGTGGCGCCTACTTCAATACCGTCGTTATTAAAAAAGGAACGCACCAGGATTCCGACAGTTTCCTCAGGGACAATTGTCGTCCATTCGGTCAGTTCCATCTCCATGGGAATTTCGCAAGGCTTGAGCCCCAAATTAAAGATCGACAAATAATAATCTTGCGATGGCAATGCTGAATCAACGAGCCGTAACTTAGGGTTTTGCATTTGTTCGAAAAAATAAATTCGCGTAATTACCAGTTTTTGTTTGTCGCGCAGTGATACATGAATATCTACTCTGGACTTCATTGGCTTGATCCCCTGCGGCAGCACTTTGTACCACTCGTAGAATCCACCGCAGCCGACGCTGATCGGTGAGTTCACCGCCAGTCCGTTTAGGTAGTCACTTTCTCGATAGAGCATTTCGCACGAGATGCTCTCGGCCAGGTACTCGGTTGTCCTCCAATGCGCGGCCCCAGAAGCTGTCTTCACACCCTGAAGTCGGTGGTCCTCCCTCTCAATAAGTTGTCCAACAAGCTCTGCCCCACTTCCTGCTGCATAGCAGACGCCAAAGAACTGGGTGTCGATTCGCTTGACCGAATTATGTGTATAGGGCATGCGATGGTCGGACGCATCAATTAAGACCCCTAGCAACCAAAACTCTCCCGCTCGCGACGACTGTTTTAAGACACGATCTATCAGCTCTTTATCAACTCTCGCGCACTCATCATATTGATACTTATTACGAAATGCTTCGGACAGATTGTCGAGGAAATGAATAGCGGGTGTGCACGACCCTGCGAACGCCAATACTCCTGAGTTATTGGGGAGAACAAATGTCTTCCGTGCTAGTCTCGATATATGCCACCGATCACCTCCTTCTCCCCACTGCGACTGCACGTCTCCAAGGGCAGGCAGCCAGATTTTTTTGACTTCCCGTGGGTCCTCCCCGTCCACACTTAACAGAGTGTCAGCTACAATATGTGGGTCCGTCTCAGCGTTCAAAAGCGCTATTGCAGTCATATCAAACGCTCACAAGGTATAATAAAGTCACCAAAAAGCAAGTGCCGTGAATCCCAAAGCACCAATGATCCCCCATCAACTCGAATCTTATCTCGCGGCCGCAGTTATGAGAAGAGTCAAAGATGACTTTGCCTTTCGTAATTATACCCGCCTGACTTGCCACATTTAGCGCGGCGCTGTTTTGTGAACCGAATGCCATGAGTGAGATTCCTCTTTGACTATCTTAACATCTGTTATCGGCCTAGAAGCCTAAAACTGGAAGTTAGGTAGTGGGTAGTATTTTTGACGCTCGGTGCGCAGAGAGGCACTTCTAATTACGATGCGATACGTATGCCTGTCGCACCGTAGTGATGCTTTAGATCTTGATCAAGCGTTGCTACAAAACGATCGGGGCGTACTCCGAGTAACGTCGAAGTTAGCCTCTGTACTGCTTCGACGTTCTTTGCTCTAAGAGCTTGGTTTTTAACGAGCTGTACGGTTAACAGAAGGTTGGTGGGCTCAAGAAAATCAATGAGCAATTTTTGTTGATTACTGATCTCGCGTTCAATAACTGAGATTGCGCCAAGCTCTCGAAAAACAGCCTCAGAGGAATCAAGATCAGCCTTGGATAGTTTTTTTTTGGTAGGTAAGGCTTCGACCTCATGAAGAAATGCATACAACCTTTCTTGGTATTTTTGCGCGTCGAGGTCTAGCCACAGACCGAGCCCTTTTATAAAACCGCAGATATGGGGATACCACCGACGTTCAAAAGCATCTCTGCCTTTCGCGTTTTCGTCCCTCTTGGTGATTTGGTATTCCCATGTCACCTGGAGAGAGTCACGGCGCCAGCGCTCCACTAGGTTCTCGATAACCGAAGGTGGAAATTCTTTATGTATTTTAAATATATCTAGCTGTAGCGAACGCAGCTGTTTAAGAGCGCTTTTAATACGCGAGAGGAGTTCAGACCTCTGATCAAGCATTTTACCTATTCTGTGGCTGCGAATGGATATGCGTTCTACGGAGGATAATTGGCGAAACGTATTTTTAACTTGATCGTCATCGAGACCAAGGTGATTAAAAGCGCAGCAATTACCGATTAAAACGTGCTGACCATCTTTGCATTCCACAGCGAAGCCTCGTGAATGTTCCTGTCCGCACCTGCTGCCTTTTTTGAGAAACTGACACCGTGCTTCTGACCTGATCAAATGATATGAGCGCAGGGGATGGCTGTATGTTTCCTTGGTCAATAGTTCTTCAAAATCAATAGTGGGCGGTTGCAGGAGCTGAGTGCAACACGGTTATTGAATTGAAGCAGGAGCCTCATGTTGCAAGCCCATCAGCTGAGTGAATACCTCGATCGGACACAGCCAGTTAAATCGCTTGCGTGGTC
>Ga0180008_1000962_pt1 | contig 20087 bp, 18 predicted proteins | sample MM_PW_MetaG_FD_121121 | JGI IMG/M metagenome (GOLD analysis project Ga0180008, IMG submission 121121) | Groundwater microbial communities from the Aspo Hard Rock Laboratory (HRL) deep subsurface site, Sweden - MM_PW_MetaG | ecosystem: Environmental > Aquatic > Deep subsurface > Groundwater...
CGACTTGAGCACTTACGAGGTACCGCCTTGGGCTTTAGAAATTTAACCAATTACATAGCCAGGTGCTTGCTGAAGTCAGGAGGGTTTAGAAATCAGCTACACCCTTAAATGCGAAGAGCCTGTAAAGGCTCTTGAGTGGGGAGCTGGTATTTTGAATAATCATTGAGGAGGCTCCAGTATTTTGCAGTGAATGAAGCCATAGCAAACTATCAGCTGCCTTGCCCATTCAACAAGCTCAGATGCCGCGCCATGGAAGCCTGTGTTGATATCTACGATTAGCTCGGCGACTCTCAGTACAAGTTCGTCGGAGTTCATTCGGATTATATTTAGCTTTTGCTCTTCACTAACTGGTCGCACCGTCTGGCGCATAAATACTTCACGCCTGGCGGTTCTGTACTTCTGATTTATGGCGTAAAGAAATCTTTTTTGTGCGCCAGGCTCTTCGTCGTCGATAGTCAAAATAAGACTTTCAATGAGCTCCATGTAGCCTACATTGTCGACAATGACTTCTGAATATACCGACACTCTATTGTGCTCGATTTTTTCATCGACCCCACGGTAGTCCATCTCGACGTCAGCGATCTCCTCATAAGGAGTGTGAGTCGACACAATTTTCAACAAAAGGGGGTTAAGCAGTGATGAAATAGCAGCGGGGGTTGGTGCTACCGTGATAGGCCCGCTTCCGGTGCTGACTACTGTTAAACCGCCGTTCGTTGCCTGAGCGTCAATGTTTGGTGTGAACAGGCTCATGGCTTATGTGCGGTCACATTGCCGCGACCTGTAGATACGATAGTAGTGGAGTTGTTATCTGACGATGCAGAAATTGTCGGCTTTCTGCTGAAAGCTTGCAAAGCAATTAACAAAACAAAACAGAGGACACAACTGCCGAGAGAGTATAGAAACAGCTTGTAGATGGATTCGGCTGGCAAGACCTTGAGCAATTCAGACTTAAACCAACCAGCGTACATCGAGTAAAACATGGCAGCTCCCAGGGCTGCGAATGTTCCCCCTGCGCCTACGATAACCTTCAGGAAGCCGAACATTCCTTTCTCCATGGCAGTTGGTCACTCGGTAGTGAGTGCCAGTAATGTGATATTACAGATTTCACGCCTGGATCCACAAGGGCGCTTGAGCTGCGAACCCTCGTATTAGGTTCTGTAAGTGAACCATCGAAACAGTACAAAGCCCCCGCAATGCCCGATTTTGCATAGAGTCGCGCGGCACCCAAGGACAGGAGTCCTGTGATGGCCAGTCGATACAACCTCTCGGACAAAGCATGGGACATCGTTGCTGATCTGTTCGTTGGCGCCACCCGAGGGGGCCGGCCTCGTCGTGACGACAGAAAAATGCTCAACGGGATCCTTTGAATGCTCTGCTCAGGTGCGCCGTGGCGCGATATGCTAGATGAGCTCGGTCCCTGGTCCAGCATCTATCAGCGCTTTCGTGACTGGTGAAACCAACGGGTATTCGATCAGATGCTCAAGCGATTGCAGCTCAAGCTCAATGAAAACGGGCAGATCGATTCGAAGACATGGATGATCAATTCCACAGCGGTACGTGCATCCCGTTCCTCTGCTGGGGCCGGCAAAAAAGGGGGGCCTGATGAGCCTGACGATCACGCTATAGGCCGTAGCCGTGTTGGTTTGACGCCCAAAATTCACATGCTGCGTGACGCCAACGGCGTCCCCCTCTGCTACTTCCTTTCCGGCGGCAGCGCCAGCGACATCAACTACGCACAACCTCTTCTAGACGGGACGAGTCTGCCCACTCCGCGCGGTCGACCCAGAAAGCGGTGCAGGTGACTGCTCGCCGATAAAGGCTACGACGCCGAGGCATTACGGCAATACTGCGACCGCTACCGGGTGCATCCGGTCATTCCGCTACGGAGCATGAAGCGTAAACCCAGACCTGGCTTGCCGCGCCTGTTCGACAAACCCAAGTACATGCAGCGCAATATCACTGAGCGGATGTTCGGCTGACTGAAGGAAAACCGCCGCATCGGCACCCGCTACGACAGGCTGGCGGGAAGCTTTTCAGTCATGGTCACACTCGCATGCTCGTTGCGGTGTCTACGATAGTTGGTTTCGTACAGAACACTAATGACTGCTTCTGGCCGGCTGCTGCCTAATGCGTCGGGCTTGCTCCCGGCCAGAAGCGGACGCTAACGCCACATTCAGCGGCATGTCCGCTGTAATGCCTGGTTAGGCAACCTGTGCCTTTCCACTACTGTTGTTTGATTTATTCTCTATATGCGACACAAATTCTTCTATTGATGGGAAATGCCTTGGCCCACCTGCAGCTTTACGGAATTCTTTAAGCAGGTAGTGACCATCTGATGGAGAAACCAAAAAGTGATATTGCTCTTCCAATATATCTCTATCAGCCACGTTGTGCCTCCAGGCTGAGAGCGTACTTTCAAGATTATTTAGATAAGATACAATCTGCCACCTGATATCAGCACAGTCTGATACTGGAATTTCAATTTGGCCATTAGAATCTTTGATAGTCTCGTGGAGATTCGATTCCTTCGAAATACAACCCAGCAATAACTCCCTGTGCTTCGACTCCACCTTAAAGCTCTCTTGATTCAATAGAGATTTTGACTGTTCAAAACTTAGCCTTTCTGCAAATTTTCTAGCAATGGAAGATTGCCTTTGTCTAATCACATCCATGTGCATAAGAAGATTGATAGCTTTTTCTCTTCTGGATCTTTCATGATCTGCCTTTAAGGACCTTTGAGCCAAAAGAACCTGAAACGCTACAAAGACCACTCCGCCCGCAGTGATAATACTTGATCCGGCGACAATCCAGTCAGTTAACGATGACACTTACTATAATCCCCTGTATTTTATTTCTTAGTTAGTAATTAGACGACATACATGTCTTTTTAAACGCGACATGTAGGTCTGATAACGTTCCTTGTTCATCCCCAACTCCCTGATTGGCTTGAGTGTCACGTCAGAAGCGCGACATGAGGCGAGGGGGAAAGCGACATGAATTTTGAGCACATTACTGACGTATCAGTTGGATGTCCATCCTCTGCTTTTGGCCGATTCTGTTGAAAAAGTCGGATTTTCAGCTGGCCTGAACTCAGGCACGACCACCACTGGAGAACCTACTCACCACATTGAGTGGTTTTTCGGCCCTTCGTTGACCTTTGCAGCTCGGTTAGTAGGTTGGTTTGAGGGTTTTTGCTTCGTGCACACGCACCCATCCCGTGACCGGTGGCCCTTGAGAGGTAAATTTGGCCAACCGTCGCAGATTCTGCACCGCAACGGCCAGCGTGAATTCATCAATCGCGCCACTCATGCCATGTAGCCGCAGGCGATCCAATTTCAGGATGCGCTTGAGGTGGGCAAACAACATTTCTACGTTTTTTCGTTCATGGCGAGAGCGTACGTACGCAAGTGTCGTCGCGATTTGCCGAGCCACATCGCGCGCGGCTTCATGGACGCTGCGAGCGATCTTGCGAAACGCAGTATTCGGGCAGCACTTGGCTTTCATCGGACAGGCAACGCAGTCGGTCTGCCGGGATCGGAAGATGATGGTATTGGCTTTGATGACGTGCGAACGCTCGTTTCTTGAAGGCTCGCCATTCGCTACGTAGTGCATTGCCGGCCGGACAGAGGTATTCCTGAGCCGCTTCATTCCAGTGGAAATCGCTGCTCGAAAAACTGTCGTTCTTACGCTCGGTTTTGTCCCACACCGGCATATGCGGCTCGATGTCCTTTTCCTCTACCATCCAGGCCAGCATCGGCGCGGTTCCGTAAGCGGTGTCGCCAATAAGGCGTTCCGGCTTGATGTCGAACTGCGCCTCGACCCGGTCAATCATGATCTTGGTGCTCTCAAGTTCGGCCGTGCGATGAGCCGGTGTGGGTTCCCACGATGACACCGTGCTCGGTATCGATCAGATAATTCGTGGAGTAAGCGTAGAACGCTGGGCCACCTAGAGCAGCGGTCCAGCGGGCTTGAGTATCAGTCAGCGATAGGCGCTTCGGTATCGTTTCGGCCAGAGCCTCTTCATCGAGTGCCTCAAGATACTCTCGCACGGCGCGAGAGCTAAGGGCCGGATCGCTCCAGTTGACCTGTTCATCGCCCGGTACACCGCGCTGCCGGCTGGCGTCCGCCTTGATGATGCTGGCGCCCACGGCAAAGCCTTCACCTTGACCAGGCCTGCGCTCATGCAACGACGCAGCGCTTCATTGAACAGCCAGCGGAAGAGATCGCTGTCCCGAAAACGGCGGTGTCGAGTTTTGGAAAAGGTCGAGTGATTGGGGACTTCATCTTGAAGGCTTAACCGGCAGAACCAGCGATACGCCAGGTTCAAATCGGTCTCTTCGCACAGCCGCTACTCGGAGCGAATACCGTAGCAATAGCCCACGATCAGCATGCGGATCATCAGCTCAGGGCCAATCGAAGGACGCCCAATTGTGCTGTAAATCGGCGAGGTAATGGCGCAAGTCGCTCAGATCGAGACACTGATCAATGCTGCGCAGAGAGTGATTGGCTGGGTTGTGATCTTCAAGGTTGAACGAGTAAAACAGTCGTTCCTGTCCACTCGATAACTATCCCATCATGCTGTGTGCTTCCCTGCTGGCCAATGTAGAGATTTTGCAGCAGGCCAGACTGGGGAGCTACTTTTCTACAGAATCGGCCGTTCTCTGCCGATCGTCACAACGGCGTGTGCTGGTCAAGTCGAAAGCAAACAGTTGGTCAGCACGGATGCACATGACTGGTCAGGGGCAATGCAAATGAGTGGCCAAGTCCATGAAAGTGCCCTTCAGTGAAGCTGAATTTCACAGACCGGCATCGGTCAGCAAATCGGAAGGTTTACATTGCATAGCCGTCGCTATCCGCAAGATATTCAAGAACGTGACGTTTCTTTCGCCCCTTTCAATTTTGCCCATATGAGAACGATCGACGCCGGCAAGGTCAGCCAAAGCCTCCTGTGAAAGCTTCAAGTCCAAACGTCGGGCACGGACTGATGCCACCAAAAGCTTGAGGCTCTGATCTTTATTCTGATTTCCAGACACCCTTCCCATGGCGCGAATCGTTGCGCTATGATGGACTTACGACCACGGCATTTACGACCCATTTTTATTTTTTTGCTTGTAGATGCGAATAATATTCTGGAGCCTCATGCTTAATTTTTTAAAACGTCTAATAACTAAAGACCCTGCTGAAAAGGAACGCAGGCTTCAGCGCTTGACCCAAGTCATCCGCATGTACTCGCTTTCCTGTAATAAATGCGGACACTTATCTGCCCCACTACTAGGAACTCAGGATCGTTATCAGTGCACCGATTGTGGGCGACAGTTCGTTGGCAAAGCTCACTATATCAATCTAGAAGTTTCTAGAAAACTAAGTGGGACGGAAGCCAACTACGGAATGAGACATAACTACGACGAGTGCGTGGAGCGACTAAAAGTTAAATAGTTCGTCGCTTTAATCCGCCCCCTCAAGAAATTTAAGTGTTACCAACGTAAAGTTGGAGGCCAGAATCTTTATCTGTCGCCTGTTTTGGATCTATACAACGGCGTAATCATTTCCTACGAGGTTGCCAGGCTCCGTTGCCGGCGCAGGTGATCGACAAGAGCATCCCGCTGCCGGACTGCTGCCGCACGTGATGGTGGCCAAGTTCGCCGACCACCTGCCGTTGTATCGACAGGAAAGATCCTCGGCCGTGCCGGCCTCGCTATCCCGCGCTCGACACTGGCGCAGTGGGTGGGCCAAACCGGCGTGCAGCTTCAGCCACCGGTCGACGCACTGCGAGAAGCAGTGCTGGCCCAACGCGTCGTCACGCCGATGAAACGCCGGTACAAATGCTGGCGCCCGGCGAGAAGAAAACCCACCCCGCCTATGTCTGGGCTTACAGCAGCACGCCGTTCTCGGCCCTCAAGGCCGTGGTCTACGACTTCAGCACCCGCCGTACCGGCGAACATGCGCGTAACTTCCGGGACACATGGAACGGCAAGCTGGTCTGTTACGACTTGGCCGGCTACAAGGCCAGCTTCGAGTTGGGCACCACCGAAATCGGCTGCATGGCCCATGCGCGCCCCAAGTTCTTCGACCTACATGTAGCCAATAAAAGCCAATTGGCGGAGCAGGCGCTTCACTCGATTGGCGGGCTGTACGAAGTCGAGCGACACGCCAAGGAAATGAGCGACGAAGACCGTTGGCGATTACGCCAGGAAACAGCCGTGCCCATCGCTGAAAAGATGCATTAGTGGATATTGGCTCAGCATGAACTTGTGCCTGAGGGTTCGGCCACGGCCAAGGCTCTGGATTACAGCCTCAAACGCTGGGTAGCGCTGACGTGTTACCTGGAAGATGGTGCTGTGCCCATCGACACAATCAAATCGAGATCCTGATCCGGCCTTGGGCGCTTAGGCGGTCGAATTGGTTGTTTGCCGGGTCGCTGCGCAGCGGGAAACGGGCTGCGGCCATCATGAGTCTGATCCAGTCGGCGCGCTTCAATGGGCATGACCCGTATGCTTATCTCAAGGACGTGCTCACGCGGCTGCCGACGCAGCGAGCCAACGAAATAGAGCGACTGCTGCCGCATCCGCATCAGTAGATCCCTGCCTGGTCTGTGCAAGGTGTGTTCGCTGGCCGCTTACAATCCACAGGCTTGCGGTAGAGGTACACTTTTTTTGATTTTAGCGTCGGGTCGCATCATGGTGCTGGCTCCTGAAGGAAATCGGGAGCACAGCATCAAGCGTTAATCGAAGGTCTTGAAGGTGTAGGTGATGGATCGCTTACGAAATTAGGGGTCACTTTGGAAATTATAGATTGAGGCCAGAATCACTTGGTGGGGGGATCAAAAGTTCACCACCACTACCTTCACCGTAACTACGCTGATGGAAAAAAAGCGGCCTGTAACTTATTGAGTGAGCATCTAGAAAAACAATTCAACAGCCTATACATGAAAAATTCAGATCGTAGAACCCGTAAATTTTAATTTTTAAGCTAATGAAACTAAGAAAGGAGTTCTTTAATAGCCGCAGAAAAATGAGTTGCACTTTCTTCTAACTGCAATAAATCCGTGTAACGCCCAATACTGACTCGCAATGTACTAGCCGCACTAGCTTCATCCAAACCGATAGAGCGTAACACATGAGATTGCTCTATAAATCCACTACTGCAAGCCGAGCCAGTAGCGGCACAGAGTAAAGGCTGCAACTTAGTGAGTAAAGAATGAGCATCAACGCCATGAAAATTGACACTAATATTTCCTGGATGGCACAACTCACCCTGAATTCCGTTCAAAGAAAAGGCGACTCTATGGTTTTTAAGGGATGCGATAAAGTAGTCTTTTTTATAAAGCAGCTGATTGTAATCTTCGGAATATCTGGAAATAACGGATTCCGCAGCTAGACCAAAACCAACACACAACGGTGTAGGTAGCGTACCCGGCCTGACGCCTTCCTGTTGACCGCCACCGTGCATTAGCGGAAACAACTCCGCTGACAAACCACTGCGCATAAAGAGCGCTCCAACTCCCTTAGGACCATATAGCTTGTGGGCTGAAAGACTTAAAAAGTCGACGCCCCAAGCCTCAACATCAACCTTAAGGGCAAGCGGCGCTTGCACTGCGTCGCTGAAAAAATATGCACCATGAAAATGTGCCAACTCGGAAAGCTTGGGAATTGGTTGAACTGTACCAATTTCGTTATTAACAGCCATTACAGCAACTAGAGCGACACTACTATCCAGCATCGACCGATAACGCTCAATATCAACGAGCCCGCTAGAACGAACAGGAATTAGCTCAACAGTTAACCCGAAACACTCAGCATATGCCTCTGCCGCCCTTAGTACACAGCTATGTTCGATGGCACTTACCAGGATTTTGGTACGATCAAGGGGTCTACTGCGGCAGACTGCGTGAATGACATGATTGATCGACTCTGTCGCGCCTGATGTAAAGAAAAGCTCTTCAGCATTTGCCCCGATTAGGGACGCAACTGAGCTTCGCGCGCGGTCGATAGCCGCAGCCGCGGACCAACCAAGCGCGTGTTCAGATGAGTGCGGATTGCCAAAATCGTGAGTGAAATAAGATAGCATCCCGCTCAAAACGTCCGAATCAACCGGGGTAGATGCCTGATAATCAAGATATATTTTTCCACTGACGCGCACCGCGCACCTCCACACTGAAATTCCAACTGGAGGATAGCTCCAGTTGCATTGACCGTAACGCCCGCGAGCGTTATTGTCTAGCCTGGAACCATCCTCCAGGGGAAAACATGTTTAATAGCCCTCTCTTCGCGCCCGACTACAGCCCACAGTTTTCGGGTCACGAGACCTTCCCTATGCGCTATGGATGGCTAAAGAAAGCGTACGACGCAGTAGCTGCATCTCAAAAAGCAGGAGCCGACCATTCTACGTTCAATGATGTGAGCGCCATTGCTCATTTCGGAGTAGGCAAAAATATGGTGTCCGCCATACGCCATTGGGCTACACAATGCGGAGTGGTTAGCCAAGGGGGCAAAGGAAACATTTCCTCCACGACTGAGCTTGGGGACAAACTCTTCGCACCTAATGGGCTTGATCCTTTTATGGAAAACCCATCGACTCTGTGGCTTATTCATTGGCAGCTTACAGCAAACCCGAAGCTAACCACGTGGTTCTGGGTATTCAGCCACTTCCCCAACCCTAGCTTTGATCGAGAGCACATTGTTGCAGCGCTTGAAAAAGTCGGCACAGACCGCGGGTGGTCGAAGATGGCGACGGCAACAATTAAGCGAGATGTTGAATGCTTTGTCCGCACATATGCTGCAAAACCGCTTACTAGCAAGCAGACACATGAAGACACGATGGAGTCACCGTTAACAGAGTTAAGCTTAATAAAGGCGATAGGGAAAAAAGACGGCTTCAGAATGGTACGAGGTGCAAAAAACTCACTAGGCGATGGCATATTCACATACGCCGTAATTCAATTCTGGATGTCCTACTCCAAAACTAGCACAACAATATCTTTTGAAGTATTGGCGCATCACCCCGGCTCGCCAGGAAAAGTCTTTTTATTGACGGAAGACGATTTAGCCGAACGTCTAACGCGTATTGATCTGATCACGGATGGGGCTCTTTCTTGGTCCGAAACCGCAGGATTAAAACAAGTCGTAAAAGCCAAATCGATTTCTCCTGCACAGCTTTTATCGCTTATTGATCATGACTATCCAGCCTATAAACAACGGAATGTCTCGTAATGTATCTTTCAGAAATAGTCCACGTTGCGAGACGCTTCCAACGTTCCATAAAAATCGACAGTGATCTAAACTCCCCCGATGCCCTTTCAGGATTCATTTGCCCTGAGTCTTCTGCATCCGTTTTAATTGCAATGGCAAGCCACAAGATCGAAAACTCGCAAGCCGCGTTCACCTGGACAGGGCCTTACGGTAGCGGAAAGTCTAGCCTAGTTATCGCGTTAAGCGCCCTTACAAGCGGCAACAAAGCAAGGCGACTGGAAGCGTCAACTTCGGTAGGAATGAAAGCAGCCAAAGCTGTAGCCGAAGCTTTTCCAGTTGGAAAACAAGGATGGGAAATTCTTCCGGTTATCGGTCGCAGATCCTCGGTTTCCCAAACTATCGGCGAATCAGTACTCGCTAACGGGTTTGCGTCTATCCCCCCCGAGGGCGGATGGAACGACTCCAATGTGTTATCAACACTCGATAACATCGCAGCGAACACCCCTGGAAAGTCCGGTCTCATTATTTTTATTGATGAAATGGGTAAATTTTTAGAGTCGGCCGCGCGCGATGGTGCAGACCTATACTTCTTTCAGCTTCTAGCAGAAATGGCATCCCGTTCGCAGGGCAAGTTAGTCGTAGTAGGTATTCTTCATCAGGCGTTTGAAGAATATGCTAATCGCTTGTCACGTGATGCCAGAGATGAATGGTCAAAAATTCAAGGTAGGTTCATTGACCTCGCAGTAAATACTGCAGGAGAAGAACAAATTGACTTACTTGCTCGAGCGATACAATCAAACCACTCGAGTGAACCAAGTTCAGAAGCAAAAACGGTGGCCGAAAGTGTCCGCCGAAATAAAGCTGGTGTCTCCGACACTCTAGAAAAATTATTAGAGGACACATGGCCTCTTCACCCGATAGTAGCTTCTTTACTTGGACCTATTTCACGCAGGCGTTTTGGACAAAACCAGCGTAGCTTATTTGGGTTCCTAAACTCAGCAGAACCGTTTGGTTTCCAAGACTTTTTGCGCACAGAGTGTAACGGAGGACGCTACAATCCTGATCGGCTCTGGGACTACTTAAGGGTAAATTTAGAGCCCTCTATAATCTCCTCACCTGACGGCCACCGATGGGCAATGGCAGCAGAAGCTCTCGATCGCTGCGAGGCAAATGGCGGAACACTTCAGCATGCTCAAATATTTAAAACCATCGCATTAGTCGACCTATTCCGTGATCGCTCCGGACTATACGCTAGCACTTTGTTGCTAGGTGCCGCAGTCGAGTTAGAACCTGGAAAACTTATAGAAATTCTGGAGGATTTGAAACGCTGGTCATTAATAATTTACAGAAAACACTTAGATGCATATAGCGTATATGCAGGTAGTGACTTCAATATAGAAGAAGCCATAGATCTAGCGCTGGAAGAAGTGAAAGAGGTTCACTTCGGAACTCTCCAAAACCTTGCAGGCCTTCACCCAATTCTAGCTAAAAGACATTACTTTGAAACTGGTGCTCTGCGATGGATCGACATTAAGCTAGGCTCCATTTCAGCATCCGTTTACACAGCACCGAACTTTATCCCTGAACAGGGTACTATCGGCCAGCTGCTTTTAACTCTACCGACACTAGGAGAGGATCAAAAGAAAGCCGAAGAGTTTTGTAAAGATGCTTCAAAGCGGGCACAAAAAAAAGGCAAAGAAGTTATCGTTGGATATCCTGCCCACGCTTGGGCAATCATGGACCTATCCAAAGAACTAAAAGCACTGGAAAAAGTGCAAGAGGAACGATCAGAGCTTCAGGGCGACCCGGTGGCAAGGCGCGAAGTACTAAATAGATTGATACTCGTCCAAAACCAGCTGGAAACAGAGCTACAACAAGCGTTATCTAAGGCAACCTGGTTTAAGGATGGAAAGAAGCTTTCCGGGCTAAGCCAGTACGAGCTAAACAATCTTGCATCCGATATCGCACTGAAGCAATACAGTGACTCTCCAAAAATCCATAATGAGCTTCTTAATAGGGCGAAACCTTCCAGCAATGCTATTGCTGCGCAGAATGCACTATTGAAAGCAATGGCGTTAAATGAGGGAAAAGATCGGCTAAATATTGAAGGGTATCCCGCCGAGGGCGGCCTCTTTGACTCACTGCTCGGAAAAACTCGATTATATATTGCTTCTGGGCCAAGTTATAAGTTCCAAATACCTAATTGGGCTAATGACCCAGCAAACATGGCGCCGACCTGGGCGGCAGCCACAGCCTATCTAGAAAATAATAGCGCACGCTCTGTTGCAATAAGCGAACTATATTCAATCTGGGAATCACCGCCCCTAGGAATAAAGCGTGGATTGATGCCAGTTCTTTCAGTTGCATATCTTTTGTCAAGAAAAGAAAATCTGGCTGTATATAGAGAAGGAATATTTCAAGCACGATTCACGGATCTGGACGTCGACTATTTAGCTAAAGATCCAGACTCCATTCAACTTCGATGGATGGATCTTAGTAACGTTTCCACCGGACTACTAACCGGCCTCGCTAAAGTAGTGAGAAAACTGGATGCAACAAATGAGCTACTGGAGCTCACAGCTATTGATGTAGCGAAAGGACTAATTGCAGTATTCGATAGGCTTCCGAACTGGACTAAACGCACTCAAAAACTTTCTGAAAATGCAAAATTGGTTCGCGGGATATTCAAAAATGCTTACGATCCCAATCAGCTTCTGTTCACTGACTTACCAGCGATAAATGGCGACAAAAACATCAATGATGAGAATAACATTCATGAGATTGTTTGCCTTGTCGAAAGCGCGCTTATAGAGCTCATCCAGGCCTACCCACAAATGCTGGATAAAATTTCAAGCCTGATGCTCGGCGAACTTGGTATGGACGGTATGTCATCTGACTCTCTAGCCGAGCTTAGAGTTAGAGCAAAAAACATAAAGCAAATGTCCGGTGATTTTCGCGTCGACGCTTTTATCAGTCGGCTATTAAATTATGACGGTACAACAATACAAACCGAAGGCATTGGTAGTCTTGCGGTCAGCAAGCCACCGCGAGATTGGGTAGACGCTGATCTAGATAAATCTCTAATAGAAATTGCTGCTTTTTCAAGGTCATTTATTCGTACTGAGAGTTATGCGAGGGTTCAAGGTAGGACTGATCGGCGGCGCGCTATGTCTGTAATTATTAGCGGAAGAGGCCAATCACGTCCTTATGAAGCGGATTTTGAAATATCAGAGTCGGAACAAAAACACGTTACCGATTTGATAGGTGAAATACAAAAAGCAATCAAAATCCATAACCCAGCAAAGAGAAATATTGTGCTCGCAGCTCTAGCCGAATTAAGCACAAAATTTATTGAAGACAGCTCTTCGACTTCAAACAAAGTATAGGAAAAATAAATGATTACCGGTGAAAAGCATGTATTAGGTCTATCAGGAGGTCGCGATAGTGCCGCTTTAGCTATCTACATGCGCCATAACTACCCTGATCTAGAAATTGAATATTTTTATACCGACACAGGTAAAGAGCTGCCTGAAGTATACGAGTTTTTAGGAAAGCTGGAGGGCTTTCTTGGGCAGCCAATTCTCAGGCTAAATCCCGACAGAGATTTCGACTACTGGTTGAAGCAATACAATAACTTTCTACCGTCCGCTCAAACTCGGTGGTGCACCAGACAGCTAAAGCTAAAGCCTTTTGAGGATTGGTTAAAGCCAATTCTTGCGTCTGGCACTACAGTTCACAGTTATGTAGCTATTAGATCTGATGAGCCTTACCGGGAAGGTTATAGTGCGAAACAAGAAAACCTTAAAATACACCTCCCCTTTAAAGATAAAGGCATTGATAAGGCGGCAGTAATAGAGCTACTGGAAGGTTCTGGCTTAGGGCTACCTAAATACTACGAGTGGCGGTCACGTAGCGGTTGTACCTTTTGCTTCTATCAACAAAAAATTGAATGGATTCGGCTTAAAGATCGTCATCCTGACGCCTTCATAGAAGCAATGGCCTATGAAAAAACAGCGGTAGCAAACGGTTCGCCATTTACGTGGAGCCAAGGTGAGTCATTGGAGGAGATGTCAAAACCAGACAGAATTCAACAAATCAAAGAAGATTATGAGAAGCGCCTTTTAAGGGTGAGTTCGAAAAAAAGAAGCAATCCATTAAGGCCCGAAATCGAATTAATTGATATTGACGAACTCTATGGGCAGCCTAAATTTTGCGTCACTTGTCATAAATAGCTTCTCCGGGCCATTGCCCGGAGACGCTCTCCACTTCTCCAATATAGGTGAACATGACTAAACAAGAAGCTATCGTACAAAAACTAAAATGGGTTAACAACCTCAACCTCTTCGTCTGCACTTGAGCTTCGCATCTCATCAACTATTTTGTCTAATAAAACCATCGGATTCCACTGAGAATCTCTTAACCATCCATCGATGATATTCAATCCGCCATTCGAAAATCTTTCAAATACATGTATAACCTCGTCTACATTTTCGTCCCGCATGTATTTCATATCTCTCAATACAGACAAGCCAAACATAAAAATAATATTGTGCTGATCTACAAGCGTATCTTTACTCGTACCAGAAGTTCCTTCAAACGTACCTAGCACTATCTTTGTACTTTCCTTTTCAACCTCTTCCTGAATATTATATTTTTTCCCGACCATAGCTGCAAAAATTATTAAATCCTTGATATAAGGGAAAGTTTTTTGCATCTTACTTCCCTCTTCTTCATCCAATGAACCATATACAAGCAAATTCACCACATGATTGTATTTATTATTTCTACGAACTTCTTTAGACTGAAGTTCCTTGCTTAAATTAACCATTGCTCACCTCCAAAGCCAGGACTCTGTCCCGCTCACAGCCATACCTGTTCGCAACAATTTCCTTACCATTTATATTAAATATGTCTAGAGGCTTATCACCTTGATCTCCAGCCTCCTCTAATATTAGGCAGTACTCAGCGCCGATCCTTGCCTTAACCACGCTGTTCATTTCTTCTCGCCACTGACTACTTGAAACAAAGAACATTACCTGCTCTGCATGTTTAGGCAGGCTGCTTACCACCACATTTCTGTAACTGTCGTCTAATACTCCGAATGGAGCATCGATAACCAATGGCGCCACAGTTGCAGAGGTCAACAACGGATCTCTCACCTTTTGGTTTTCTTTAACAAACTCGATAAGCGCTGCAGTTATAGATAGATTAAGTAGCAGATTTAGACCGTCACCTTGACCAACACTAGTTCCATCACTTCTAACCAAGTGTATAGAGAAGTCACTGGATGAAGCACGAATTTCATAGGCATGCCTTGAAAAAGACTTCATCATTTCATTAACTTTTTCTACGATGTGTAGCCTAACTCTCTTCTCAGTCGAACTTAAATGTTCAGAGAGATAGTTTTTTATATCGTCAAAAAATTTTTGCTGTAGCGCTAGATCACCAAGTAACTCGTCATTCGGTCTAAGCGCATTTAATCTTTTTTGTTTCGACTCGAGGTCTTTCGTAAAGCTTTCTATTCTTACCTTATATCCACCAAGCATTTGATGCTGACTACCCAGGTCCGAAGAAATAGCTTTTCTTTTATTCTGCAAACTCGATATCTTCTCTTCTGGTATTAAAACAATCTTATCATGGATTAACTTCAATCGGTTTTTCGCGTGCTGGATCTGCGCCTCTAAACTGTCTGTCTTTTGCAAAGTTCCTGTAATTGCATCACTTGCAACGGAATTAATCGTTTTAATGCTTTGAATTTGTGCTCGTATTCCTCCAAAGCGATTTTGCAATGTAGGATTCGCAGCTTTATCTAATAGCTTTGCGATATTTATATAATGCTCAGATCCAGCCTCTAAAGATTGGCCGCAAATGCAACGTGCTGCTGCTAAAATATCGTTAATAAAGGTTTCGTTATATGGCTCAGGCAACCTTCCTTTCCACGTGCTTTCATCAATAAACTCAAGTGACTCCTCTGCAAACTCCTTACCAAAAATTGCCCAACCAAATTTGCTAACTGTTTTAAACTTACTTACCAACGAATCCTTATGTTCTCGCTCTAGCTTTTGCAAAGTCTGCTCAAGATCAGTCTCTTCTTTTTTTAAAGAATTCAAGTCCTGATTATTTATCTGTAAAAGCTCCAGCTCTACTGCGCCGAACTGAGCTTGTAGTTCTGGTATTTTGCTTTCGAGTGCTAATATGTCGACTTCTAAGTCGTGCTTTTTATTGCTAATTGCCTCAACCTGCTTCGCTAGCTCTGATGCTTCCCCCGAGTTATCTAGCTCTGCAATTTTTTTCGTCGACGCAAGTATTTGCTTCCTTAAGGTCTCTTCTACAACCTCTGCTATTCTGAAGCCCAATATATTGCGTATAGACTTCGCTAAATTAATTCCTTTATTTCCAACCTCAACTGCGTTACTACCTTCTCCTTGAAAGAAGAAATAATCCGCCATTTCTTTCGGAAGCATTCCATTAACGACCAACTCCGGCTCTGGCAAACTAGTCCCCATCGTACCATCTGAGATTTTGTATACTCGTAAATTGCCGGCCATGTAGCTCTTCGTCTGATGAAGACTTTTATCAAAAACTCGATTTATTAAGAACTCTTCACCTCCATTTTCAAACTCAATTTCAACAGAGCATTTGCTGGCGCCATCCTTGTCAGCCTCAAAGTTCAATAGCGCCTGTGGATTTCTAAAATTAGTCGTAAACTCACCATAAAAGCACCATTTTATAGCATTCAGTAGCGCTGTTTTTCCGACACCATTCTCAGCATGAATTACTGTAACATTTTTAATTTTGTCGGTCGCAAAGTTAATAACAACCTCGCCATAATACTGCCGAAAATTCTTAAGCTTAATTTTCCGAAGAAGCATTTACTTTTTCCTTGTATGCAGAAAATTCAGCCTCTAAAACCTTCTCAATGCGACTCGTCTTATTTGAGGTTTTGGCTCCGTACATGGCTTCTTTCTCAATTTTAATTAGCTTCGCGAGGGTTCGCTGAATTATATCGCTCTCCCTTTCCTTTTCAATATCAGCTGCAATCATCTTCAACTCCTCTAGAACGTTCATTAAAACTCCTTAATATCCAAATCAAACGTCTCAGCCAATTCGCAGGCAATAGGTTCGACTTGCGCTCTATTTTTCGAAAGACGTACAAACTCCATTACCCTATATAGCTCACGGCGCACGAGCCCGGAAAAGCACGACTCACCTTTCCCCTGCGACGAAGGAACGACCACAAAATCATAAATATCTGCAACTTCCTTACCAGGCGACTTTCGAAGTATTCGACCTCGTCGCTGTACAAATTGACGAGAGTTTGTGGTACTGGCAAGGATAAATGCCCGTTTGCACGCCGGTATGTCAATCCCTTCATCTAATACCTTCATAGATACCAATGCGTCGATACTACCCTCTTTGAAATCGTCCATTATAGCTAGTCGTTCAGCTCGATTTTCTTCAGCGGTAAATCGTGAAATTTTCCACCCCAGTGTTTTCATTGTCTCTGAAACTGCTTGGAGCTGTGCAATGTCCTTGGAACCGCCATCTCCATCGCCTTGATCCAAGACGCTACCCTCTCCAACATATATTAGGGTATGCTGCTTATCCTCGAGATCCAGCTCTTTTAGCAGACCTTTTAACACTGATATCTTGTTCGACGCATTACTTATAATTTTATTTCGGCGGCGAATTATGTCCTTAAGATTATTACTCATTTCCGTAGACTCAAGCGCGTACAGCCTTGCTATTTCCCGGCTTAACTCTAAAAAGCTATCCATTTCAGCTTCACTAAGCTGAACTATATTCAAGTAATAATTATAAGGCGTTAATACTCCCTGACCCAAGGCGTTTGCCATGGTGTATGTGGCAACAATTTCCCCGTAAGCCTTTTTCAGATTTTCTATTTTTATAGGGTCGGTTTCATAACCGACGTCCAACTCATCAGAATAGGGTGTAGCTGACAAACCTATCTTATATTGGGCTTCAGGTACTGCATTTGATAAAGCCTCACTAGAGTGGTGGTGGCACTCATCTCCTACGAAAAAAATATCACTCGTCGCGATTCTGGAAATTGAAGATTGGAAATTTTCGCTCTTCAAGGTTTGATTGACAACGACGACACTAAAAAAATCGATCGCTTTTAAATTCAATTGATTTATTGCAGATCGTAACTTTTCCTCCCAAACGTTTTTATTTCCAAAGCATTGGATCGGCGTCATATTGAAAGTTTTTAGCTCTTTCACCCATTGCTCAGCAAGAGCCACATATGGCACAGCTATAATTAGTGCCAGCTTTTTACTTCGGTTCGCCTCAAATATTTTTGACACGCCCACCATGGCGGTTATAGTTTTTCCAGCACCGGTCGCAAGTTTAAATATACCCTGATAGTTATTATCAGCCCAACTTCTCAGAGCTTTTTTCTGATGGGAGAGCACTTTAAACTCGTTGCCATTTATCTTAACTGGCTCTACTGGATAGCCTTTATTATAAATATCAAACCCGTGCTCTTCTAGTTTATTTTCATCTTCATTCAAATCAATAGTGCGCATACTTAAATTATTTTCTGTGACCTTTTTATGTATAGCGGTATAAAGCTCACTAGGAATATCGAAAACAGCTACGTGAGGATCTTCACCTAGCCAAAGCCGCTCAAAACCTTCTTCATAAGGTTTTGCGTATCCAGCATAAACTTCAGTTTCCCAACTTCGATATACAGAAATTGACTCGAAATTAAGATCTGAATTAATGGCGTTTGTTGTTTCATTCGCTGAGCCCTGGAATAGTATTTTATTCCCATGGGCATCATACATAAATCCAACCTTCTCGTGATACATTCCACGACGCCTATAAGCAAACTTTATTTTAAGCCGACCTGTTACAGTCATTAGAAAAAAAAGCTTTAGTCTATATTTCAAAACATCAGTCACGGCTTCTGCAATCAAACTCTCTAAGTCACGTTCGAGCTTTTTTGCCAGGTGATTTACTAAGCTACCATCTTTTAAAACCTCAAATTCCTCATCATCCAGCGGATACCCGATTACGAGCCTCATCTCACCATTATTTTTTATAAGACTTGTAATTCCGGCGAGTGCGTACATCAAAATAGAGGTGGAAAAAAAACCCACAGCCCTATCGTAGCGAACACTCGCAGTTAAGGACGGCGTATAAAAATCATTGAGAATGCTATCCTCGCCGCTCCTATATACTCTTTTTGTATTCAGGTCTTTAAAGTTCATTTTTTTCCACCAAAACCTGTTAGCTACGTAGTACTTTGTCAAACCTGCATCTTGGGATCTTCGACTAAACTCGGCAACACCAAATTTAAATCTAGAAACTGTGCGCTTGCCATTGTGATTAGTCACTTGGCTTAATGTATGCTGGAGTTTTTTTTTGGCGTTAATTCTTAACGTCAGTGACCTTAGTCTCGACGTCCCGATCAGGAAGGCTTCGACGTAGCTGAACTCATCCATGTGATCGTTCCTCCGGCGTATCTACTCGCCACTACGCTAACCTTACTCGTTCGAATGGCCCCGAACTAGTGCCCATTCCTGCTTCAATCGCTTATGCATTCTCATGGGAGCTGATAAGACTCTAAAATATTTCAGTTGTACATAACTGCTATGACAATCCCCCCAAGGAGCTTCGTACCATGTCACTGCAGTGCCCTAGCTGAGGGGGTGGGCGTTTTTACTCCTACGCAACAGAAAAATTCGAATATGCAATCATCCGCTTCACCATGGAAGCAAAACGGCAACTGAATGTGCTCGACCGCAACCTAAGCGAGAGTACCTACCTCGGGGGCAACGCGTATACCATCGCCGACATTGTGGTTTGGCCAAGGTATGGCGAGTTGGTACGAGGCAACCACTACTCGACTGGTGAGCTCCTCAGCGTTCAGCGTTGGGCGGAGCTAATCGCCAAGCGCCCTGCGGTAATGCGTGGGCAGCGGGTGAATCGTACATGGGTGACGAATCAAGCCAAATGGTGGAGCGCCACAAGGCGACGGACTTGGATTGAAGGGGAGGCCGTGACGTTCGGCGCTGTAGCGGTAGTCGCCGATGAGCGATTCGATCCGCACAACACTCACTGGATATATCTGGCAGTGTTGAACGAGGTTACAGAGGAAGCGGCTCGGTCAGTTCGCTAGCAGGGGCAAGCCTTCGGTTTCTTACATGATGAGCCTAACCTGAAGATTGGTCTTGCTTACCTGGAGAGAAATTCTAGATGCCTCACGTGCTCTATTAGGAACCTTCCGTGCAAAACTGGACGAACCATTTCAAAGACGGAGGTATAGCGTTGCTTCACAACAAATACTCGCTTTACCTTCCTCAATCGTGGCTATCGAAAACCTAAAGCCGGATGGATAGAACAGGAGGGATGGGCCGCCCCCAACATTAAAGGGATGTGATGGAGTCCTCAGGATCAGGAGGAACAACATCTGCTCCGCCTATGACGCCTCAGCGCATTGCAACAGGGAGCAGTATTCCAAAGAGTATTCCAAGCAAAAAAATCAACAGTTAAAAATGTTAAAAATCAATAACTTGTATATATAGTTCAGATTACCCCGGCACATCTAAAGACGTCCACGAACGTCTTTTTTTGCACCTGAAATCCAGTGAATACGGGCGCCCGGGCAGTCCAGAATTGCTGGTGGCGCGTGCGCTGAACACTCTTGTAGTTCCAACCAATACCCCACCTGCCCTATAGGAACGAGCGTGTTCACGAAGTCCCCAAAGTGATCGCGATTATCCACCCCAAGACGCGTTATCGTTAACACTCATCGCTGGCACGCCAGCGCCAGCGCCTCTTCGTCATTCATCAGGACCGTGCCATGCCGTTGAGCTTTCACAAAATGCACGCCAACGGCGATGACTTTGTCATTGTCGACGCACGTACCAC
>Ga0180008_1000965_pt1 | contig 20049 bp, 15 predicted proteins | sample MM_PW_MetaG_FD_121121 | JGI IMG/M metagenome (GOLD analysis project Ga0180008, IMG submission 121121) | Groundwater microbial communities from the Aspo Hard Rock Laboratory (HRL) deep subsurface site, Sweden - MM_PW_MetaG | ecosystem: Environmental > Aquatic > Deep subsurface > Groundwater...
CCTTTGCGGCTATGCTCATCTCGAGCAATGCCAGTCCATGCCATTGATCACTCCATCTCTCGCAAGGACGGCGTGAATCATAACATGCTGGTATTGCTCAACAACTTTTGGATCGGGCTCTTATAGACATAGGCTTCTGCCCAGCATTCAAAACAATAATTCTATAAATTAGATTGTGAAGATCACGCTCAAGCCAGAATTCTACTAAAATTCTTTGACCCTCTTTGAACTCTGCCTGTTCTGTGGCCAGGTCGTGCATGATGTATGTGCGCTGGAGGCCGTCGAGAATGTCGACGCTTCCTGGAACGCTAATCAGCTCAGCTAATTTCGCTGCGTGTCGAGATGGCTCGGTAACATAATCGGTATAAGTAGGAACGATATCGTCAACCTTTTCTGGCTTCACCGCCAGAGTGATCGACGGCAGTAACGCACCGTTCCGAATGTCCTCTTTAAGCCGCGCATAAGCCTTATGACTCTCTCTACGACGTTGTAGGTGAAAATCCTCGAACCCAGTCCCCACAATCTCCAGGTATTCCGCTATGTTCATCTGTGTGTAGACAACGGCAGTGCCTGTCCGCACATCCGTAGCGGTGCCTAAAATAGAAATTGCCATCTAACTCTCTTCCAAGCCTTTTTCTGACCTAACGCCTATCGCAGTGGTGAGGGGCGAACAAGACGGATGATATGTCTCGGCTGGGGAGGTAGGCAATTAGGTGAGACGTGGTCCGCGTCAGGAAGTAAATATGACAAACCCCATCATCGACCCCGTAAGGTTTTTGATGCCGCGCCTAAGCGCCACTAGGGTCTAAGCTAATTCTGTTATGCCGAGCTACTCACAAACAGCCGAATCAATCCAATCGAATCGTGTCCGCCGTCGCAGCCGTTCTACGAAACGTCCTGCTGTCAATTCTGACTGTCAATTCGGCTGTCAATTCCACCTTGCAAAAACGCCGTAAGCAGCTGATTTTCAATGGAAAAGTAGAAATGGTCGGGGAGACAGGATTCGAACCTGCGACATCCTGCTCCCAAAGCAGGCGCGCTACCAGACTGCGCTACTCCCCGACGAGGGGCGGCCTTGCCGGGAAAATTGCGCTTCGTCAATCGCGATTGGGCAATCAGTGAAAGAAAAGCCACAAAAGCAGAATGATTGGAATGGGCACGCCCAGCAACCACAACAATATGCCCTTGCCCATGTCAGTCTCTCCTTACTGTATAAGGATCAAACCCTTGAATGGGCAGGGATGTTCCGCCGCGTAGACAGCGGCCATGAAGGTGCCTGCGTCCCTGACCCGGTGAGGTCCGCAGATCGGGATATATCCTGTTTGCGCATGGCGCCCGTCACCGCAAGCGGTCGGCTTGGCCAAGTTGCGGATCTATCCGTTCAGGATGCAAATCGGGGCGGGAAGCTGCCCATGCCCCCTCGCTCCAAAATGCACGGTCGATGCGGACATCCTCACAGCGGCGCGCACCGCAACGGGTAAGCCACTCATCTGCCTGTCATGCGCTGGATAGACGCCGGGCGTCACTCCGCCGCAATCACGCCCTCATGTTCCGCCTCGAACAAGGCGCTCAGTACGCGGCGGGCCTGGTTGACCGCACCATCGCTGGCTATGCCGACAAAGGCGCGCTCCGGCTCGTCATCAATCCGCGCCTGCTGCGCTTGCAACGTTTCCTCATCCTCCGTGATCGTGTCGAAAAACTGGTCGAACAACACGTCCGGCACACCGCTTTCCTTGGGCGCGGTGGTGCAGATGGTCCACAGATAGTGGCTCGTCGTCTCGGTTTCCGGGGTGATGAAATGATTGTTCGCCAGCATGAAGCCATGGTCGCGCTTGCCCTCATAGGCGCCCGTACCCGCATCGCAGCCACCGGCGTTGACGCGGCAGGTCATGCCGATACCGGGGTTGAAGCGCACTTCCTGCCAGCGATCTACCCGCCCCTTGAAGCCGCCCGCATCGACATAGGATTTGGGCGGGATGCTGTTGGGCATCTTGCGCAGCAGCGTAACCTTGCGCCCGTCAAACTCGACCTTGGTATCCGCGCCATAATGCTGCTCGGGATTGCCGCCGATCGTGCGCGCATGGATATAGGGGACATGGGTCAGGTCCATGATATTGTCGATGATCAGCTGCCAATTGGCCTTCACCGGGAAATTATAGGGCCGCCACGTCCATTTGGGATCGTCATGCTCGGGATTGTCGACGATGATCGACGGATCGGCCAGCGCGGGTTCGCCCATCCAGATCCAGATCAGATGATCCTTCTCGACCACCGGATAATAGCGCACATTGGCGGCCGGCGGGATGCGGGTCTGGTTGGGAATGCGGGTGCAGGCGCCCCGCTTGTCGAACTCGACACCATGATAGCAGCAGCGGATGATTTCGCCTTCGACATGACCGGCAGACAGCGGCATGGCGCGGTGGCTGCACCGATCCTCCAGCGCGGCGACCTCACCGGTTTCGGTGCGGAACAGGACGACGGGTTTGTTCAGATATTTGCGGCCCAGCGTCTTGCCGGGGGCAATGTCGGCGGCGAAGGCGGCCACATACCAGGCGTTATAAATGAACATCCGACTCTCCTTACCCTGGCCGATAGCGTTGCCGGCCTCATTTGCTGTTGTGCCGTAAATATGCCGCGCGCACCGGCCCAGCCAATCGCTATGCGATAATGCCATAAGATTAGCGGGATGAGCGATAAGATTAGCGGACCGATCACCCGCTTTCCCAATGTCAGCGCAGGTACAACCCGCCATTCATGTCCAGCGTCGCGCCCACGAAAAAGCCACCCCGGTCCGATGCCAGCAGCGCCGCCGCCGCCGCAATCTCGCTGACCGCCATGAAGCGGCCGACCGGCACCTCGCCCTCCACCCGTGCGATCTGTTCGGCGGACAGACGCGCCTTGGCGGTGTCGATCGGGCCGGGCGCGATGGCGTTCACGGTGACACCGGTCCCGGCCAGATAGCGGGCGAAATATTTGGTCAGCATGATCGCCCCCGCCTTGGACGCGGCATAATGGGGCGAGGCGACCGTCCCGCCATTCTGCCCGGCCAGCGATGTGATGTTGACGATGCGGCCATAGCCATGGTCGCGCATATGTTCGGAAAAAATCTGGCAGCTCAGGAACACGCTGCGCATGTTGATCTGGACGATCGCGTCGAATTCTTCGGGGGTGATATCCTGCGTCGGGGTGCGTTTGGCGAACCCGGCATTGTTGACGACGATATCGACCTTGCCCCATTCCGCCACGATCCGGTCGCGCGCGGCAAGAAACTGCGCTTTCTCCCGCACGTCGAGCGGCAGGGCGATGGCGCTCGCGCCGCTTGGGTCCAGCGAATCCGCCACCTGCTGCGCCACGGCCAGATCGACGTCGCTGACCGCCACCTTGCCGCCGCCGGCATGGATTTCCCGCGCGATCGCCTCCCCCACGCCTCGCCCGCCGCCGGTGATGAGCGCCGTCCGCCCAGCGAAGGAGAAGCTGCCGTTAGCAGGCAAATCGAAATGTTCGGCCATGATCCGTCCTGATACTGAAAAGAAAAAGGGGGAGGCTGCACCCTCCCCCCGTAACGCCTTTGGGCTTACGGCCTGATGGAGAGGGTCAGGCCATAGGTGCGCGGCGTGTTGGTGAAGATCTTCCAATAGGTGGTGCCGTTACCCGGCACCGCCAGGAAGGCGGTGATGTCGTCGGCATTGACGATCTGATAGTTGTTGGTGAGGTTCTTGCCCCAGACGCCCAATGTCCAGCGGCCATCGGCGGACTCATAATTGAGTCGCGCATTCAGCGTCCGCCCCTTGGTATCGTTGTGCAGATTTTCGTACAGGCGCAGCGTGTTGGCATCGTCCGTCGAAATACGGCTGGAATAGTTGAAGTCGGCCTGCGGTATCAGCTTGGCGCCATTGCCCATCGCCAGGTCGTAGCTGGCGCCGAGCGTGAAGCTGTCGCGCGGCGCGAATTTGGCCGGATTGCCCGAATAGTCGAGATTGACCAGCGGATCGCGCAGATCGGTATAGGTACCGATCAGATGCGTGTAGTTGCCGGTCAGGCGCAGCCCGTCGATCGGCCGGACCACGGATTCGACCTCCCACCCCTTCATTTCCAGCGTGCCGTTGTAGGTATGGGCGATCCCGCCCGCGCCCGAGAAGTTCTGGAGATTCTTGGTCTTCTGCTTGAACAGCGCGACGTTGAAATCGAGCATGTTGTTGAACAGCCGCGTCTTGGCCCCGATTTCGTAATTCTGCGCCTTTTCCGGCTCCAACGGAATGGTCGGGTTGCGATAGGCATTGTCGACGAACCCGCCGGACTTGAAGCCCTTCGCCCAGGTCGCATAGAGATTCACATTGTCGATCGGCTCATATTTCAGCGTCACGCGCGGGGTGAAGGCGTTCCAGGTCTTGCCGCCCGACGCCAGCACTTCGCCGGGAAAGCCGAAGCCGGGGATCGTCCCCGCATCGGTGGTCGAGAAGGCATGATAGTCGATCTTCTTGCGGTCCGATGTGTAGCGACCGCCGGCCACCAGCGAGAGCCGATCGGTGACCTCGAACGTGCCTTCGCCGAACACCGCAAAACTGCGGACATTGCCGTCCTGAACGCGGGTGATGTTGGTGATGTTGGGGTTCCGGCGGACGGATGCCGGCACGGCCGATCCGGGCAACGGGCTGTAATTGAAGATGTTGGTGGTCGATACGTCGGCCGACAGATAATAGGCGCCCACCACATAGGAGAAGCGACCCGGCGCGGAGGCGAAACGCACTTCCTGCGTGAAGCTCCTGTTCTTCACCACCTGCCGGCGGTCGAACACCGGCACCTGCGTGGCGACCGGCACGTCGTCGTTGGTCGCGTGGCTGTCATTCAGGCGATAGCCGGTGATCGCGGTCAGCGTGCCGCCCAGCACGTCCAGATCGCCGCGCAGATAACCGCCGCGCAACCGCTGGCGATAGGGCGAGCGGGAGAAATCATTGTTCGTCCATTTGCCATCGTCAAAGTCGCCGAAGGTCGCCGGAATGCGCTGCACCCCGCCAATGCCCAGGCCGATCGCACCGCCATTGCCTTCGGTATAGCTATAGTCGCCCGACAGGACGATCTTGAGCGTGTCGGTCGGCTGGTACAGCAGCTTGCCGCGCATGGCGACGCCGTCGGTCTTGCCATAGCTGCCCTTCTGGTTGGGCGTGTCGATCAGGCCGTTGGACGTTTCCGTGCTGAACGATGCGCGAAACGCCAGCTTGTCGTCCACCAGCATGCCATTCACCATGCCTTCGGTGCGGACATAGGCGCCATTGCCCGCCGTCACCTGGCCGTACCAGTCTTCCTTCATTTCGGGATTGTTGGTGATGACCGCGATCGCGCCACCCACCACGTTGCGGCCGAACAATGTGCCCTGCGGCCCGCGCAGCACTTCCACGCGCTGAATGTCGTAGAAGTTGGCGTTCAGGTCGTTGTTGAACACATAATAGACGTCGTCCATGAAATAGGCGACCGGCGTGTCCAGCGTGGCCGTGCGGAACGTCGACACATTGCCGCGGATCGCGACGATCGACAACGACTTGTCGGACGTGTTGACGGTGATGCCCGGCATCTGCTGCGTCAGGGCGGTGGGGCTGAATACCTGAGTCTTGCGCAAATCTTCGCCGCCAAAGGCCGCGATCGAGAAAGGCACTTCCCGCACCGTCGATTCGCGACGCTGCGCCGTTACGATAATGTCCCCGCTGACCGATTGCTGCGGCGCACCTTCCTGCGGCGCGGTGGCATCCGCCTGCGCCATGGCCGGCGCGCTGACGCCGATCATCAGGGCGCCCAGAACGGCGCCGATGGCGGTGGAGGTGTGGATTTTGAACGGCATGAAAAGCGTCTCCCCTGGGATGTGAGCGGCTTGCCTGCCGCCTTGGTAGAGGGGTGAAGCAGCAAATTTCTTCGCCGCACAATAGCTTCGTCCCGATTTTTGAATGGTACGACCATATTCCGATTGGGGTCGTCGTTCGCCAACGTCTAGCGAGGAGATAGCAGATGCAACGAACGGCGGCGGCATTGGCGGGTTTCCCGCGAAGGACCGACCGTCCAACAGGGTAGTGTAGGAAGAGCCTGAACCATGCAGTCCAGTGATAGCGCAGACCTGACCAAAGTTGGTCCCGGAACCGTGATGGGCAATTTCATGCGGCAATATTGGTTGCCCGCTTGCCTGTCTTCCGAAGTGCAGAGCGATGGCGATCCGGTCCGCCTGATGATCCTGTGCGAAAAGCTGATCGCCTTCCGCGACAGTTCGGGTCGCGTCGGCATCATGGACCATCGCTGCCCGCATCGCTGCGCGTCGCTCTTCATCGGCCGCAACGAGCAGAACGGCATCCGCTGCGTCTATCATGGCTGGAAGTTCGACGTGGACGGCAAATGCGTCGACATGCCCTCCGTCCCCGCCCGCATGGATTTCAAGGAAAAGGTCCATGCCAAGGCGTACAAGACCCATGAGGCCAACGGCCTGATCTGGGTCTATATGGGGCAGGATCAGGCAAACCCGCCGCCGCTGCCGGAAATCGAAGCGACGATGCACCCGGACGCCGAAATCTGGTGCCTGCAACGCGATTGCAACTGGCTTCAGGCGCTGGAAGGCGACATCGATACCAGCCATGTCGGCTTCCTGCATGTCGGCGGGATCGAAGCGGACGATCTGGAACCCGATCATCCGATGCGTCCGACCGTGCTGGACCGCGCGCCGGAATATGAAGTGGCCCAGTCCGACTGGGGCGTCATGTATGGCGGCTATCGCCCCAATGACGATGGCCAGATGAGCTGGCGCGTCGCCCATTATATGTTCCCGATGTGGACGCAGACGCCGAACAACCGTTTCGCCACCCGCGCCATCGCTCGCGCCTGGGTGCCGATGGACGACGAACATTCGATGCTGTTCGACATCACCTGCGGCGTGGATGCCGGCAACCCGGCCTATAATTCGACGCTAAAGGACGGCACGCCGCTGTTCGACCAGATCAGCTATGCGCCCAACACGACCGACTGGTTCGGCCGCTGGCGCTCGACCGACAGCGAAGCGAACGACTGGGCGATCGACCGGGAATCGCAGCGCAACGGCCATCAGTTCACCGGCATCCCCAACATCACGATGCAGGATCAGGCCGTGACCGAAAGCATGGGGCCGGTCACCGACCACAGCTTCGAAAACCTGGCGCCGACCGACCAGATGATCGCCCGCGTCCGCCGCCGCGTGCTGCTGGCCGCCCGTGCCTTCGCCAACAAGGGCGTCGTGCCGCCGGGTATCGAAAATCCCGGCGTCTTCTACCGCGCCCGCGCCGGCTCCTTCCTGCACGATCCCAGCGATAGCCTGCAAAATGCCTATGAAACGGCCTTGGCAAAAGCGGTGCGCTGGCCCGAGAAGGTGGAAGCGGCAGAGTGAGCCGAACCGGCGGCCGGCACGATCCATGTGCCAGGCCGCCCCGAATGAGAGGACATAAGGTGACGAGACGCATTGCGATCCGCACCGGGCGCCTATCCATTGCGCACCGGCCGGATCAAGAGACGCATCGCGCCAAGGAGAGTGTGTGATGCAGGTACGTATTCGGACCATCCGTTGGGAAGCGGACGGGATCAACAGCTATATTCTGGAACCGGTCGGCGGTGGCATGATGCCCGCGTTCGAACCCGGCGCCCATGTCGACCTCCAGCTGGAAAAAGGGCTGGCGCGCAGCTATTCGCTGGTCAACGATCCCGCCATTCGCGGCTATTATGAAATCGCCGTCCATCACGCGATCGACGGTCGCGGCGGATCGCGCCACATCCATGAACAATGGCGCGTCGGCCAGATCGTGGAAATGTCGGAGCCGAAGAACAACTTCCCCATGGTCGAGGACGCCAGCCACACGGTGCTGGTCGCCGGCGGCATCGGCATCACGCCCATGCTGCCCATGATCGCGCGGCTGGAAAAGCTCGGCCGCAGCTGGGAATTGCATTATGTCGCCGCCAGCCCGGATCGCGCCGCCTATGTCGATCGGGTCGAGGACTATGACCGGGTCGAAATCGCCTATGATGGCGTGCCGGGCGGTCAGCGGCTGGACCTGAAGGCCATTTGCGGCCGCGCCCCGGCCGACGCGCACCTCTATTGCTGTGGCCCGACCGGCATGCTGGACGCGTTCGTCGCGACCAATGCCGACCGGCCCAAGGGCCACGCCCATATCGAATATTTCTCCGCCGAAACCGAACTGGCGACCGATGGCGGCTACACGCTGGAACTCGTCAAGAGCGGCAAGACCATCGCGGTCGAGGAAGGCGAAACGATGTTGGACGCGCTGCTGATGGCGGGCGTAGATATCGGCTTCGCCTGTTCGGAAGGGATTTGCGGCACCTGCCAGGTGAAGGTGCTGGACGGCGTGCCCGACCATCGCGACCATTTCCTGACCGATGAGGAAAAGGCGGCGAACAAGCTGATCATGGTCTGCTGCTCGGGCGCAAAGACCGCCAATCTGGTTCTGGACATATAAGGGTAAGTGCGCGGCCCAAGGGTAAGGGCCGCGATGACGGATAACAGGGCAAAAGCCCATTGAGGAGAAGCCTTTTGGCAGGGATCGCGTTGGAGCCGGAAGGCAAGGGCATGCTGGACGCATTGCCCCTGTCCTCCTTTCAGGTCTGGGCTGTGCTGATGATCGCCGCTACCGTCGTGCTGGACGGTCTGGACAATCAGATGCTGGGCCTTGCCGCCCCGTCCCTGCTGAAGGAATGGAATATCAGCCGCGACGCGCTGGGTTTCGTCTTCGCGCTGGGTTTTGTCGGCATGGCCATCGGCACGCTGACATCCGGCTTCATCGGTGATCGCTTCGGCCGGCGCGGGGCTTTGCTGATCGGCGTCGCCATCTTTGGCGTGGCCACGCTCGCCACCGGCTTTTCGGTCGAACTGTGGCATGTCGCCCTACTCAAGACGCTGGCCGGCATCGGTCTGGGCGGCGTGCCCGGCACGGCTAGCGCGATGATCGCGGAATTCACCCCCGCCCGCTGGCGCAGCGTCGCCGTCACTTTCGGCGTGGTGTGCGTGTCGATCGGCGGCATATTGGGCGGCGTCGCGGCCGCCGCGATCCTGCCGGTGCTGGGCTGGCGCTGGCTCTTCTATCTGGGCGGCCTGCTGACCATGGCCTTTGTCGCCCTGCTCTGGTTCATCCTGCCGGAATCGCCTCGCTATCTGGCCGAACGGCCCGATCGTCGCGCGGAACTGGACGCGATCCTGCGCCGCATCGCCCATCCCGATCCGGCATCCGTCCGACCGGCGGAGAAGGTGGACGGGAAAGCCCCCTACACCCCGTTCAGCGCCTTGCTGAAAGGCACCATGTTGCGCGACAGCCTGGCCCTCAGCCTCGCCATGTTCTCGGGCATGTTCATGATCTATCTCATGTTCAACTGGGCGCCGACCATGCTCTTCAGCGCCGGCTTCGGGCTTCAAACCGCCAGCCTTGGCCTGACCAGCTTCAACCTGGGCGGCACGATCGGCGCGATGTTCGCCAGCCTCGCGATCATCCGTTTCGGATCGCGCCCCACGCTGATCCTGATGGCGATCACCGGCGCAGGCGTCTGTGCATTGCTGGCGCTGCTCCCTATCGACGGCGGGCGTAACGAGCCGGCGGTGCTGGCCGCGCTCGGCGCGCTCGGCCTGTTTGCCAGCGCCGCGCAATCGGCCATGTTCGCGGTCGGCGCCCACGCCTTCCCGACCGCCGTGCGCGCCCGTGGCCTTGGCCTGATGGGGGCCGCCGGTCGCGCTGGCGCGATCGTCAGTGCCGTGTCCGGCGCCACCTTGATCGGCGGCGGGAATATGGGCTTTTTCGGCGTCTTGGCCGCGCTGATGCTGGTCAACGCCCTTGGTTTCATCGCCGTGCGGGGCCATGTCCCCCGCCTCGGCCGGCAGGATGCACGCGCATGAGCGACTATGACTATATCGTGATCGGTTCCGGTTCGGCGGGCAGCCTGATGGCCAATCGCCTGTCCGCCGACCCGGCCAACCGCGTCGCCCTGATCGAAGCCGGCCCTTCCGACCGCAATTGGCCGGTCAATATCAAGACCGCCATGCCAGTCGGCAACATCTTCCTGCTGCCGCACGAAAAATATAATTGGAAACAGTCGCTGGCCGGCAACGACGCCGTCAATAATCGCCAGATCAACTTTCCGCGCGGCAAATTGTTCGGCGGATGCAGCGCCATCAATGGTGGCGTCTATATTCGCGGGCAAAAGGCGGATTATGATGGATGGGCCGATGCCGGCAATGCCGGCTGGTCCCATGACGACGTTCTGCCCGCGTTCAAGGCCGTCGAAAATTACCATGGCCCCGACCAGCCCTGGCACGGCAAGGGCGGCGAACTGGACGTGGAAAAGCCCAAAAGCTGGAACCCCATCGCCACCGCCATCGTGGACGCCGCCGCGCAGGCCGGCCATCATCGCAACGCAGATTTTGCAGGGGAACGGCAGGACGGCTTTGGCCGCTACGACCTCAACCAGCGCAACGGCACCCGCCTGTCCAGCGCCCGCGCCTTCCTCCATCCCGCGCTGCGGCGCGAGAATCTGACAGTTCTCGACGAGACCATGGTGCGCCGCATCCTCTTCGATCGTGGCCGCGCCAGCGGCATCGAGGTCGAGAAGAATGGCGCTCGCCGCATCCTCACCGCGCGGCGCGAAATCATCCTGTGCGCCGGCGCGACCAACTCGCCGCAACTGCTGATGCTCTCGGGCATCGGGCCGCAGGATCATCTGCGCGACATGGGCATCGTCCTGGTCCATCACCTGCCCGGTGTCGGCCAGCATTTGCAGGACCATCCGACCGTCCATGTCGCGATGGAAAATCCTTCTGCGCAAGCCTACGCTATCTCGCCCAAGGCGCTGCCCCGCATCCTCGCCAGCCCGTTCCGCTACCTCTTCAACCGCACCGGCATGCTCGCCTCCAACGTCGCCGAATGCGGCGGCTTCCTCTGCACCGACGGCAGCGGCCGGCCGGATATCCAGATCACCTTCCTGGTCGGATTGAAGATCGACGCCCGCTCGGTCCCGCGCCGCCATGGCTATATGGCGCTGATCCAGCTGCTCCGTCCCAAAAGCGCCGGATCGGTCCGTCTCGCCAGCAACCGGCCAGAGGACAAGCCGATCATCAGCCCCAATTTCTTCGCCGACCCCTACGACATGAAGACGTTGATCGCCGGCTTCCGCGAAGCCCGCCGCATCTTCGCCCAGCCGGCACTGGCCGCCATGACCGGTGACGAAATAGAACCCGGCGCCCAGCATCAGAGCGATGCCGAAATCGACGCGGCCCTGCGCCGGATCGTCAATACCGCCTACCACCCGACCGGCACAGCCAAGATGGGGCCGGACAGCGACCCCATGGCCGTGGTCGACAATCGCCTGCGCGTGCGCGGCGTCGCCGGCCTGCGCGTCGTAGACGCCTCGGTCATGCCGGAAATCATCAGCGGCAACACCAGCGCGCCCACGATGATGATCGCCGAACGCGCCGCCCGCTTCATCCTCGAAGACGCCCTTCGATCCAATATCGCCGCCTGACCGGCCCGGAGAGACTTATGACCATCACCACCATTCCGCCCCGTCCTGCCCTGCTCGACCGGCCCGAACAGGATATGCTGATCGGCGGCCAGCGCGTGCCCGCCTTGTCTGGCAAGCGGTTGGAAACCCGCAACCCCGCAACCGGCGAATTGCTGGCACTGGTGGCGCAGGGCGGCGCGGAAGATGTCGATCGCGCGGTCAAGGCCGCCCGCGCCGCGCTCACCGGTCCATGGAGCCGCATGAAGGGCGCGGAACGGCAACGCATCATGCTGCGTCTCGCCGATCTGGTGGAGGCCCATTATGAAGAACTGGCGATGCTCGACACGCTGGACCTGGGCGCTCCCTATAGCCGCACCATCCTTGGCAAAGTGCGTGCGGGCAGCCTGCTACGCTATTATGCGGGGCAAGCGACGCTGATCGCCGGCGAAACGCTGGACAATAGCGCGCCCGGTGATGTCCTGTCCCATACGCTGAAGGAACCGATCGGCGTTGTCGCAGCGATCAACCCGTGGAACGGTCCGATCGGCATGTCCGTGTGGAAGGCCGGCCCGGTCCTGGCCAGCGGATGCGCACTCGTCATGAAGCCGGCCGAACAGACGCCGCTGTCCGCCCTGCGCTTTGGCGAACTGTGCCTGGAGGCCGGCGTGCCCGAAGGCGTCATCAACATCCTGACCGGCATGGGCGACGCCGGTGCGGCGCTCTCCAGCCATCCCGGCGTGGACAAGATCGCCTTCACCGGATCAACGGGCGTGGGCGAAAAGATCCTGCACGCCGCCGCCGCCTCCATGAAGCGGGTCACGGTCGAGCTGGGCGGCAAGTCCCCCAATATCGTCTTTGCCGACGCGGATCTGGACAAGGCGGTGCCCGCCGCCGCCATGGCCGTCTTCGCCAATTCGGGCCAGATCTGTTCGGCCGGCACTCGCCTCTTCGTCCAGTCCTCGATCCGGGCCGAGTTCATGGAACGGCTCGCCGCTTTCACGAAAACGATCAAGGTCGGCGATCCGCTGAACCCGGAAACCCAGATCGGCCCGGTCGTCTCCGCGCTTCAGATGGACAAGATATTGGGCTTCATGGACAGCGCCGTGGCGGAGGGCGCCAGTGCGCTGGCCGGTGGCGGCCGCCTGTCGGGCGCCGGCTATGACGACGGCTATTTCCTTGCGCCCACCATCTTCGACAATGTCACCGACGACATGACGATCGCACGGGAGGAGATTTTCGGCCCGGTCCTGTCCGCCTTCTCTTTCGACACGATTGAGGAAGTGCTGGAACGTGCCAACGCTACCCCCTTTGGCCTGGGCAGCGGCGTGTGGACCCGTGACCTCGCCACCGCGCACCGCATGGCGCGCGGCATCAGGGCCGGGTCGGTCTGGGTCAATTGCTACCAGATGCTCGACCCCGGCGTCCCCTTCGGCGGCTATGGCATGAGCGGTTTCGGCCGGGAGTCCGGACCGCACCATATCGAGGATTATCTGGAAACCAAGGCGGTGTGGATCAAGCTGGACTGAAGAAGAGCGGGCGCATTTTTGAAACGGCGGCGGTGGAGTTGCTCCGGCCCGCGCCGTTTCAAATCTGGGCGCCCCTTTTTGAGAAGGGCAAAATCCTTATTCGGCCATTCCCGATTTCGTCTCTAGGGCAAACTCCAGCGCGATGGCAGCGTCGAGTGTGTTGAGTGCCCCCACTCTTGACGCCACTTTCTCAGCCAGAACCGCTTCGACCGCCCACGCCTTGGCCGCCGCCAGCGCGATTTTCCTGCGGTTTTCCGAAGGTTCGCTCAGGGCCTTCCCCCTGTGCAGCGCTTCCTGCTCGCGACAATGCGTCACTGAAATTCTCATGTGCCTTGCTCCTTCCCTACCGCTTCATATGTTCCAGTCCCGGCACGACGCCGCCCTTTTCCGATGGCTTGGATGCGTTGCTCTTGGGCTTTTCCGCCTTGGGCTTGCGAATTTCGCGGTTCGATTTTTTCTGTGACTTGGCCATGCTATTGTCCTTTCAGGACCGGATGAGGGGAAAGCGAAGGGCAGATCTTCAGGCGGCCACGACTTCCCGCACGGCAGTATGAAGCGGGATCGGCGGAGCATAAGCTTTCGCCCGATAGATATTCGCCGCGGGGGATCGCAGATGATTTTCCAGCAAAGTCAGAATGTCCGGATCTTCCTCGGCATCGAATTTCCGCGCGAAAAGATCGCCGCTGCGTTGCAACTGATCCAGATCGGCCCCTTCATAATTGCGCGGGCGCAACTTGATGTCGCCATCGGGCACCCAGTCGATCATGCGCAAATCGTCGTTCATGACGCTGCTCTGATCGCAACTGTTCATCATGACCGTCTGGAAAAAGGCTTCGTCGGCGATGAAGCTGTTACGATAGAATGCCTTGAACCGATCGGCCTGCGGATCATGACAGACAAATTCGCAAAAGCTGCGGGTCACGGCTTTCCATTGCGTGCCGATAAACGGCGTATCGCCCGGCAGATAGGGCCGCGCCACACCCGTCGCCGTCATCACGCCATCCTCCTCCGTGAAGATATGGCTGATCCTGTTCAGCGTGTCGGGGCGTTCCTTGCGCTGGTCCAGCGCGCGAATAAATTGCTTGTCAGGATGAGCGGCAAAAAACTGGCGGATATAATTCTGACTCTTGAGCGGAAAATCCTGCCCCGACAGATTGATATAATGAGTCCAGGACGCATCCATGGAAAGAAGCCGGGCCATGCCGCGCAGTTCGGCGTCAACCAGGCTATATCCACCCCATAGCGCGTTTTTCGGCTCCAGAAGTTCCACCCCCTGGAACGGTTCCAGAAAAGTCGCAATGTCCTTTTCCAGATCTTCGCCCGAACTTTTGTCCACATGGACGACATATTGATTGCCAGGAAGGTAGATCGCCTTGAACAAGCGCTTAAACTGTTCTGGGTAACGATGGACGAGAAGAAAATATGCGATCATTGGGCACGCCTCATCGACTGCGCCATTCGCCGGCTGCCATATGCCCGGAGATGACGACAACTGCCTCCTGCCTCAGGAAAGCCAATCAAATGAATTTCTGATCGTGAAGAGGCAACGCCAGACAGAATTGCGTTTTTTTTAAAAGCAAAGGCGCTTCATATATATGGCGACGCCGCATCGAAATTACAAGAATATCCCCTGGGTGGATATTATGATTTCCATGGTCCGGTTTCGGAAGGGTATTTGCAGATTAATGCGGGTATATCAGGGGTTACGAAATATTTTCTGATATTTTTCTATCTGCCATTTTTGAAATATTAATCGAATTGCCAAGACGCGCAAACCGTCACGGCCCTAGACCCATCCTTCGCCGCGCAACCCAACGACTGCCGCTTCTTCCACGCGCCGCGTAGCCGCGTCCTTCACAAGGTCCAGAAATCGCCGCTGGATCGCGGTCGGGCGCCAGCTACGGCGTGTGGTGATGCCCACCAGGCGGCGACTGGTTTCCAGCGGCGGACCGATTTGGGTCAGCAATCCGCTGCGGATCTGCAACGCCACCTGATCGGGCGACAACAGGGTCAGGAAATGCCCCTCGGTCAACAGCCGACCGATGATCATCACCGACCCGCACTCAATCGGGGTCGCGGGCTGCGGCTGGTCGGCGAACAATTGCTGCCATTGTTCGCGCAGCGGCGAATTGGCCGGCGCGACGATCCAGGGATAGGCAGCCAGTTGCGCCATGGTCGGCGTTGCAACCTGCGCCAGTGGATGGCCGCTACCCGCCGCAATCACCAGCCGGTCCTCCACCAGCGGCATCTGGTAAAGATCGGCAATCTCATAGGGGCGGAGCGCTCCGACGATCATGTCGATCACCCCGTCGCGCAGCGGCTCGACCAGTTCGCGCCAACTACCCTCCAGTACCTTGAACGCCGCGCGCGGTTCCTCCCGCGTCAACCGGCCCATGGCAGCCGGTACCAGATAGGGCCGTGACAGCGGCAGCGCACCAAAGGCGATCAACTCACTGCCGCTGCCGCTATCCAGACCCAGATCGGCGATCGCTGCCGATATTTCCGCCACCGCCAGCCGCGTACCGCGCGCCAGCCGCTTGCCCGCCGGGTTCAGCCACACCACCCGCCCGCGCCGCTCGACCAGCTTGCCGCCGATCATCTGCTCCAGATCGCCGACCGCGCGATGCACCGCCGTCTGCGACAGGCCGGTGCCCTGCGCGGCAGACGCGAAGCTGCCTGCCTCCGCCAACGCCAGGAAGGCACGCAGTTGCGTCATCGTCATCAACCGCTCGGGATGCAGGAACACCGCAGACAGGCCCTTGGCCCCGACCGATAGATGCTCCAGCGCCGCCTGCGCGCGATCGATCACGATTTCGCCCATCGGCGTCGCAATCATGCCGCCCGATCGTCGCTCGAACAGCGTATAGCCAAACTGTCGCTCCAGCTTCGCCAGACCCTGCGTCAGTGCAGGCTGCGACAGGCTGACCGCATCGGCGGCGGCCGTGATGCCGCCATGCTCCCGGATCGCGAGGAGCGCACGCAGGTGCCGCAGGTTGAGATCGAACGGGTCGGTAGACATGGTGGCTGCATCCTAATCCCTCCCACCGGGAACGCCAGCCGGATCGAAATTTTAAATGGACTGACCATTTATCAAATGGTAGGACCATTATAGGCAATACAGCAATTCAGTTGTCCAACTCGTTGTCTCATTCATAAAGGAGGGGAAGCCCCGTGGATTTCGAACTGCCAGACGATATCAAGGAATTTTGCGACGTGACGCGCACCATCGTGCGCGACCTGTTGCCCCATGAAGTCGCATTTCAGGAAACAGGCGTCATCCCGCCGATCGTGCGCCAGACGCTCGTCGATAACGGCTATTTCGGCATGGCCCTGCCCGAAGCCTATGGCGGGCTTGGCCTCGGCGCCTTGGCACAGGCGGCGGTACAGATCGAACTCGCCCGCTTGCCTCCCCAATTCTGGACCGAACTGCGTCCGCTGATGGGACCGGGCGCGAAGAACATCATCTATCATGCCAGTGAGGAACAGCGCGCTGCCCTCCTCCCCGGCATGGCCACGGGTGAAATTCCGATCGCCTTTGCGCTGACCGAACCCAATAGCGGTTCCGATCCGGGTTCGATGCGCACCACCGCTGTCCGCAATGCCGACGGCTGGCGCATCAATGGCAGCAAGACCTTCATTTCCAACGGGAAGAAGGCCAAATATGTCATCGTCTACGCCTATACGGACAAGGCAGCCGGCGCCCGCAACGGCATCTCCGCCTTCCTGATGCCGGCCGATACGCCCGGCTTCTCCGTCACCGGAACGATCGAACTGATGGGCACCGCCTCGCCCGGCGTCTATGAACTCAGCTTCGACGAATGCCAGGTACCGGCCGACGCGCTGCTGGGCGAAGAGGGCCAGGGTTTCCGCTACGCCCTCGAAGGGCTGAATGAAGGCCGGATCAATGTCGGCGCAACGGCGGTCGGCATGGGCGAATATGCGCTGGAACTGGCGATCGAGGAATCGAAGGTGCGTCCGGCCTTTGGCGGCGTCATCTCCGAATTTCAGGCGATCCGCCACTATCTCGCCAATATGGCGACCGACATGCGCGCCGCTCGGCTGATGCTGCTCGACGCCGCCTGGCGCTATGATCAGGGTGACAAGAGCCGCGAACGCGCTTCCATGGCCAAGCTGTTCGCGACCGAAGCGGGCAGCCGCACCGTCGATACCGCCGTCCAGATTTTCGGCGGCAACGGCTACTGCCGCGGCTTTGCGGTGGAGCGCCTCTATCGCGACATCCGCATCACCCGGATCTACGAAGGCTCGTCGGAAATCCAGCGCAACACCATCGCACGCGAATTGCTGCGCTAAACATTGTGGGAGGGGGAGCAATTCCCCTCCCACAATCATCAGATCACTTGCCCGGCCGTCCGCAAGTCCGCGACCGCCTCCTCGGACAATCCCAGCTCTTCCCGCAGCAACGATGCGCCATGTTCGCCCAGCTGCGCCACCAGATCGCGCGGCTGCGCCCGCGAACCGCTCATGCGGAACGGCGGATTGGGCACGGCAAAGGGACCGGCGCCATCATGGATCGTCGTCCAAGCCTCCCGCGCGGCCAGTTGCGGATCGTCCAGCACCGCCGCCATGTCCCGATAGCATGCACATGGCACGCCATGCCGTGACAGGATCGCCTCCGCCTCGGCCGATGTCCGCTCGATCGTCCATTGCTCGGTCAGGCCCAGCAGCGTCGCCCAATTGGCATTGCGATCGGCGTTGGTGCGAAAACGCGGATCATCGCGCCATTCCGGATGCCCCACCGCATCGCTCAACTGCTCGAAATTGCGGGGGCTGGTCGGCGCCACCATGATGAAGCCGTCGCTCGTGCGCAGGGGCGAGTAGAGCGGCCGCCGCGCGCCACCGGGAAATTGCGCTTCCTGCGCCTCGAACACCAGCATGCCGACCATCGCCTCCAGCATCGACAGGTCGATATGCTGCCCCTGACCGGTCTTTTCCCGCTGATAGAGCGCCGCCTGGATCGCGCCGAAGGCATGGGTGCCACCCAGCACATCGGCAACGAAAACGCCACCGGTAGCCGGGCGATCGGCACCATCCTGATAATGGAGATTGACCATGTCGAAACCGCTGGCCGCGTGGATCACCGGCGCATAGGCCGGATGATGCGCTTTCGGCCCCTCCTGCCCATAGCCGGAGATCGAACAATAGATGAGGCGCGGATTGATCGCCGATAGCGTCGCATAATCCAGCCCGAAACGCTGCATCACGCCAGGTCGGAAATTTTCCACAACCACGTCGAACCGCTTGACCAGATCCAGGATGAGCGCGCGAACCTCCGGGGATTTGAGGTTGCAGGCGATCGAGCGCTTGCCCGCGTTCAGATGACCGAAATAGGCACTATGCCCATCGCGCACCGGTGGTCGCGCCCGCACCTGATCGCCTTCCAGCGATTCGATCTTCACCACATCCGCGCCCAGATCGGCCAGCATCCGCGTTGCGAACGGGCCAGCCATCACGCTGGTAAAATCCAGCACGCGCACGTCGGCCAGCGCATCGCCCCTGGTCGCTGCCTGTTCTTCAGCCATGCCTCATCCCCGATAGAACCAAAATGTTGAATGGTCCTACCTATTGCATGACAGTGATGAGCGGTCAATCTAGGCGGGTGCCTTGCCCCGCGCCTTCGCTGCCTTGGCCGGCATGTTTTGCGCCTTGAGCGTCTTGCGGACATGGCGATGCACCCGTTCCAGATGCTTGCGCATCTCCGCTGCGGCGGCATCGGCATCGCGCGCCCGCAAATGGCGAACCAGCTTGAAGCGGGATTCGATCAACGTCTCCTGCAACGTTTCATAATCCGGCCCTTGCACGAATTCATGCAGGATGGCGGACAGCGAATCCACGAAGATGCCGAACATCCGATTCTTCGTCGCGCGCGCCAGCACACGATAATAGGCCGCCGCACATTCGTAGCGCGCCTCTACGTCGCTTTCCTGCCGCGTCCGCTCGGCAATCGCCTCCAGTTCGGCCAGATCGGCGTCGCTCGCCCGCTCGCAGGCCAGCCGGACGATGATATCCTGCGTCGCCAACCGCGCCTCGGTCAGTTCGTCCAGCGATATATTGCCCAGATGCACATAGTCCTGCATCGCCTGCACGATCCGGTCGGGTTCGGCCGACTGGATGAAAGACCCGCCCTTCACGCCCTTCACGTTACGGATGATCCCCGCGACCTCCAGACTGCGCAACGCTTCCCGCAGGGCGCTGCGACTTACCTGAAACTCCGCCGCCAATTCGCGCTCCGCCGGCAGTTTGTCGCCGGTCTTCAATGTGCCCGCCGCCAATTGCGCACGGATCTGCTCGCATATGACCTCGAAGGCGCGTTGCGTCCTGATCGGCGCGAAGTTGGGGATGGCGGACGGCGTTTTCATGTCGGGCGAACCTATAAAGCGAAAATGCACGCTAACCTGCTGCATCGCATCGGGCAATGGTTCGACCAGCATGCTTGACACAGGCACATAAAATTATAATGGTCCGACCATTAAAGGAGGATGTTGAGATGAAGATCCTTGTGCCCGTGAAGCGGGTTATCGATTATAATGTGAAGCCGCGGGTTAAGGCGGATGGTACGGGCGTCGATCTGGCGAACGTGAAGATGAGCATGAACCCGTTCGACGAGATCGCGGTCGAAGAAGCCATCCGCCTGAAGGAAAAGGGCGTGGCGACCGAGGTCGTGGCGGTGTCGATCGGCGTCGCCAAGGCGCAGGATACGCTGCGCACGGCGCTCGCCATGGGCGCGGACCGGGCGATCCTGATCCAGACGGATGACGAGGTCGAGCCGCTGGGCGTCGCCAAGCTGCTCGCCAAGGTGCAGGAAGAAGAAGGCGCTGGCCTCATCATCCTGGGCAAGCAGGCGATCGACGATGACAGCAACCAGACCGGCCAGATGCTGGCCGCGCTGCTGAACCTGCCGCAGGGTACGTTCGCCAGCAAGGTCGAGGTTGTCGATGGCAGCGTCAACGTGACCCGTGAAGTCGATGGCGGACTGGAAACGGTGAAGCTGAACACCCCGGCGATC
>Ga0180008_1000966_pt1 | contig 20035 bp, 17 predicted proteins | sample MM_PW_MetaG_FD_121121 | JGI IMG/M metagenome (GOLD analysis project Ga0180008, IMG submission 121121) | Groundwater microbial communities from the Aspo Hard Rock Laboratory (HRL) deep subsurface site, Sweden - MM_PW_MetaG | ecosystem: Environmental > Aquatic > Deep subsurface > Groundwater...
ATGGCCGCCCTTGCCACACCAATGATCGAGGAGGCACAGCCGCTACAGATTACACCCAAGGCCGCCTGAAAATGCAGCCCAGTGGCCACACCCGATTTTACACCACATTGACGGACGCGACCCGCCATTCCCATGCGACAGGCTGAGAGGCAGCTCTTGCCATATGCCGAAGTTCAGCGCTTGTCCCCACGGCTTGGCGTTACGACTGAAGCCGGCTGTAAGGAGAATGGCAGGTTCCGGGCATGACCGCCCGATGGCTGCCCTTTCCTGAGTTCCCAGCGCCTATCAAACATGACTTTCATAATTTTGGAAAGACTCCCGACGAACTGGGGGATGCGTGGGCCGAAGGTCGAGTTCACCTGTCGCTGGAAGTGCAGGTCAACGGTCAATGGTTCGGCCATCCCCATGGCCGCGAAATGGCATTCGGCTTCGATGACCTCATCGCACACGCCGCACGGACCCGCGATCTGGTCGCTGGCACCATCATCGGTTCCGGCACCGTGTCCAACACCGACTATGCCAGCGTCGGATCATCTTGCATATCCGAACGCAGAGCGATCGAGATGATTGCGGGCGGGAAGCCGGAAACGCCCTTTCTCCATTTTGGCGACAGGGTGCGAATGGCGGCGCTGGGACGGGACGGATCGCCGTTTGGGAATATCGACCAACGCGTCATCGCCGCAATCTGAACGACAATAAGGAGGAGAGACGTGGCAGGAATCCGTGCAAAAATCCGTATGGGCATGGTCGGTGGCGGGCCCAGCGCTTTTATCGGTCCGGTCCATCGGATCGCAGCGGAACTGGACGGGCATATCGTATTGGTTGCAGGCGCGTTCAGCAGCAGTGCCGAACGTTCGCGCGAGGCGGGCGCGCAATATCGCATCGATGCAGCCCGTGCCTATCCCGACCTGAACGCCATGCTGGCGAACGAGACGCGGCGGGACGACGGCATCGATTTCCTGTCCATCGTCACGCCCAATCACATGCACCTGCCTGCCGCCATCGCCGCGCTGAACGTCCGCGTGCCGGTGATGAGCGACAAGCCCGCCACCGCCACGCTGGACGAAGCATTGGAGCTGCGCGGCGTCGGGCACGCCCTATGCGCTGACCTATACCTATTCCGGTTATCCGCTGGTGCGCGAAGCGCGAGCGCGCATCACCGCCGGGGAAATTGGCAAGGTTCGCAAGGTCGTGGTGGAATATCCGCAGGGCTGGCTGGCAGGCGAAGCGAGCGGCAAGCAGGCCGAATGGCGGGTCGATCCGGCACGTTCGGGCTTGGGCGGATGCATCGGCGACATCGGCGTCCACGCCTTTCATCTGGCGGAGTTCGTCACCGGCCTGACCGTCACGGCATTGCTGGCGGATCTGGCCGCTGTGGTGCCGGGGCGCGCACTGGACGATGACTGCACCATATTGTTGCGGTTCGACACCGGCGCGCGCGGCGTGCTGATGGCATCGCAGATTTCGGTTGGCGAACGCAATGGCCTACGCATTCGCATCTATGGCGAACATGGCGGCATCGACTGGCGGCAGGAATCGCCCAACGTGCTGACGCTGCATCATGGCGACGGGCGCACGGAGATTATTCAGGCGGGCGACGCCGCGCTTGGCCCCGATGCGTGCGCCGCGACGCGCATGCCCGGTGGCCACCCGGAAGGCTATCTGGAAGCCTTCGCCAACCTCTACAGCGATTTCGCCCGGATGCTGCGCGGCGAACCTGCCCCGTTGCTGCCCGGCATAGACGATGGCGTCCGGTCCATGGCATTCATCGCCACCGCCGTCGACGCCAGCGCTCGCCGCGCAGGCTGGACGCCGCTCATCATCCCTGAAGCATAAATGCCCGGCCATTTCGTGGCCCAGTTTGCAGGGAAAGTGGGGCCATTCAACAGCCTTTACATCATCGCCCAGTGGATCGCGGGTCTGAGTGCAGATACCAAGCTGGGACGTGCGCCTACCCCAGTGCAGCAGACGGGTTCCAACGTCGCTCAAACTTGCCCGACCATATCAACCTTCCCCGCAAGGGTTGACGGGTCGGCCTGCACATCGTCCTTGTCGAGGATTGCTCAGAGTTCACTCATGTTACGGCCTGTCCGCTTACACGGTCGCCTACGTGACCGTCATCCAAGGGCTTCAGACATTTCGTCACCTCCACGCCTGCCCCGGTTGCTTCCGGCTGGAGCATCGCGGGTGGACCTTTCATCCACTAGAAAGTGTCGCCTTTGCGCAAAGAAAGCGGGTATCGCGATTTGGGCTTTGGACAGTCCGACCCTTTTCGGGCACTCAGCCGCCGATTTGTCTCTGTCGACTGCAGACCGACAGATCGGGTGCCTTAATCTAGGAAGGGTGCATTTCGGACGCCTTGTAGCGAAAAAGCATTCCGCGGCGACCAATCCCAGTCATCGAATATTGCTCTCTCATCTGCTCCGACCCGCGAAAAACGGGAGCTTGCTTGTCGTAATGGCTCCGCCCCTCATCATCGACGACCGGCGGTCGCTTATTTAGGCGACCTTTGCGGCCTCTCGCGCGGCACGCTTTTCTTCTTCGGTCCAGACTTTGCGGACGCGCTCTTTGGGCTGTTTAATCTGTTTGGCCGGACCGCCGCCCAGCACAGGCGCGCGCTTGGTAGAGTGCCGTGCCGCTTCGCAATGCCAGTGATGATCGTCCTTCACCGGCAGCGTACGTCCGATCGTGCGCTCCACATCATGCAGCCAGGCGCGCTGCTCGGCATCGCATAAGGTGACTGCAATTCCGCTGCGTCCGGCACGACCTGTCCGGCCGATGCGGTGGACATAGGCTTCCGGGAGGCTCGGCAGATCGTGATTGAACACATGCGTCACGGTATCGACATCGATGCCGCGCGCCGCGATATCCGTCGCGACAAGGACCTGCACGTCCCCCGCACGAAAGGCGTCAAGCGCGCGCTCCCGCTGACCTTGGGACTTGTTTCCGTGCAACGCTTCGGCGGTGATGCCAGCCTCGCTGATGAAGGTGCAGACTTCGTTGGCGATGTTTTTCTGCAATGTGAAAACGACCGCCTGACCCATGTCCGGCGTGCGCAACAGATCAAGCAACGCGGCTTTCTTGTTGCTTGCATCAAGGAACATCACTGACTGGTCGATCCGGTCCACGGTGGTGGACGGCGGGGCGATTTCGACATTGACCGGATCGGTCAGCAGGCTATCGGCCAGCGCCGTGATGGACTTGGGCATCGTGGCGGAAAACAGCAATGTGTGCCGATCCCTGGGCAGCTTTGCGACGATGCGTTCGATCGGCTTGGCAAAGCCCATGTCCAGCATCTGGTCAGCCTCGTCGAGCACCAGCGCCTCAAGCGCGGACAAGTCGCAAAGGCCCTGCTCTACCAGATCCAGCAAACGACCCGGCGCCGCCACGATGATGTCCACGCCGGCCTTGAGCGCGTTGACCTGATGGAGCTGACTGACACCGCCGAAGATCGTCGTGACGCTGGGCTTCAGATGGCGCCCGAAGCTCTCGAAGCCAGCGGCGATCTGGGACACCAGTTCGCGCGTCGGCGCCAGAACCAGAACGCGGGCACCGCCCCTGGGTGCCGGGCGGGGATCAGCGGCAAGGCGATGCAACAGCGGCAGCGCGAAAGCCGCAGTTTTACCCGTGCCGGTCTGCGCCATGCCCAGCATGTCGCGTCCCTGCAACAGCAGCGGGATGGACTGGGCCTGGATCGGCGTGGGGCTGACATAGCCTTCCTCCGTGAGCGCCTGCAGCAAAAGCGGGGCAAGATCGAGATCGGCGAAAGTCGTGGTCATGGTCACAGGGCGCCTCCAGCGCGGAGCAAGGCTGCGCCTGAAAAGGCTTAGCTTGGGGAAGTGCGCGCTGTTAAGTTCGATGCTGCACTGCGTCAATGCGGAAAGCACGGGCCGCGGCGCTCACGGAACCTCCTACCCGTTCTGTCGCCGTCGGCGACCAAGAGATTATGGCACTGTCGGCATTTCACAGCGAACCTTCCGGCCAAATGCGATGTAAGCTGACGGGTTAGGTCAGCGCTAAAGGTCGAGGTATTCTGTAGGGCCTTCACGGTCGATCTGAGCGAACTCGGCCGAATGCCGTCAGTCCAAACCAGCGTCAGACTGCAGCTTGATCCCAAATCCGCATTAACGACGTAATCGCTGCGTCGATCTGCGATAAAGGGACGCCGTCTCTGGCCTCCACTGATATACCGCTCAGGAAGGTGCTAAACATCCGTGCCATTGCGACAGTGTCAGTAGCTGGTGAAAACGCTCCGTCAGTTTTTGCTCTCTCAACATGCCGTTCGATCCCTTGGCGGTTACGTTGACGCTCCTGCACCAGGATCGCTTCCACCTGCCGATTTTCTGGCGAGCAGTTGCTGGCGCCAAGCATGATCAAGCAGCCTGAGGGATGCGATTGCGCCGTTTGCATAGCGGCCGATTTGCGCAATGCCGTCTCGATCGCATTGCGCGGAGCAAGCGTATCGTCCTTGAGACTGGCGGTCACCTGACCATAGGATCCGATGTAACGGTCCACGACGTCTTGGAACAGCGTCTCCTTGGACGTGAAAGCCGCGTAGAAGCTGGCCGACGATAGCCCGCCCATGCTGGACCTGAGCTGCGACAAGGATGTCGGCTCATAACCTTGGGCCCAGAAGAGCATCATCGCCGCATCGATGGCGGCGTCTCGGTCAAAAGTGCGCGGGCGTCCTGTGCGTGGCATGCCATCCTCATTTATGGATCAATCATTCTATAAATCATTGCCATCCGACTGTCACCCGCGTATTTGTGGATCGATCAATCCATAAATGTGAAGGTTTCCATGCCGAACGAAGAATGCAACCGGCAAAGCGGTCCCATGCCAGTTTCCGCACTTCTAGCGCTAGCGATGACTGGCTTCATCTGCATCGCCACTGAAACCCTGCCGGCCGGACTGCTGCCGCAAATTTCCTCGAGCATGGACATTTCATCAGCGCTCGCGGGCCAAACTGTTACGGCTTATGCAATCGGTTCGCTGATCGCTGCCATTCCTCTCAGCATCGCGACGCAGGCGTGGCGTCGGCGCACCGTGTTGTTGCTGACGATTGCCGGTTTCCTCGTCTTCAACTCGATCACTGCACTTTCACATAACATTATGCTCACGATGACAGCCCGCTTCCTGGCCGGCATGTCGGCGGGCCTGGCCTGGAGCCTGCTGGCAGGATATGCGCGCCGGATGGTCGCACCCGAACAACAGGGCAGAGCGATGGCGATTGCCATGGTTGGAACGCCTGTAGCCTTGTCACTCGGTGTTCCCTTCGGAACCTGGCTGGGTGCCGCAGTCGGATGGCGTTCTGCTTTTGGTGTCATGTCACTGCTCACGATCGTGCTGATCCTGTGGGTGCTGGCGAAGGTTCCCGATTATCCCGGTCAGGCCCGCAGTGCGCGAATGCCGCTTTACCGCGTTCTCACGACACCGGGGGTCCGTCCCGTCCTAGGGGTAGTCGTCAGCTGGATGCTCGCGCACAACATCCTTTATACCTATGTGGCGCCGTTCGTGACGCCTGCTGGTCTGGCAGACCGTGTGGACCTCGTCCTGCTCACATTTGGCATGACAGCCTTGGTCGGAATATGGCTGACTGGGAAGTTGATAGACCATTTTCTGCGTTCGACCGTGCTGGCCAGTCTTGCCCTGTTCGCACTGGTTACTGTGACGCTTGTGCTGGGCGCTAGGTCCGTTATCGTCATCTACGCCTGCACTGCGATCTGGGGGCTAACTTTTGGCGGCGCGGCAACTTTGCTCCAGACCGCCCTTGCAGATGCTGCCGGCGACAGCGCGGACACGGCTCTGTCGATGAATGTCGTTGCCTGGAACGGTGCGATCGCAGCGGGCGGCCTTGCTGGCGGTTTTATGCTTGAGACTTGGGGTGTTGCAGCATTTCCCTGGGCCATGCTCGCGTTGATATGCGTTGGCTTCACGGTGGCATGGTCATCGCGTGCGCACGGCTTTCCCGCAGGGAGCCGCACGGGAGACATGGCAGTCATGGGACATTGATTTAACTCGGCAGCATGGGGGTCCTCGCCTCGACTTTCGGCCTCCCATGTTTGAGCGAGCGAAGCAGCGGGAATGACAGCTTCGCCCCACGAAACGGCTTGGCGCATTGGCGAAACCGACCCTTATGAAACGCTCAGCCACCCTTTTTTCATTCCTAGCTGCGGACAGTTCCTTTTCCATCATCAAAGCTCTCGACCCATCTAAGCCGTTCGGCGGGGCAATTTCCGCTACCCAAATGCAGACCGTCCGTAATTTTGGCAGCAGTCGACCGGTTTATGCTGCTCCGCGCTCTACCATCGATGGCGGTTCCAAACATCAAAATCGCCTTATTCGATTTATCGTGAAGCATATGGCTGAAAGATAAGGCGAACCAGCCGCACCTCTCATCTCGATGTATCTAAACTGTCATTCAACGCCTTTACTAGGCCGCCCCTATGACGCTTCCTCAGCACAGGGCGGCCTGGCTTGGCCGTCATATATTCCCGCATGAAGCGGCTGTGCGGCAATGGCTTGCTCGGCGCCCATCGGGCTGGGGCATGGATGTCGATGATATCATTCAGGAAAGCTACGCCATCCTCGCGGGGCTGGAGCGCATCGATCACATTGTTTCGCCACGCAATTATTTTTTCGAGGTCGCCAAGTCAGTCGTGCTGCGCTCCCTACGGCGCTCCCGCGTGGTGATGATCGATGCGCCAGCGCATGCCGAGATCCTGGAAGTGCCTGAGCCTGCTCCCGATCAGGAAAGGCTGCTCTCTGACCGGCAGGAATTGGAGCAGGTTGCCGCGTTCATCGACCGGTTACCCGACCGGTGCCGAGAGGTGTTCGTGCTGAGAAAATTGCGCGGCTTTTCTCAAAAGGATGTGGCGCGTGATCTAGGCATCGCGGAAAGCACTGTCGAGAAACATATGGTCAAGGCGCTCGCCAGCCTGACAAATGCATTCGGGCGTGGCGGAAATCGACGCGATCGGTCATCTAGGGACGGTGAGCGAGATTTTGAAACAGAGCGCCGGGATGCCCAGGGCTGAAGCAAACGCACGCGATGAATGCGCAGCGCACTGGGCCCTTCGCGTCAATTCCGGGCTGATCTCACGGGACGAAGAAGCGGAACTGGACGCATGGACGAGTGAGGATGCCCGTAACTTGGGCGCATTCGCACGGGCCATGGCAGCCAATGCCTATTTCGACCGCGCGGCTGCACTGGGTGTTGCCTATCCACCCAAGGAAGAACGCTCTGCACAGAGCCCCGACTTATGGGCTCTGGATGAGCACCGGGCGTATAGCAGCAAACCGCTGGGTGTGTCTCGGCGCGGGTGGATCGGCGGCGGCCTGGGTGCGATGGCGGCCGCGCTGGTCGGTGGTATCGGGCTAAAGCATTGGCTGGGAGCAGAAAGCTATGCGGCGCCCTTGGGCAATGTGCAGCGATCGGCGCTGCGCGATGGATCGGCAGTAACGCTTAACAGCAGTGCCGAAATCAAGGTTGCCTTCAAGGATGCTCTTCGCCAGGTCAGCTTGGTCACGGGCGAAGCCAATTTCGACGTCGCCAAGGATGCCGCTCGTCCCTTCATCGTCGATGCAGGCCCGGTGCAGATACGCGTTGTCGGCACGAGCTTCCTGGTACGTCTCGACGATGACGATCGTGGATCGATCACAGTGCGCGAAGGTATTGTCGAGGTCCATAATGGCGCTGACAATCCGGTCCGTCTCATCGCGGGCGATCATCTGTCCTTTGCACGGCAAACCATGAAGCAGGAGCGACTGACCATGGCCGATGTCGATCGCATGGGATTGTGGCAACGCGGCGAAATGGACCTGACCGGCATGACGTTGGCGGATGCGGCCAGCGAGTTTGCCCGCTATTCCGACATGAAGATCATGATTGATGATCCAGCTGTCTCAGCTTTGAAGGTTGCCGGCGTCTATTCCACCAGCGATCCGGCAGGCTTCGCGCGCGCCGCCGCCTTGGCGCAAGGCCTCAAAGTGGCGGTTTCCGTGGATAAAATCACACTCTCAAGATAATCTGCAAAAAAGTTGCTGTCTGAGTGGAGGATCGGCATCCAGACGGCATCTAGTCTGCGAACCCGGCCTTCAAGGTCGAACAGCGGGGACAGATTTTTCATGAACGCCAGATATTTTTCCGGCTGCAGCATCATTGCTGCGGCCGTTGCCGTCGCGACACCAGCCCATGCGCAGCAGCGTGCTTTCGACATCCCGGCACAGCCCTTGCCGACCGCGATCGCAACGCTGGGCAAGCAGGCACGGCTGCAAATCGTCGCACCCGGTGAAGGGCTGGAAACCGTTCGCAGCCGGTCGGTAAAGGGCATGATGGATGCGCGCGCAGCCCTCAAACAGTTGATCGCCGGAACCGGCCTGGAAATCGCAGCCGACGACGGCGCGCGGATCGTCCTGCGCCGTGCCACGCAATCGCGTCCAACCGCCAGGCCGACCGCCCAGCATGCCGACCCTGAAGATGCGATAGTCGTCACCGGCTTTCGCGCGAGCATGAACATCGCCCGCGAGATCAAGCGCAAGTCTGACGCAATTGTCGACAGCATCGCGGCTGAGGATATCGGCCAGCTTCCCGACAATAGCGCGACCGAGGCACTGGCCCGACTGCCCGGCGTCCAGATCTTCCGCAATCGCGGCGAGGGCCAGTCGATCACCATCCGCGGCATTTCCCAGGTTGTGACGATGATCAACGGCCAAGAAGCCTATACCGGATCGTCTCGCCGAACGCTGCTCAACAGCTATCCCGCCGGCCTAATCCGGTCGATGGAAGTCTACAAGGCGCTGACCCCGGACCTGATCGAGGGCGGCATCGGCGGCGCGGTGGACGTGCAGCTTCGCCAGCCGCTCGACTTCAAGAAGGGGATGACGGTCGCCGCCACGCTGCGGGGCAGCTATGACGACCAGGCGAAGAAGGCCTTCGACAACGCCGACCTGCTTGTCGCTGGCAACTGGGATACAGGCGCAGGCGAAATCGGCGTCATGGTCAATGCCTCCTATCTGAAGCGCGACTATTATGAATCCTATCGCGAAAGCCTCCAACCGCAGACTAATGCGGCAGGCCAGACATTCCCGACTGGCATCCTGCTTAAAAATCCCAAGGGAAGCTATGAGCGTCCCGTGTTCACAGGGGAGGTGCAATGGCGGCCGGCGTATAATTTCGGCCTCCATCTTCGTGCCACCAACGTTACCGACGACAATGAATATACCGACACCGACCTGCAGACCAACATGGCGCTGACCACAGCGCTCACTAATGTCGAGCTAGTCCCTGGCACTGGCATCGTGAAGAGCGCGACCTTTACAGCGACGGCGGATTCCGGGCCTCGTTCCAATCACACCCGGCAATTGCTCGACACGACGCAGGTTGAACTCGGTGCGGATTTCACCTCCGGCATCGCGACGCTCACGACCAATGCCGTCTACACGACATCGAAAATCGAAACCGATCAGCAACTCATGCTGCTTTCTTTCAACAAAGCGCCGGTGATCGATGCGGTGTTCCAGAGCGACAGCAAATATGGCGGTCTGTCCTACACCTATCGCAACATCGACCTCTCAGACATCAACCAGTTTCACGTCCGGGCCTATTCCGACACACGCACGCGGCAGAAAGGCGAGGGCCTGCAATGGCGAACTGACCTCAACCTCGACACCGGCACCGGTTTCTTCCGTTCGGTCAAGACCGGTGTCCGCTATGCCCGGCGCAGCGCCGATTTTCAGACAGGCACCGGGCTTGCCAATCTCAACGCGCTGAACTTGCGCATGTCCGCCTTCCCCGGCGGCAGCACTCCCGTCAGTCTTACGCGCGGCGTCTCGGCGGATGATGCCATGCTTCCCGGTGGCTGGGTTGGTTACGACGCAAACTGGCTCGCCAGCATGAGCAATGTGAAGAGCCTCAACGCCTATGTGGACTCGCTGCAAGCCACCAAGCTCTACACAGATGACGGACGACCGGCCTTTGCGCCGCAATCGGCATTCAATGGCAAGGAAACCAGCTATGCCGCCTATGGCCAGGTCAAATATGGCTTCGACCTTGGCGGCGTGGCGATAGACGGCGTCGCTGGCGCGCGCCTCGTCAACACGGTGCTGGACATAAACGGTACGCAATATGCCGTTTCCCGATCACCGACGTCCGGCGGCAATGTGACCACATACACACCCGTTCATGCTCGGCAGAATTATCTGGATTTTGATCCCAGCTTCAGCGCGGTGGCGCATTTCAGTTCCGCGCTTCAACTGCGCCTCGCCTGGACAAAGACCTTCAGCCGCCCCGACTTTTCACAACTCAACCCCAGCCAGACCTTCTCGCAGGTTCTCGCTGGATCTGGCGCCTATACAGGTCGGGTGACGACCGGCAATCCGAACCTTCTGCCGATCCGTTCGACCAATTGGGACGCGTCGCTGGAATATTATTATGGTCGGGCCGGCGCCGCAAGCATCGCCCTATTCCAGCGCGACGTGAAAAACTACATCGTCAACACGATCGAGAAGGATGACAGCATTCCCGGTGCGCTGGGCATCGTCGATGTGACCCGACCGATCAACGCCGGCGACGGCACGATCAAGGGCATCGAAGCCAGCGTCAGCACCTTCTTCGACTTCGCGCCGGGCATGCTGCGCAATTTCGGTGCCTCGGCCAACTATAGCTTTACGGACTCCAAGCAGGAACTGCCTGCCACGGACGCGACGGCGGCCTTCACGGGCCAAACCGCTGGCATATCCAAGCATGCCTATAATCTCGCACTTTTCTACGATGACGGTAAGTTTCGCGCAAAGATTGCCTATAGCTGGCGCGGTCGATTCGCCCTTGCCTATAATCTGACCGATCCAACCAAAAATCTGAACTGGTATCCGATCGAACGGTTGGCGGCTTCTGCAACCTATAATTTCAGCCGCAACCTGTCGCTGACGATCGACGGAACCAACCTGACCAACCGGCCGCAGCGGGCCTATTGGGGATCGGAAGATTTCCATGACCGCGTCTATTTTGAAGGGCGGACCTATTCGGCTGCCATGCGCTTCAAATTCTGAGAGCCCGGCATAATGAGGCATATATTTTTGGCGCCTGTCCTCGTCGCGATCGCGGCGAGCGGTCCGGCTTCGACCGCTCCAGCGCCTGCCAATAGCGGGCCATGGGGCGGTGCCTGGGGCTACGCCACCTCGCCCGCGACCAAGACGGTACGCGATATTTTGCCTGCCGGCACTTACCGCTATCGCTTGCGTTCCAGCCAGTCAGGCGACGGCCTTCGCTTTGTTTTCACCAATCCGGACGGTGCTATCCCGTTGGAAATCGTTCGCGTGACGGTTGCACATGCGGCCACAGAGGAGGGTTTCGGGCTCGATGCGGCGACTGAACGTCCGGTCCTTTTCGACGCGGGTTCCAACACCCATCTGCCAGCAGGGATAAGCCGGGCCAGCCATGTGGTCGATTACGGCGTTCAGACAGGCGACGACCTCATCCTGACGATCGACACCAGCGCGCCCAGCACGACGGTCGGCGGCAATGCCGGTTTCCCCGTCGCGTTCAGCGAAGCCGCGATGCCTGCGGACGGCGCGGGTCTGGAACCGCGCAAACTGCGCCCCGTCATCACCCATATGATCGTACGCAATCCATCGGCGCCCTGCACAATCGTCACCATGGGGGACTCGATCACGGAAGGCGCCCGAGGCACAAGGACGGGCTGGCGCGGCTGGCCAGGCGTGCTGGCGCGCAGGCTTGCCGAAAAGAGGGGCGCACATTGCGGCGTCGTCAATATGGGGATCAGCGGCAATCGCCTGCTGCGTGATGGGCGCGGAACTGCGGCGGTCGATCGCTTCGACCGGGATATCGCCTCTGTGCCCGGCGTCACCCATCTGATCCTGTTAGAAGGGATCAACGACATCTGGCGCAGTAGCACGCCCGGCGAACCGGCGGTGGGTGCCGCCGATCTGATCGCCGGCTATCGCCGGATTATAGATATGGCCCATGCGCGCGGCATCCGCGTGATCGGGGGCACGATGACGCCGGGTTGGGGCTCCAAATATCTCTCGCGGGATATGGAGCAGGTGCGCCAAAAAGCAAATCAGTGGATCCGCAAGGGTGGCGGATTTGACGCCGTGATCGATTTCGAGGCGGCGCTGAGGGACGGAGAAAGTCCGCCTGCGATCAGAAAATCCTTCGATTCCGGGGACAAGCTGCACCCTGGCGACAACGGTTATGAAGCGATGGGTCGCGCCGTGCCTCTTTCCCTGTTCCAGCCGCCACCCTCCTGAAGATCCGACAGACCGTCGGTCTGCCATTGGGCGACAGATGGCACATCGCTACAAAAGGAATCCCATGAAGTTCCACATTCTACTCGCCACCGCCCTTGCCGGTACGATGGCGTTGTCGCCGGCTGCTCCGGCGTTCGCCTGGGGACATCTGGCCCATGCGGTGATCGATCGTGCCGCGATCGAGGCTTTGCCGCAGGACGGCCCCGTCTTTCTGCGCGACTATCTGGACTATATCACTGCCTCCGCCACCCTGCCTGATAAATGGCGGTCCTCGAGCGAACCCTTCGCCAAGATCGAGGAAGATCCCAACCATGGCTGGTTCCGAGAGCAGTTCGATTTCCTAAAGCCCCTGCCACGTTCGCGCCACGCCTTCATCCTCGCCCTATATCGCGAACATCTGAGGATCAAGGATAGCGACCCTGCGGCCGCTGCACGCATGAATGTCCGCTGGACCGGCACCTTGCCCTATGCCGCCATGGAACAATATGGCCAGATGGTCGCTGAAATGCGGCTGTTGCGCGCAGCACGGGTAAAAGGCGATGCTAAGCAGGCCATCATCCTCGAACAGAATATTGCGCATACGGTTGTGCGTCTTGGTCACTACATTGGCGATGGCGCCGAGCCGCTGCATGACTCGGTCAACAGCGACGGCTGGCGCGGCGCAAATCCCAAAGGCTTCACGCGCGACGGCAAAATCCACAGCCTATTCGAATCGCAATATGTGAGCGCCATCGGCCTTACGGTAGATGATATCCGCTCCCTAATGCCGACTACCGCTCCTTTGCCTGGCGACTTGTTCGATCATGTAATCGGATTTCTCAACCGAAGCGGCGACCAGATGGAGCATGTCTACGTCCTGGAGAAACGAGGTGCGCTCGACAATCCCAAGGACAAGGACGCCCGCCGCCTAGTCTATAAAACTGCCAGCGCCGGGGCAACGATGCTGCGGGACATGATCGACCGCGCGTGGCGCGAGGCAGCAACAACGAGGCCTGAAGTGGTTGATCCGCTGGATCCGAACAATGAAGATTTCGACCCGGAAACCGGATCAGCTCCTCCGCCAAAGGCGCGCTGAGCGCCTTCTCAAAATCACATCATGGAGTATGCTATGGCCAGCCTGTTCAAACAGCTCTGTGCGATGATCTTCGCATCCCCCTTACTCATCGTCTCCGCACAGCAGCCAGCAGCTGCTTGGACCCGCACCGGTCACGCCGCAATCGGCTTTGTCACGGAAGCGAAGCTCAAGACCGACAATTGGGTAGTCTGGAAAAAGCTCGCAGCCCTGCTGGGCGCAGCCAATCTCTATGACGAGGATATCGCAGGCTGGGCAGACGATATGCGGGCGAACTATCCCGATGTAGCTCATTCAGTGCGCATTCCCGTACTCGGCGCGATACCTGCAGCGTCAGACCCCGCCTGCTTTCCCAGTCAGCCCAATGTCATGTGCGCGGACAAGGCGATCGCTTATTATTCCGCGATACTCAAGAATGAGGCTAACGCGCCGGCACAGCGTCTGGAGGCGCTCAAGTTCATCCTCCATCTGGTAGGCGATCTCCATCAGCCGCTGCACGGAGCAGAGCCGGGCGGATATAATGAGGTGCTCATTGCAGGCGGGGTCCTCGCCCCGACAAACCAGAATGGTACATGGGTCTATCCAACCATCCACGGGGTCTGGGACTATTCCATCGTGAAGCGTCACGGCAAGACAGCGATCGGACTGGGGCAGGAACTTTGGACCAACACGGTCAATCCGCCAGTAGGGTTCACCCCGCGAGACTGGGCCGTCGAGAGCCGGAACCTGGCAAAGCAGCACCTCTTCCTCGATCCTGCCAACCCCAGCGCCAACGATGCCAACAAGGTGACGATATGTGGCGGACGCACGGGAACTGCTTGCCCGTCCAATCCGGAAACCCTGCCAGCGGATTATGAAACCAGGCAATATGCCTTGGCAGTCTATCGGATGAAGCAAGCTGGCCTGCGGCTAGCCGAGCTTCTGGTGAACTTGCTCACGCCTTAAGCTGGCTGTGTACCCGCAATTTCATGAGCGCCGGGTGCGGAAAATTCGCGTCCGGTGCATCCAGCCGACGCCATCGGCTTTCTTGATGATGGGATCGGCGGGGAGAAACGATTGGATAAGAGTATCGGTGAGCACGGATCAGGACCCCTGAAAACCGTGCGCAGGGCTTAAAATCCTGAAGCTCGAACCAACAGACTTACCAACAAATCTCATGGTAACCACCTGGGCGTGATGATCCTGTGTAAGATCATGGTTCGGCCGATGTGCTGGGTTGTGCGTGGGGTATTGGTCCCTGCTTTTGGCGGGACGGCGCAAAGCCTAGGGTCACTATGTTTGCGAAGTGTTATGCGTTGGTTGCGGGAGTAGGATTATAAATTATTGCGCAGGTCTTTGAAATTAAGTAAATCTACAAAAATTGTAATGAGAAAAGTTCAACTATTTAACCAACAACCAAATTGAACCTCTTGAGACAAATTGAACCATTGTGAAATCAATGTCAATTACATTATCTAATCTCGCACATGACCGAATGGTCACACGTAGAAATCCGTAAAACACCTTCGGAATTGATTATTTTTGGCCAATCAGCGAACGGTGTTCAATCGTTCTATCATTTGCCTACTTGCCTTAAAAAAAGGTCGGTTTTTGGCTTCAACCGCCACCGGCTCGCCAGTCCTGGGGTTGCGGCCTGCACGCGCTCCATAGCTTCTCACCGAAAAGATTCCGAAGCCGCGTAGTTCTACGCGGCCACCAGAATTGAGCTGGCCCACGATCGCTCCGAAGAATGCCTCGACGATCGTCTCGACCTCACTTTGGGTCAGCCCCGGATTTTCCTCAGCGATCCTATCAATCAAATCAGATCGTACCATATGCTTTCCTGCCCCGTTAGGTCGGGGCACACTGGCAGAGATGCTAAAGCCCGGAAAGAGGCGTTTCTATCGTGCCCTTTGCACGACACGCCCTGTGCAACATATAAGGTCCAATGATGCTACCGTGTACCTGCCTTGCCAGCCCTGCGCAGAAGGAGCAACCGCCGCCGAGCTGCCGGGGACAAACTTGCAATTGTTACCCTATCAGACTGTCCGCGAGTGGCCGTAACAATCTTGTCACCGCGTTCAGTCGAATCGACAGGCTTTATTTTGAATTGCCGGCGCAATCGCTTCAGACGAGTAGATCTAGGCGCTGACAATTTGCATATCCCTTTACTGCAAGGCCCGACGTAGCGTGCCGCATGACCGCTGGCTGCGAATGCTTCCGATCCGCAAAAATATCTGACTGTTCCGCTCGTCAGTTCGTTTGTCCGCCAGGCACCTCTCGGCTCCGACGGCCGCGCACCATGATCGCTGGCGGCCACCGGTTCGGGGCCTATCATTGTTGCGCACTGGAGAAGGTTCTTTTTCAAGACCCAGCGCGTGATGAAGCTGCATCAGCCTATCTGCTCGCACAGGATTTGGAAGCGCCAAAAAATCCGGACGAGGAAATGTCGACGCAACCGTATCGATTATCTCGCCCCGGTACTGCCAAAGACGTCCCTGCCGAACCGCGCGCGCAGGTGCTCGGCGACGCGAAGGCTATAGCGCCTCTGCCGCCAGGCAGTCGGGCTATGATAAATCCCTACCGCCTTCCAGAAGTCATTGGTCGTCGAAAGGCCGGAGAGGAATATCCAACGCGCGGCTTCTGTATTGAAACAGGCGTCATGTTTTAGCCAATGCCGCGTCTGCCGGTCTGACTGGCCTGTGAGCTTTGCGATCCTGGGAACCCACCAGCTGTTGATCTGGAGCGGCCCCAGATCATGGCTCCCGTTCGCATTGGGAACCTCCGCGCCTATCCAGCCTCCCTCCTGATCGCGAAGTCCCCATAATGTCCGCTCGAGCCAAGTTGCGCCCCTTGAGGCGGCCTTGATGCAGCGAGCAATCTGGGCGGCCTCGGAGCGGCTTTCGCCGGCAACGGCATGGGGGGTGGACGCGCACATCGCTATCCACAACGCGATTGTGAGCCGGCGCTTAGCGATCAGGACCATGATCGCCTCCCCGGTCACGAGCCTGCTTCTGCACATCGCGTGGCGGCGGTCGGCTTCCATCGGTCTCGTTGCGCGCCATCATTTTCGTCAGGTATTGGTCCAGTTGGTGCGCTATGTTCAAGGCTCCCGAGGCCAGTCGTGCAGGCAATCCGTGGTCGCCTGATGACCGGCGGTGCAGCCGCGCTTCGAGCAGACGATCGCGCGACTGCGTGCGTCCTTCCAACTGCTCGCTCTTGAGGCTTGCAATATGTTCCGGGTAGCGGCGGGCGAGTTGATCGGCGTGGTCGCGGTCGAGGCGCCCCACCCCCTCTAGCGCCGATGTTTTCGCCCCCGAAGTCCGCTCCAGCTTCTCGACCAGCCTGTCCCGGTCCTGGGTCCATAGCTTCACGCCAAGGCGCGCCCGGGTGATCGCCGTATAATAGTTCTGGCCGTTGACCAGCGGCGAGCCCAGCGGAGCCAGGACATAGACGCGTGCATAGGTGCGCGACTGGGCCGAGTAGATGGTCTCTGCATAGCCATGATCCCAGCTCCTGTGTTTCGAGAGATCGATGTCCTGGACGCTGCCGTCCTTGTCCCAGCGGATGGTGGCAGTACTGCCCTGCAACATCTCGACAGTGCCGCGCTGCGCATTCTTGACCCCAAGCTCATGGGACACGAGGCGCCACTGGATGCGATCGCCTTGCGCCAGATCACGGTTCTCGGAAACGAACACATTGACCTGTCCGCCTTTCGTTAGCCTCGGATCCCAGCGCAGGATGCGGCCATGCTCGTCGACCAGCCTTACCATCGGTCGACCGCGTTCATCCCGCGCCAGCCCCAGCACCCGATATTCCGTATGACGGGCAAGGCCGGCCCCGGCCTGATCGCGTCCGAACGTCACGACCTGTCCCTGTGCATAGAAGCGCGCGAGATGCTTCTCCTGCTCGGACAGACCTGCCGGAGACAGAATGCCAAGCCGCGTATCCTGCGCCGCTATCGCACCCTCGCGCTGCAATACCTCGCGCACCTGGGTATTGACGATCAACCGGGTCGCATTGTCGAGGACGAGGATATTCGTGGATCCCCGCGTTTCAGGCCGAAGGCGCGTCCATTCTCCTACCAGTCCCTTGGCGAGGGCCTCAGCATCGTCGCCCGCTACCACCTTGTCGAGCTGATCGAGAGATCCTGCATAATCGCCTGCGCGCGCCCGCGTCACCGCCTCCTTCATCCGCGCAGTCTCCTGACGGCGCGATTCAGTAAGTTGCGCCGTCGACATGCCAAGACGCTGCATCAACCAGAAGGCTTTCCCCTGTTCGATTGCACCTGTCTGTTGGTTGTCTCCCAGGAGGATAAGCCGGGCGCCGGTCCTGCGGCTGATTTCGAGAACCCGTAGTGCCTGACGATTGCCCAGTTGCCCGGCCTCGTCGAGAATAAGGACGTCGTTGGTCGTGAGGCCGTGGCCGCCCCTTGCAAGAAGGCTGGCTACTGTCTGCGACGGTATCCCGGCAGTGTCGCCAAGATTGGCCGCGGCCGACGACGTCGGTGCTAGGGCGTGGAGGATGATGCCCGGCTCGGATGCCTGCCGCAGGGATGCGATCAAAGTTGATTTGCCGGCACCGGCGACACCGTGAACCGCCGATACCCGATCGTTGCTACGCGCCGTATCGACCAGCGCTCGTTCCTGCATGGGCGACAGCCCGGCTGTCTCTAAGACTTCTAACAATCGATCGGATGACGCGATCGGCCGAGCATCTCCCATTGCCAGCGCCAGATGCTGCGCCAGCGCCTGCTCGTAGCGAAGCGAGCGCCTGGTCGCCCGCCCGCGGGTCAGAATCTGGTCTCCCGTCTGTTCCCGGGTAGCGAGCAGCTTTCGACGGACCTCATGCCCTTCCAGAAGCGGCCGCATGTCGGAAAAACGCACTTCCCCTACATGGGCAGCCAGTCCCGTCGTGATCAGTCGCCCCAGCGGATTGACCGCTTCCCGCCCTTCCGTCTGCCGCACTCCAAACAGGACGGCGCGAGCGGCATCGGTCGGCGCAACAGGCCATATTTTCTCGCCCTGTTGTTCGGCTCTCAAGCGCAAGTCATCTAGTGTCAGGGCATGACCGCCAAGGCGCGTGCGCCATTGCAAATGCAGAGCCTCAAGTCCGACCTTCTCTTTTGCTCCCCTCGTTGCATAGAAGGACTGGCGACGGGCCGCCTGCCCCTCGAAACCATGTTGGCGCGCATGCGTATCGATCTGCTCTGCGCGCTGCGACATGGACTCTATGAGCTTTTCCGGGACACCCCGTATTTCGAAGAGGCCTCGCCTGGGATCGACCATGACATCATAGCCCAACGACCGCAGACCATGCGCGAGTTCGTTCCGGTAGATCTGGCCCGAGCTCATCTGTTCTGCGAACATGGCGCGGGTCTCAAGGCTCGCCATTGTCGCGCCTTCTTGCCCGTTCGTCATGTTGAGGACGACGACATGGGTATGAAGATGGGGGTCGAGTTCGCGGCTGGCGTGCTCGGTAAACCGCGCCCACAGCAACCGACCGGTCGTCTCGTGCCGGATTTCTCCGTCCTCCCGACGGCGCAACTGGGCATGTTCTTCGAGCCAGGACAGGGCCGCACTCACCGATCGCTCGTGGACGGTTGCAATACGGTCGTCACCGACCGCTAACGCCATGATCGACACCGACTTGGGAGCGCTCAGTGCGAAGTCCCAGCCGGGATGATGCTCGATACCCTCCTTGCGATGCCGGCCCAAATGCTGTCCGGCCACCTCCCCGCGCAGGAGCTGCTCGAAGATCTTGGCGTCGACCTCGCCTGAGAGACCCAGCTCATCGGCTAGCTTGCCGCCCCATTCAGACCCTTCGGTGCCTCCCTTGGTATAATAGTCACCAACCGAATAGTAACGTGCGATGTTGCCGGCCGTGCCGGACAGGCGTCGGGGATGCATCATGCCGGCCTCGAGCGACTGCGGGCACCGCCCTTGCGGCCATGCTGGGACAGATCAAAGCCGGTAGGTCGACCGAGCAACGGGGCCGCAGGAGCATCAGGTATGATGGCCGCCGGGACTAGAGATCTTGACCTGCCCATATCGACAGGCAGGCTGTCCCTGACATGATCTGCCTCGAGCGGAAGCTCCAGCTCTGCTTCCGTCGATTTGGCAGCTCGCGCTCTCTTGCGCGCCGGCTTTGGCGGCTCCGAAGGGGCGTCATCGGGTGGAGCGATGGACAGCCTGACGGCCGGCGCTGTCCGTTCCTCGAAGGCCGGAAAGCATGTCGGCTCACGGTTGTAACTGTCGCAAAAGCGCGCGACCGGGAGGTCCCGGCCGAATCGCAGGAACCCGGTCAAGTTGGGCAGGTTAGTGACCTCGGTATGCATCACCAGCGGGCGGGTCACCTGCATGCGCGAGAGGTTGACGCCATCACGCATGTCATTGACCCCGTAGGACATGCCTTCATTGGCTTCGACCTGTTCCACCTGCCCCAGATTTTCGGAAACATGTTTGGCCGTCGGGGTATCATTCGCCCTCAGCGCCACCCAAGTCGAGCAGTAGCCGGTGATCGCGGCGGCATCCTGGATACCATAGGTCGCCTCGAGCTGCGGATAGCTCTGGAACCCCAAAATCCCGCACCCTATAGCGCGACGATCTGGGTGAGAGGTCAGCGACTATCAGGATGAGAACAGATTGTCGCGGCGGGTTCATGGTGCCGGGTTAGATTGTCGCTGGCAAGGGCGATTCTTCGCTCTGATTGTCG
>Ga0180008_1000967_pt1 | contig 20032 bp, 25 predicted proteins | sample MM_PW_MetaG_FD_121121 | JGI IMG/M metagenome (GOLD analysis project Ga0180008, IMG submission 121121) | Groundwater microbial communities from the Aspo Hard Rock Laboratory (HRL) deep subsurface site, Sweden - MM_PW_MetaG | ecosystem: Environmental > Aquatic > Deep subsurface > Groundwater...
ATCTGGCAGTGCCCAAGTGACACCTAGCTGAATCAGCTCATCGCGCAACTGATCGTCTTTTGCCGCTAAATCGCGGATTGCATAGGCTTGGTGGCCGTGGTAATCGCGGACGAACTCAGCTAACCAGCACTTAGGACATACCATTTGTTGGGGCGGGATACCACATTCTTCATCATCTTGGCGCTCTTCTGGATCGCGCTCCTCAAAACACATTAGCTCGCCGCACTTTTCACACCATTGATCTTGCATTACGCACCGCCCTCTGCTTCAATAACCCCCATCGGTAGGTCAAGATCCTTCGCCAGACCATCGACCACAGCCGCCAGTATGTCGGCGCCTTGGTGGCGCTTGCAGTAGCAACCCGTACACCATTCGATCTCAGGCGGCTGGACCCTGCCACAAAGGCAAAGCCAGTAATTGTTGTAGCGCTGACGATCCTGAGCACGTTCATAAACCTCAAGCGCTCGGATGTGAGCTGCCCATGTATGCACTTGCCCGGCATGGCAACAGCCACACCGTAGCGGTTCCCAAGCCGATGCCGGCACAAGGTCGGTTCTATTTGTCATGGGGCACCGCCTTTGCTGATTGCTTTGGTGAACTGCTTTTCAAACTCAGCGCCTGAGATTCGGGTAGCCTTGGCCCCGCCGTCGATCCAATTTAGGTGCTTGCCGGTGGTCCGACCCCAGTTGTTTTGGCGGACTACTATATGTTTACCCATCATGTGGAACGCTACGGGGGTTTTGTAGGAAAAGTACACGTCAAGCGAGCCAATTGAAAACTTCAAAGCGTGTACACCGTAGTTGCTGGATTTGTAGTCGCCGTAAGTGCTCCAGCTTGGCAACGTCGGCGGTTTCTGGTATCGTCCCATCGTTCAAACCTCCTCGTAGGTTTGGGCCACGTGCCCGGTTGCACACACAACGCGGGCACACTGTTATATGCCTTCGATTAGTCGCCTCTCAGCGACTTCGTACATGGCGCGCATGTTATTCTGGCATTCGCGCGCTAACTTAACGTACCATTCTATCGGCTGGCCGTTCAATCCGTCAGCCGCAAACGCGGCCCGGACCCGCTCGGCAAACGGTCTAGCGAGATCACGGCGAGCAAGCGCGATACATGTACACCGGGATAATAGAGGATGCGCGTCGATGTGTTCCTCAAATAGGTCCAGCCCGTCCACCGTCGTCGTGAATACAAAAACCACATGTGCTGGCAACCCGCCGCGGCCAGGCTCCAACAAACAGAGCAAGCGCCGAACCGTTGGAGCGCTCAGCCCGTGGACCTCATTGACGAGGTACGCTTTCCCGCCACGCGGTCCCCAACCGTACTGTAATAGGCTTCCGTCTATCTGGCGAATACGGTCAGCAGTTAGTTCGCTTGCGTCTAACTCCTCGATTGCAAATGGGTCGGCAACTTCGGCCGCAATCAACCGGGCGATCGAGGTCTTGCCAGTGCCAGATGCGCCCGAGATAAAGTAAGCGCGCCCACCAAACCCCCCGCTACGCTTGCCAATCGCTTGCAGCGTCTTTACTGCTTTATCCTGGCCGACCACTTCTGACCACGTTGCCGGTCTGTGTTTCTCGGAGATTAGCATCGGACACCGCCTTTGCTATTAGTTGCCGTCCACGCAACGGTCTATGGTCCCAGGCCCCAAAGGGCCCGGGAACGCGGACCGTCAGGTCTCGGCTTGCCTCCAAACACATAAGGCATGCTCAACTCCATCAAGCTTTGTTTGGTAAAACTTTACATCATAGCCAATTGGCTTGCCGCAAATTGGACATATTGACGTGGCCTGCCGGCGCGTTAGCTCGCATAGTTTGTGACCACATGCTGGATCTATGCAAGGCCCAGCTAACTCCCCATCCCGTGTTTTACTGCCTGGCAGCGGCAATATGCTCCAACCCATGATTCTATTCTCCTGCGTTTGAGTCGGCCCCGGTGAACCAATAGACTTGCCGTCAACGCAACGGCCAAGGCCGGCCGGGGCCGTATTTCTCATTCATCCTAACCGTGTAATCCACCAGTTCCTACAGTTCCTATCTTTCTCCTTTTCGATTTCGTCAATCTCCTCCTGTGTTATTTCTTCTTCTGCAATTGCATCGTTGAAAGCCCACACACAACACTCCTCGTCGCACCGTGGGCAGTATAGTCTATTGCATCGTGGGCAGCGGTCGAGGGGAACTCTACACTTTTTACAATAGCGTGTCTGTCGCTTCATCGCTTTTTGGCGGATTTCTTCTGTAGTCATTGTCCTATTCTCCTGTGGTCCCTGGCGACCTAACCGTCGCCTGACCATTGTCTATATACTACACCTTTTTCCGCCTGTCAAGGCCGTATCCGCATGAATCGGCGAAAATCTACCTAACTGGCGGTGTGACAACAGGTTACAGATGCAAAAAAAGTTATGACGCTAGACCGCCGACACGTCAAGCCAGTCCCATTCCCCCATCGATCCATCGTGCGACGTTCAAATCGCTTCGGTTGGCAGGGAGAATAGCCTTGCGTCCAGCGAACGTCCAGCGAACGTCCAAACGGGAGGAAACAGGGTGCTGGGCGATTGCCTTCCTGCAGCTGTGCTCGACTAGCTCATCCACGGGCATTTCGGCCTGTGTGACCAGATCGAGCAAGAGACAGAATAGGGATGCAACAGGGACAGAATAGACATATGCAATGGGTAATAATACCCAACGTGTGTGAATAGCTGATAGGTGGATAACAAATGCGGAATTGGCTGTATACGGCCACATGGTTGATATCAACCATCCCTGTTTACCTGCCATGTCGTCGAATTGACAGTCAACCGCAGCTAGAGGCATGGCTGGCGGCTATTCTCTGCCCTATTCTAGCCCTATTCAGACCTTACTTGGCTTGGCAGTGAGCTATCGTCATTATCTTGCGACGATGATAATGTAAGCGCTTGTCGGCGTTGATCTTAGGGGTCCCCAGGGGTCGGAAACCTTTACCAGACCCCCTGGCCGGATTGGCCCCAGACTATAAGGTTATCCCCTTCGTTGACGCTGTGTTTTCGTTTATAGGGGGGCTATGGTGGTTTCTCGCGCGTGCGTGTGCGCGTAGGGCTATTGGCGGGTTGGGGGTTTATGTTCTAGGGTTGCCGTGGGCTTGGGTTTTTGGGTATACAGCGAAGTTTTGGGTTGGTCCGCCAAACCTTGGCTACGACTTCTTGATTGTAGACCGATGGGTTTAGGAGCGCTGAGGCGGGTATTCGGACAAAGGGGGCCTGGGGACAGTTGAATGGAAAGATACCACGGAGACAGTTAATCAGTTCAGCTTCCGAACCCTGATCAATCAAGTTCAGCAAGTCCTGGTTGACGCAAAGGGCCATAAATACGTCAGGCTCATTCTGCGAGAGATACTCGATGAGACCATTGATTTCTGCTCGCAGGGAAAGGGGTAAATATGGGTCTGTAGGCATCTGGAAGTGCCTTAGGTTTCATGTCTCCCATGCGCAGACCCCCTCTCTGTCGAGTCACCTTAATTGTAAGGTGACTTTAACAGAAAGGGGGACGCGGATCAACGAAAGGTTCCCTGACGACGCTGTCAGAGCTTCGCGTTGGCAGTTCTGAGCCTTAGCTGCCATTATCCCGGCTCGCGGAACGGCCCGCGTGGTTTGAGCAGGCGGGCACTGAGCAGTCGCAGGTTCCGCAGTTCCCTGGTTTTAACGCCCAACGCCGCTCGGGCCTCGCCTACCCAATGGCCGTACCCTCAGTAGGCTCTGGTCCCGACCTCATCGGGACTGCGACGTTCACGGGCGTGCTGTGCATTTTCTCCGACCGCTCACAGCAATCACGGTCGCCTTCGCCCTGGCGTTTGCAGGCCTTGTGGGGGCCTATCGGGCGCCTTCTACCCTGTTGGCTGGGAGCGTTCCAGCCTGAGATTGTCGCTTTCCGCAAAACACGGCGTACAGGCCGTCTCCCAAGGGGCACAATTCTAAATCAGCCCCTTGGACAAGATATACATATCGAGTCCGCCCCTTAAAGCGGCATTCTACTGGGTTGTTTGGGTTGTTTATCGTCATAATGCAGCTTGTGTCCTCCGGGAAGAACAGAACGCCATTTGCCGAACCGGAACTCCGAGATGCAGTGTCCGCGTCCATAAGCTCAATATCAGAGCCCTCGAACCGGAATGAGGGTTCTGTTACGATCCCAGGCTCGTCTGGTTGTGTCGTTGGGGCGTCGTCTGAACTTAACCAGTGACACGGCGCACGTGGGCAGCCAATGAGGTGATTGGATTGTACGGCTCCTTGGCGAGGTATGTCTTGGCCACATCGCCGGCAAAGCTCTGTTTTTGCCGATTGCCCCGTCGTTGCTCGGTGAATCAAGTTGCCGCGTCGATCAAGGTTACTGCGTTGATCATTGGGTGCTGGGTTGCCGACTTCTTCGTTACATGAGGAGGGGATCGCCAAGCCCAAGCACAGTCCTATTAGGAATACAAGACAGAAAAATCCAAACATCTTAACCCACACTTTGCCCTCGATTCTGTGTTTTCGCCTGAGATTTCCGTACAAGCGGCCTGGTGGAGTTGCACCATCCTAAGTGTTCCGTGGAACACATCCCGGCTTTGGTAAGATCCGGCGGCCGCGTGATAAAGCGAGCCCGGTCACAGAAAGGGCGTAATCGCCTCCCTGTGGCCGGGCATGCGCCCAAAAAAAGCCCCAGCCGGGACTGAAGATGGTGTCCGCATAGCCCCGGCCAGGGTGTATCGTGGATTCGTTTTAGAGGGGCGAACACCATAATAAGTATCCATACGTTAATTTTCCCCGTTTGTCAAGTGTCTGGCGGTTTTGGGCTCTACAAGGCCATTTTATTGGCGGACGGAATGGATGGAATAATTCCCTGCTAATTATTCCGGCGCATGCGCCGTTAGTTCATATTCTAGCGTGACTTATGAACACGGAATGAATCGGAATGAATTATTCCATCACTTCCATTCTACTTCCTGAGGTTAGAGGAACCGTAGATTCCGCCGAATCTACGGTTTTATCTACGGTTTTTGTCTCCACGCCTGGGGAAGTACCCTCATTCCCGGATGAGCCCGTTTCCTTCCATCAAGGGCTTGCCCCCCTTCATCGTCCTCGTTGACGCGCGTTGACACGCGGTTCAGTCCATTGTGTTCTATACTGTCTATACACATGTGTTCTTTTTCTCGCTTACGCGTGCAGTGTTAATACACGCGTGTCAATGCGTGTCAGGCTCTCCCCCCTGAAGGCCGATGCCCTCGTAATACCGCTCCTGCTTGCCCATGATGTTACGTGGCTGCGTTACCCTGATCCGTGGCACCACAGCCCGAAGATCCTTCCCGAACACCTGCTTGATCCCCGGCTTCTTCCAGCCCTGATCCTCGGTCCAGCTCTTCCACGCCACCCAGAGGTCGTCTGCCCGCACACGGAACTCGTCTCCGATGCGACAGCGGTCCCTGAGAAACGCGGCTACGGGGCTAGCAAGGTCTTCGAGGTCGGCGATAGCCTGAGCCGCCGAATCCGGCGGTACGAATCGTCGTCGGCCTCGCATCCGCTGCCACCCAATGATGGCCCAGTGCAGAATCCGGGGCAGCTCCGGCACGAGCCGGTCAAACAGCCCCACATCTTCTTTCCCGAGCCAGCTCTGCGTGAGCAAGAGAACGACGAACCTGCTCGCCAGGGCTCCGCTCGAATCCGCCAGCTTGGGCAACTCATTCGTGAGGATCATGAACCGGGTCGGTAGCTGGACGGTGACGGGTTCCCTGTGCTTTCGGTCGATCGTGATGGCGTCCTCGCCGGATATGCTCAGCAACCGTTCGACTACCGCGTGCTGATCCGCTCGGCCCGACAGCCTCGCGTCACCTATGATGGCCAGCGGCTTGCCCACGAGGCCCTGGAGACCGAAGTTCGTCTGAAGCGAGGCGAGTGTCGGAGCCGCGACGTTGTTCTCTCCCAGCAGATGTCCGAAATGCGGAGAAAAGGCTCATGCGCTCGTCGGTGCGGACAAGGTGTGCAAACCATGCCTCATGAAGGAATATGATTCAGACTGAGCTCGGCGTACAACCCCAGTTGTATAAGTCAATCAGCGACCCTCCAAGAATCAGCCTTAACACCCCCAACAACCACGTTTTTGACCATACAAGCCCCGTTGTATGTTTATGCCCTTGCTAAGCTAGACGTATGGACGCGAGCAGGAACGTGGCCGTTCAAGCTATTGCGAGGGCTTATCTATGATCGACCTAACGGCGGAAACGGTTATCTCGTTGACAGAGGCAACTAAGCGATTGCCTGCAAGGCGCGAAGGCAAGCGACCCCACGTGGCGACCCTCTACCGATGGGCATCGGATGGTTACAAGGGCTTCCGTCTCGAAACGATCCGGGTGGGCAGCACGCTCTGTACGTCCCTTGAGGCGTTGCAGCGATTCTGCGAACGCCTGACCACCGATGATGTGGTCCCGCGTGCACGGACCACCCGTTATCCAAAACGGACACGGAAGCCGAAGCCGATTGCGGCATTGCCAGGAGCATGAGGCATGGAGGCCGACCGAGCACAAATCGATGCGATCAAACGCAATCGAGCAGCTCTGGAGCACCAGTTAGGTGAGATCACAGAGCGTGAAGGCAAGAAATGGCGTTGCTTCATACCCGAGCATGACGATGAGGACCCGTCCATCAGAATCTATGAAGGGAACAACGGGTGGAGGTGCAAGTGCTTTGGCTGCGGTTTCGACGGCACCGTTTTCGACGCCCGAAGTGTCCGCCCAATCGTACCTTTGCCACCTCGTCTTGGCCCGACCAGGAGCAGGATCTTGTGCAGCCGGGTGTCGCCGCCGATGACGTAGCCAAACCAGTCTTGAAGTGTGTCGATGGATTGCTCATCATCCGGCCAAAGCGACTTGAGGAACTCTAACCATGCCGCTGGGGGTTCCCGCGCGGATTCATCGAAGTCGATATCCAGGGCGTGCTGGCAGAACAGGCCAGGCGTCGGCGGATGTAGGATCAGTGTCGGCAGGTAAACGAGTCCAATTCAAGCTCCTAGAGACGGCAAGAGGGGGTGATGGATGATAAAGCGCTAGGGCCGCCGTCTGGACGGCCCGGAATAATAAATAAAAATCGGGTTCGGCGGCTGTCCATTGAGCAGGGCTCCGCCGAACCCGTCCAGACTGTAAGGCGCCCCCGCCGCAGATGGCGAAGGCAGCCTCAGGGTCCGTTTTACTAGGTCGCCGGGCGGATCTGCCCGCCCGGCACCGCATTCTTTTCCAATACACACTACCTTTGGGGGATCGGCATGTCAAGCTCGTTCCCTGAGCGATTGCTATTTCATTTACGCGCAAGGCATTATGGCTGCCCGCAGCCGGTCATTTTGTCCGGTTATCGGCCATTTTGTCCTTGACAAGCGTGAACTATTAACGTATAGAAACAATTGACACGGGGAAATTATTGAGGCTAGGATACTGTTCGCATAGGGAAACTATTAACACGGGGAAACTATTAACTTGAGTTGTGTTTCACGTGGAACAAGGGGGGTTGAGTAATGGAAGTAGCTCATCTACCATGCGTAGAAGGAGTTCAGGCGCCGTCTTCTGGGGCGGCATTGTCTTCATCTATAGATACCGAGTTCACGGCGGATGGGATGCTAGTTGGTCTTGACCCATCTATTTTACCGGACCCGGCAAAGACGGAGACCTGGGGGGTTTTTTCGACTCGGGCGAAGGTGGTTGGGTTCTGGACGCAGGCGGTCAAGTACCGAGCCCAGTGCCGCTTGATGGGTTTGACGCCCAGAGAGGCCAAAGTGCGGACGAAGGCTGCCTTTCCGCCCGGTCACGAGGCTGGCGGGGCTCCTGTTTTGGGTCTTCCGATGCCGGACGATTTGAGGGGCGGGGATTCTCAGTGGGATGCTTCCCTTGGGGCTCAGGCCCCTGTCAAGAAGAAGTCGGCCAAAAAGGCCTATGCGGCGTCTGCCAGGCCCCCGGAGCCTTCCCCAGAGTTAGCCACCAGGCTCAATGATTATCGTGTGGTCAAGGACAAGGTCCCCAAGGGCCGGAAGGCGGTTCGGAACGTGGTCATTGACTGGGTTGCGGTTCATTTCTTGGATACTCCGGTTGAATTGCTTGAGAACGTGGCCTTGATTCCGAGCAGGGCCGCAGTCGGGATGCACGAGGTATACACGGCAAACGAGAACAGCAGGAAGCAGTTTTGGGTTTTGTATACGAACACCCGTGCGAAGGAGAAGGAGTTGGAGGAGGCCAGGTTCAAGGATGACGGGCTGAAGGCGTTGGACCAGATTGACAAGATGTTGAATGAGTTTGGTTCTTCAGATCGTAATGGAGGCGAGGTTGTTTGTGAACCCGTGTACGCTTACGACACTCACGCTAGTGACTGAGGTGGATAAGTAATGGGGACTGCTCCCAAGGGCAATAGAACAGCCTGGTCGATACCTTGGTTATCCTGTAAAAATCAGACCACAAGCGTTTTCTCGCTTTCGGAAGATGGCGTGTTGGTCCAGGTCTCCTAAAATTCCATTCGATTGGATTCGTCCGGGGGAGTTCACTTTTGATCAAAACGGGTTCCAGCCATGCCTCGGAAAAGCATATCGTCACAGGTTTTGGATAAACGGCAGGGCATGGTGGCTCATGTTGCTGTTGAGTCGTGCGAGAAAGTTTTTAGGTTATCGACCGCTTTTTTGGGTTAGACGAACAGGTGGAGAATAGTGATGAGTGAAAAGTACAGTTTTTGTGACGTTCTGAAGAGTCCTTTGGCTGTCGGCGTGTTGGCTGCGCTTCCAATTGGGCCAAGGGGCACGGAAACGGAGCTGATTGCCTTGGAGGTTCGGCAGTGTGATGGCCGCGAATGCAGCGTGTCAGATGTTCATCGCCATGTTGAACGGGCGCAGAAAGCCGGCATTGACGCACATATTGCCCGGAAACAGGGTAAGGTTTGGTGGCGTCCGACCCGAGCTCAGCGTGATCAGTTGGAGAAGGCATTCAACAAATATATAGATGATTCTGTTGAGGAGATCTGTGATGAACAGGAACAACAGGGCGCTGCTTCTGGCCGAGAACGAGAAGAAGTTACAGGCCGCGTTTAGCGATTTTGATCGGGCGAACGGCCAGTTGCGGGCGATTGGGGAAGCACTGGATAAGATGGCTGGACCTGTTCCGTCCGACATGAGCCTTGCCGATCGCGTTTTTGACGTGTTGCAGCGCAATCAAGCCCTGCTCCACGAAGCGAAGATGATGAATAAGGCTGCCACGGCGAAGCCCAAAAAGGCGCCAGCCCCAAAGGAGCGTGGACACAGCGGCCAGGGCACGGTCGGGAGAAAGCGTTCTTGGTTATCCAAGGACAAATGACTCAATGTTGGAGAATAGAGGTGGTCGAGGACAAGAAGGATGCAGCAGATAGTCCGTAACTTTCCGAGCACGATCACTTCCTACGGGGAATACTATCCACGCGTGCCGAAAGATCTGCGCGCCAATCTCGAATATCGCAAGAAGGTTCTCACGCGGGCAGCTAAGGACAAGAACTTTGCTGAACAGCTCTGGATTGCGTGCGCTCGTGACATCCTGTTCTGGATAAATACCTTCTGCTGGATATTCGAGCCGCGTGGCGCGAAGGTACTGCCTTTTATCACGTACCCATACCAAGACGAAATTATCCTGGAGATGCTGAACCATGTCAACAAAGGTGATCTGATCTTCGAGAAGAGCCGTGATATGGGGCTGTCGTGGTGTATGGTTGTGATGACTCAGTGGCTCTGGTTATTTCATGACAACCAGACGGTGGGCGTTATCAGTGAGAAAGAGGATCTGGTCGACGCCAAGGACGATCCGAAGACGATGTTCACGAAGTTCGATCACGCAATCGATTACATGCCGGCGTGGATGGTGCCTGTCGGTTATGGTAGGAACAACGGTACGCGAAGCTTCGGACACGCATATAACCCGGAAACGCGTTCTTCGTTCGACGGCACGAGTTCGACGCCGACTTCAGGTACTGCTGATCGCCGAAACCTGTATTGCCTCGACGAGTTTTCAAAGATCCGATATCAACAGCAGATTCTCACAAGTACGCAGGCAGTGACCAATTCTCGATTCTTTAATTTCACGCCGAATGGCATGGGCAACGCGGCCCACAAGATCGCTACCGACAAGAAGACCCGCAAAATAACCATCCACTGGTCGATTCATCCTGTAATGAGCAAGGGACTCTATCGCAGCGACGGGACGAGCATAACGATTCTTGATCACGAGTGGCACGCGAAGAACCCTGGCTATGTATGCCGGCCAAAAGCCGGACAATGGAAGGGGTTGCGCAGTCCCTTGTATGACGCATGGTGTGATGCAGCCGGTGCGACAGATCGTTCCATTGCCCAGGAGCGGGATATCAGCTATGCCGGCTCTGGTTACTGTGTATTCGATCAGGAAGCGCTTGAACGCGCGTCTAACACTTGCACGATGGCCTGGTCCGTCGGATCGCTCAAGCATGATAAGCAGACGGCACAAATTGATGGGTTTGTGGGCCGATATGATGGCGAACTGTCGCTGTGGATGTTCCTGACGAACGGGGAGCCTTATCACGGTGAAGAATACGTGATCGGCGCGGATATTGCGGTTGGGACGGGCACGGATTCCTATGCTGGGGCATCCAACAGCGTGCTTTCCGTCTTGAATCGGAAGACCGGTGAGCAAGTGGCCGAGATGGTCACTTCCTACATGGACCCACGTGAACTGGCGGTGTATGCCGTGGCGCTATGTAACTGGTTCTCCGGGCCTGACGGCGAAGGCGCCTATCTGATCTGGGAAGCCAACGGCATGTGTGGTGAGAGCTTTGGCAAGTATGTGCTGGAACTTGGCTACCGCAATATCTATTGGCGCAAAGACGAGATGCGCACAATGGCAACGCCACAGGACAAGCCCGGCTGGTACTCGACGATAGGTAAGGACGGGACCAAGGCATTGGCCATTCTCGGACTGAACGAAGCAATGAAGAGCGGACGATGCACGCTTCGTTCGGAAGAACTTGTCGCCGAATGCTCGCATTATGTGCATTCCGGCGACTCGGCCGTTTTTGACGAATCACAGCATACGGACGATCCGACTCAGGCGCGTCATAATCACGGTGATCGTGTGATCGCGGTCATGCTCGCCGTATTCAAGTTGGACAAACAGAACAGAGTCAAAGACCCCGCAAATGCTTCAAAGGAGCTGATTGATGTCCCGCGCAATTGTATGGCCGCAATTATGGAGAGGACAACGAAAGCCAGGGCGGGCACAGGGAACCAATTGTCATGGTGACTAAGGGAAACACTGATGCCGAAAGCTGAACATAGAAAAGTGGCGAAAAGTGCTAGGAAGGCTGGCTTGAAGCCAGGGACGGACAGATACGATGCCTATATCTATGATACATTGAGGAAGATCAAAGAGCGTAGAAAGCGAAAACACAAGCAATAGTTTGATGACATAAGAATACCCCCCCTGCGATACCGGCCAGTATCGCAGTGATTCAAGCCAAGTAAGGGCTGTACGGAGCCGTACCTTCGTGCAGCCCTTTTTCTTGGCGCTGAGTGGATGAGATGCTGGATATAAGCAGTAAGGATGACATGAAGTCGCTTTCCAAACACGTTTGGAAAAGCCATGAGAACATGAGTGACCGCCGCCAAGCGCGCACGCAGGCGCTCGAAGAATATGTCGGTCCACACTACAGCAAGAGAGTCGCAAAAGAGCTTGATGAACAGCACAGGCCCCTCAACATCGTCGAACTCGGAGTCAATGTTCTTCATGGGCTATTGATCCCTTATCTGCCAAGAGTGCTCATTTCCGGCAAGGACGATCAGCTTGTGGCCACGGCCAGGCGCCTCACTGATGCAACAAATAAAATAGCGGAGGGAATGGGGCTCGAATCGACGCTCAGTATGGCAATTCTCGATGCGTTCTTTTCGTTGAGCGTTGTCAGAATCTATTTATGCGACCCCAAAGAGGGAGAATACGCGACATTCGGCCACATGAAGTACAGACCCTATGTGGACTGCATACAGTTTGAAGACCTCGTGTTTGACTGGAACGCCCGCCATTGGGACGAGAAGCGTTACGTCGGACACCGGGACCGCATGCCTAAGTCCGAAGTCGAAGAGAGCAAACTTTTCAGTCAAGAAGGTAAAGACAAAATCCTGGATACGAAGTCCGATGACCACAATCGGGGCGGCGATATCCGAACGCACGTTCTCAGCCAGGGTTATAGCGATCGGCAGGGTGACGATGACCTTGAACCCTTTTACGACGTATGGCGCATTTATCTTCCTAACGAGCGCCAGATAGTGACGTTTGCCGATCAGGATGAATCCGGCGAGCCGGTCATGTCTCGCCCTTATAAGGGGCCGGCGTGGGGGCCGTATTTGAAACTAAGCTTCCAGGACGTACCGCACCAGGTAATCCCCTTAACGCCCAAAGACGTGTGGATGTCACAACAGTTCGCGCTCAATGAACTGTTCAACAAGGTGATTGGCCAGGAAGTCAACCGTCTTGATGCGTGGATATTTCCGAGGGACGCAAAGACGGAAGCTACTAATCTTCTCGGCGCTGCCAAAGGCCGCATTGCAATTAAGTGCGATAGGCCTGATGCGATCAAGAATCTCCGATCTCCCGGCATGGATCAGAGTTCTTTCGGACTTATGATGCAACTGTTCAATATATGGCAGACCAATTCCGGGAATATCAATCTTCTAGGTGGCGGATCGGCGACAAGCGAAACGGCGACGCAGGATCAGATGCTTATGGCCAACGCGTCGCGCCGCGTCACCAAGATGCAGAACCAGGTCACGAATTTCAGCAGGGAAATCTATGAAACGCTCGTCTGGTATCTGACGTATGTGCCACGTGTCGACATCCCGATCAGCAGTGATATTGGTGACGGAATGACTTCGCACGTGCCCCTGAAAGCCGAGGAGATCCACGGCACATTCAACAAGTGGAATCTTGAGATCGATCCCTATTCCGGCCAGGACATGACGCCGGCGAAGCGCCTTGCCGCGATCGAGCAGAGCTTCCAGATCATTATGCAACTTGCGCCGATCCTTCAGCAGCAGGGTCAGGCACCGGACATGGTCGCGTATTTGAAACTCAAGGCGCAGTACATGGGCGCGCCGGAGATTACGCGCCTTGTCAGGTCTATCGGCGGTGAACTGATGAACCAGGAAACGCCGGTAGGCCAGATGCCGGCCAAGATGGCAACATCGACACGGCGGTATGAGCGCGTGAGTAAATCAGCGGGAGGTGGAGATCAGTCACGGGCCATCCTGCAAGCATTGGGCCAGCAGGGAGGCGCGGCACCTAAGCCAGCGAACATGGGAACTTGAGGAGAACCAAATGCTACCAAGCGAATTATTGGCTGAAGCAACACCCACGATTATGACGCCGGTGATCCAATACGGGTTTGCCGGAATGTGTAGTGTTTTGCTTTTCATGCTTTTTTGGATGGTCAAAAAGTTGTTCGAGCGCGATGACCGCAATATCCAGGTGATGCGTGAACTGACGAAAGTAATCAGCATACTCGATGTGAGAACCCAAGGCTTGAATGAGAGTCTTCAGAATCTTACCGAACTTGTAGCAAGATGCTCGAAACGTGGTAATTGATAATGCCGACGTACTGCATCAGAGAAATTGGAAGTGATGAACTACACGAGGTTTGTATGTCATACGCTGAGTACGACAAACGAAGGAGAACGAGCGATGGTGCCATACGCCTCGATAACGGGAAGTTCGGATTTGTTGACCTCAGAGCACAACAAACAGTTGAACACAGGCCGGGTAGTGGCTGGCCACGGGAATCAGAATCGATGGGCGTCATGCCACATCAGGTCAAGAAAGCTATGGAGGTAGATCGCAGTTTGGGTGTGCCGACGGATTACAGCGAAAAGGCGTTCCCGATTTTTACGTCACAAGGCCATCAAGACAGGTGGGTGAAAGCTAATAAGGCGATTGATTACGGGCGCTAATGCCCAAGAGAAGGAGACATAACGATGTTGGAAGTGAAAGACATAGTACCGCTAGAAGCGACGAAAACTGGAGCACAGGGCAGCGCGGCAGAAACCCCGGAACGAAGCGTGGACGATTTGCGCGCTGACACAATCAGTTCGTTGGAGAGCCAAGTTGCCTCAAAGAGAGCCGAAACGGCCATCCCCGAGGATAAGGCCGAGGCTCAGTCGCTAAAGAAAGAAACGACTACGGGTGATGATATTCCGCCCGTAGAAGAAGATAAGGCCGATGAGCCGAAAGGCGAAGATGCCGGCCAGAAAAAAGAGCCGACCGCAATATCAAAGCTCGATCCTACGCTGTTGTCAATCGCCCGATCTCAGAACTGGAGCGATGCCGACTTGGCGCACTTCGCCAGTAACGAGCAACTTGAAGTGGCCATTACAGCCCTGGATCGGCGCATGGTGGAGCGGGCCGAGAAGTTGCAGGCTTCCAAGGAAGAACAGCCAGAAGGCAAAATCCCTGCTGATAAATCCAAGGAAGCGACTGAGTCAACGCCAACCGTCAAAGACCAGCCAGCAATACGTTCAAAGCCTGTCCAGGTTGAACCCCTCGACTTGGGGCTTGATCCCGAAGTGGACGGCGAGAACGTCGTCAAGGCCTTCGATAAGATGCGCGGACATTACGAAGGGATAATCGCACAACTCATCGAAGACAGCAGAAACTCGAATGAAATGCTGGCAAGGGCGGTTATGCAAACACAAGGATTCGTCCAGAGAGATGTTGGCGCTAGGAACATGGCACGATTCGACGCCAAAATTGCAGGTCTCAACGGACCCTACAGGCAATTTCTCGGACAGGGGGATACCCGACGCCTCGATCCCAAGAGCGAACATGCCAAGAACAGGCAAAAGCTGATCGAAAGCATGTTGAAAATCGAAGCTGGCGAGAATGCCTTCAACCCAAACAACACATTAGGCCTCGAAGAAGTATTCGACAGAGGTTTGCTTATGGCGTTTGGTGCTAATGTGCGGAAGTTAGCTTATGAGGATCTGGCCAGCAAAGAAAAGAGCGTGGAAGACATGCTCGAACCGCGCACCAGACCGACGGGAACTGGCGGTATGGGAGCAAAAGGGGAAAGAAAACGGGTTGTAGACGAAGTTGCGGGCGAAGTCCGCAAGATAAGAAGAGGTTGATACCGCCTTCCAAGGCGGATCTCGATAAGGAGTATGACTCATGCCAATGCAGCCAACTGATATTGTTGATCTAGTAAGGGCGTGTCTCAACAAGATGCAGACGGACAAATTCGTTGACGTGTCGATGCCGTTGCGACGCTACCTTGCGATGACGTTCTTGAAGTATGCCAAAATCGTCAACAATAAAGGACAAGATCCCTACAAGTGGGACGTGAAGTTTGACATTGTTGACACCGCCAAAACGGTCGGAATGTATGAGGAGGTATCGTATGCCTTCGGTGACAACCATCAGTACGCGCAGTTGCCAACTCGGATGCACATGGCTACCGCTATTTACGACACCAAAGAACTGATGTTCAACGCGGACAGCGATTCGGATCACGTCGTTGCGACCAAAGTGTTCGATCTTTTGGAGGATCGGAAGAACGACGGAAACAAGAGTCTTCACAAGCTGTTCGAGAGCCAGGTATTCGGCGCGCCGACCGACGAAAACGACGACAGCGTGATGCACGGACTCATGTATCACCTGACCAAGCCGGCGGATGTCAGCAGTGGCACGTCCGGTGGGGCCTATAACTGCCCGAATCCGAGCGGATTCACGACTTATCAGGGCCTCACTCGGGTTGGTCGTTTGGACCGCTGGGGCAATTATGGTTTCTGGTGGACCACTTTTACAGTTGACCAATTCAAGGATGCCCTTGATGACGCGATGGAGAAGACCAAGTGGGAGTCGCCGGTCAGTACGCCCGACATGGTAACTGACACATCCTTACGGTTTGTGAGCGTGTATGCAGTCGAGAAGCAGATTAAGAGACTCTCCGAACTACAGAATGATCAGCTTGGGTTTGATATTGATCCGGCCAACGGAAAGGCGTCTTATCGCCGTATCCCGATGATGACAGTGCCCAGGTTGGAGTACCAGGCGGACGGAGTCACGGCCAATACGGACTATCCGTTCCTATGCCTCGATCTTGCCAGCTTCTTTGTGCTGTCGCCTGATGGATTGTCCATCAAGATGGAAGCCGACAGCCAGCATATTGACCGGATGCCGACAGTTTTCCCGATTCACTTCTATATCAATGCGAATCTGGGATGTTGGAGCCCGCGTAACAATGCGTATGGTTATTCGATTGCGTAAGAAAGAGTCTAAGCATCGCAACGATGCTGCTTTTTAGGAATAGGTGACAATTATGCCAAGAGGAAAAGGAATCTTGTATACCGGTTCCAGCAGGGGCATCCCGGAACAAATCAAGAACTCGGTATTTTTCGAGGGCGACACCGCCATCGTCAAGGGTCAGGGCCTCTGTTACAACGCTGATTACGGTACGCTTACAAGCGCATATCCTGGCCGACTCAGCCGGGTCGAAGTTCCGTCAACTACAAATAATATGTGGTTTGCCGGCGTGGCGGTCCAGGCTTATGCCGCCAAGAGCGGTGGCCAGGAGATCGAAATCTATGAGCCGGGCAGCGAGTGCGAAGTGGCCGTAGGTGTCAATACAGTCTTCACCTCGATGTTAGACCCGACTCGGATGACCTGTTCGTGCAGTGCCGCCGATGCCGGCCGGTTCACACTTGAAGGTCTGCCGGGGCGTGGCACGGCCATCGCACTGCGCAATAAAACGAACATCGTGCAGGGATTTATGGACGGAAGTGCCGCCGGCGCAATGGGAGCATCAGTTTACACAATCACGGAAGCTGGGCTTGGAACGGCATGTGGTTTTGTATCCGCAGCCGTTGCTGCATCGCAGTATTCACTTGTTGTTGTAGCCGGTGCAACAGGCACCAACCAGACCGAAATCTGTACAGTGGGAATCTACCCGCTTGTCCAGGCGACTGGCGCTAATACCGTGACGATTGCCACGGACATTGCCGATGGCAAACTCACCGGCTATGTGATCGAGGGCAACCCGACTGTATGGGCCTATCTGGAAACCGGCGAACAGTCGGGCCTTCAGGAGATCGTGGTTCCGAAGGGCAACGTCGCCGCTACACCAGTCCCGATGGTTGGCGGCACCACGTTCATCGCTGGCACGTTTACGCTTCAGACAGCCAATTCAACCGACGTGATGGCTGATGGTGTTATAAACGGGCAGAAGAAGGCGTTTTGCGCCTTAGGTGTGCTGACTACATTCGTCTACGCGATTACTGCCACAAGCGATGTCAAGGGAGATACGACATCGGCCTTGACTGCGATCGCCATTGGCGCTGCTATTGGCGATCATGCCGTATACGAATGGTATGGATCGTTTGGCGGTGGCGGTAAAGGATTGTGGACGGTTTTGAGTACATCAGGCGCGGTTTCGTAAGTCTGTCTATTCTCCGCTTCCTTCGGTGGCTGGGCGCTTCGGCGCCCATGCCACCGAGGATGAATGACGAAGGGATATCAGGACTGAATCATGGCTGAATCAGGGCTATCGATAACCTTTACGCACTTGATGAATGAAGGCTGCCATCTTGCCGGTATGGGGGCTGATTATACGGCACTTACAGTCGCGGAACTGGCGCGATTTGAGAGTGCGCGCAAAAGCGGTCTTCGCCAATTCTATTTTCATCCACCTGTTGACGGCCGGATTGTGGGCAGACCCGGCACGGCCTATGTCCATAAGTGGAGTTTTCTCGAACCAGTCACGACGCTGACGATCAATCCGTCCTATGATACGGGCACGATCAGTATTACGCAGGGGGCCGCAACGCTTACTCTTAGTGTTGCCGGCACTTTCCCTTCCTGGGTAGATTCAGACTCCGAGATTTTATACGACGGGACGTACTACGCGATATTGACAAGAGACGGCGATAACCAGCTTACGATGGCAGCCAACTGGGTGCCTGACACGCTGACGGACGAAACGGATTGGACGCTCGTGCGCCGGGTCTATGCGCTGCCGGACGACTTCGGCTATATCATCGGACCGTTCACCTACCCGGAAAACGTGCGCCACATGCCGATTGACATAATTGGCGAATCGCAACTTCGCTCGATGCAAAACTCAGCCTACACCAGTGGGTATCCGGCATACGCGGCGGTCAGACCCAAAAGCTCGACCGGCGCGGCAGGCCAGCGATTCGAGCTGATTGTGTGGCCGGCGTCCAGTATCAGCGCCATACTCAGATACAAGTACGCCGTTCTGCCGGATAACCTGGTGGCATCCACAAAAGAATACCCGCTAGGCGGCATGGCGCATTCGGAAACAATACTGCAAAGCGTTCTGTCAATCGTCGAGGAGCGATTTCTTGGCGGTCGCGGCGAGCATTACGCGCGGTTCCTGGAATGCCTTGCGTCTAGCATTGCGTATGATCTGCAACAGGCACCGGAGCATTTGCTGATGCCTGCGGACAGATGGAACTTACAAGTGGCGATACATACGCCCAGATCGACAAGGATTACCTACAACGGTGTAGCGATATAAAAGGAGTAGCTGTTATGGCGGGGTACTACGGATCAACAGACGCCTCTATTTCGGCAACGGGCGACAATATGGCTGCGGGCGAAAGCAAGGTGTACACCTTTGCTAAGGTATGTCCCATTGCCTGGGTTTTCATTAAGGCGGCTACCAGCGCAACGATTTACGGCTGTTGGAATGCGGCATCGGCTAGTGCGTCTGACGCCGACTTTGAACTCAATGCTGCTGACGGTTTGCTTCATGCGACATCTAAAGGAAGTCCTCATTTGGGGGTGATGGTTGAAACGGTCGCGCTTTACACAGCAGAAGGCGCGATCCTTAATACTGACTTTTTCGTTCGCGGGCGTGCCTTATAAATAGACCTTTGACCGCGATGGTGCCAGGAGAAACAAACCAATGGCTTTTATAAACAAGTTCTGCAATCCGTGGCTGACAGGTGGGGCTAATGACGGCACCACTGAACTCAATGCCTGGCAAACAATCGGTGCGGCTGCTGCCGGCTATGCTGCCGGTGATTGCGTCTGGTTTAAGCAGGGAAACGCTACAAATGGTGGCACGGATTATAAACAACCAGGTGCTATTGTCACTTTCGGTACGGCAGCGACCGCAACGAATCCAATTATGCTTCGCGGATACATGAATACAATTGGGGATCGTGGTTTATGTAAGCTTGATATGGAAGCCAATATGCTCCAGATTACAGGTGTCGGAACGATTGTTGAGGGTTTTGATATCAAGGGAACAAGATCAAATCAATGCTTCTATGGTTATGGCGCAAACATTGGCTTATACCGATGCAAATTTGTCAACAATGGGACTGGTGTAAATACGTATTCGGCAGTTTCATTAGGATTCGTTAAAGCGATAAACTGCTCTTTTGAATTTGCGAACACTGATGCCGCTGGCATTTGTGTTTATACGCGCGGTTCGGTTTTGGCGCACTGTATTGTAAAAGCCACCGGTGCAACTTCTGGAAAGTTGATTAACGCGCTTCAGCCTTGGACTGGGCTAGGCGTGATCTCCTGTTTGATTGTAGGAACCGGCGGTCCGGCAGCTTACGGCATTTTTCTTGAGGGCCTTGTTGGAGGTACCGGCGTAACAACAATTCACGGAAACACAATTCACAATGCGGCATCGCTGATTTATCTCAACAGTATTCCCGCGCCAGCTAACGCACAAACTCTCGAAATCACGAACAACCTCTTATCAACCGGCACGTATGGGGTGGACAATCCTACTTCACCCTATACGGTTTCAACGGCTTTTTGTAGCAGCAATGCTACCTATAACGTCGGAACGCCAGCGAGAATTGGCGACATGGTAGATTTTGATGCGGTTGCTCTGACGGCAGATCCGTTCGTAGACGCCGCCAGCGGTAATTTCGCTTTGAACAACGCGGCCGGCGGCGGCGCTCTGTGTAGAGCGGCGGCAATCGGCGCGGATATGGACCTGGATGGGGTAGTGGACAATTACTTGTCCATCGGAGCCATGATG